>Ga0181577_10004269_pt1 | contig 11049 bp, 11 predicted proteins | sample 101ome_21_FD_132468 | JGI IMG/M metagenome (GOLD analysis project Ga0181577, IMG submission 132468) | Coastal salt marsh microbial communities from the Groves Creek Marsh, Skidaway Island, Georgia - 101413BT metaG (megahit assembly) | ecosystem: Environmental > Aquatic > Marine > Intertidal... | reverse complement strand
CAGTTATGGCCCGGACAAAATTTCGGCCTATCAAACCTTGTATCAGTGTTTGGTGACAGTGGCCCAACTCGCTGCGCCCATCGCTCCATTTTTTATGGACCGTTTGTTCCGTGATTTGACCTTAGTTGTGGAGGGTAATGGCCCAATTTCGGTGCATTTAAGTGATTTCCCAAAAGCAGATCTTTCGGCAATCGATTTGGATTTAGAACGCAAGATGAGCAAAGCTCAAACCGTTTCCTCTTTGGTCCTATCTCTGCGACAAAAAGTGAAAATTAAGGTGCGTCAGCCCCTACAAGCTGTCATGATTCCTGTGCTAAGTGAGGCTCAAAAACAAGACATTGAAGCCGTGGCAGATTTAATCAAACACGAGGTAAATGTGAAGGAGATCGAATTGATTAGTGACGATTCTGGAATATTGGTCAAACAGATCAAGCCTGACTTTAAAAAACTCGGTCCACGCTTTGGCGCCGATATGAAAGCAGTGGCTGCGGCCATTGGTCAGTTTGGGCCAGATGAAATCAATGCGCTCGAACAAAACGGCAGCATGGACCTAGAAATCGACAGCAAAAGTATTACATTAGACCGCTCAGATGTGATCATTACCTCCCAGGACATCGAAGGATGGCTTGTTGCGAGTGCTGATGGCATCACGGTGGCTTTAGACGTGACCATCTCTGAATCCTTAAAAGATGAAGGGATTTGTCGCGAACTCGTCAACCGCATTCAAAATTTGCGAAAGGACAGTGGTTTGGAGGTGACAGACCGAATAGAAATCAGTATTTTGTCTCACCCTCTTATCGATAAAGCCCTAAATCACTTCGGCGACTATGTCGCTGAAGAGACCTTGGCCGACGGCCTGCATATTGTGACTGAAATGCCTTCGGGCCAGTCCGTTGAATTTGATGATATAACAACTCAACTGAACATTAAAAAGTGTTAATTATGGCAAATGAAGTAAAGACACGTTTCACTGATGATGAGCTCGAGGAGTTCAGAACATTGATTAATGAAAAACTCGAGAAGGCGAAGGAGCAACTCGCACTGATTCAAAGCGCCTATAAAAATGACAGCAATAATGGTACGGACGATACTTCGCCTACCTTTAAAGCCTTCGACGAAGGAAGCGAAGTCATGAGTAAAGAGGCGAACTCTCAATTGGCGATTAGACAGGAAAAATTCATCCGCGATCTGAAAAATGCCTTGATTCGAATTGAGAATAAAACTTATGGGGTTTGCCGCGTTACCGGTAAACTCATCAAGCCTGAACGCCTGCGAATTGTGCCTCATGCCACTTTGAGCATCGAGGCCAAGAACATGCAAAAGTAAGCGCTTCTCATCATGAAATCGACCCAAGCGATTTTAGTGATCTTGATTATTTTGGTCATCGATCAGTGGTCTAAGTTTTATGTCAAGACCCATTTCGCCTTGCACGACAGTGTGGAGGTGTTTTCTTGGTTTAAAATTTATTTCATTGAGAACGAAGGCATGGCTTGGGGTGCAAAAATTCCAGGAGACTACGGCAAGCTCATTTTGACTTCATTTAGACTGTTGGCCATTATAGGGATTGGCTATTGGCTCTATGACGTCATTAAGAAAAATTCGAGTTGGGTTTTAACCCTGTCCATATCCATGATCTTTGCGGGTGCTTTAGGCAACATCATTGATTCGGTCTTTTACGGGGTTTATTTTGAACACAGTATGGGGCAGGTAGCAAAGTTTCTGCCTGAAGGCGGTGGCTATGGCCAGTGGCTGCACGGCAAAGTGGTAGATATGTTTTCTTTTTCCTTTTTCAATCCTGTGTTCAATGTGGCCGATACGGCGATCAGCACTGGAGTAGGATTGCTGATTCTCTTTAACAAACAGGCCTTTCCAAAGGCGCCCAAGGCCTCTGAGTAATCCTAAAATTTCAGTCTAATTGAGGTGCCTACTTTGGCATTTGCCTTAACGCTTATTTGTCCTCCGAGTTGCTCTACTTGTAATTTTAGACCAGCCAGTGTTAGCGCATGGGACTCCTCTGTTTCTGAATTAAAATCGATGAACGGCATCAGGCGTTACGACCATATCTAAGGCTAAATCCCAGTCTTCACAAGGGATGAGTTCAGTTTCAGGTTCAAAAAACGACAAGCCAATTTTTAAACAGTGGTCCGGGCACTGGGCCAAAAAACGATCGTAAAATCCCTTGCCATAGCCCAAGCGGGTGCCCTTTCGATCATAGGCCAAAAGGGGGACAAAAACCACATCCATCAGTGCAGGACTTACTTGCTCACCTTCTTGTGGTTCCGGAATTCCGTATTTAGAGACGCTCAATCGGGTGGATTCATTTAAAATGAAGTGTGAAAGACTGCTGTCTGAAAAGTTGGCCCGACTCAGTACGATGGTCTTGTCCCGACCATGCAGAATGTCCATGATGGGATGGGTGTCAATTTCTCCTTTTTCGGTAATGGTCAAAAACAAATGATAATGCGTGCCTTGCCAGATATCCAGTCTGAGTAAACGGTTCGCAATGGCTAAACTCAATTCATCTCTCGCTGAATCAGAAAGCGCCTTTCTGCGCTGAATGGCCCTTTGTCGTATGATGCTCTTGTCCTTCATCGGATTTCCGTGGATAGATGAAATAGGGCATCCCCTTGATAAACGGTTGGGGCCTGGTTGACATTAAAAACATAGCCCGCGTTGGGCGCAATCACTAAGTTCAAAGACTGGCCATACGGGTCAGTGATCTGTCCCATTGTACTGCCTTTTTCGATCCATTTCCCCACATCGATTAAAGGCTTAAACATCCCTGAGGTACTGGCACGTACCCATGTACTGCTGAGAATTTCTACAGTTTTATGTTTGGGGGGACTCACTTTAAATCGAGGGCTCAACATGCCCAAATCGTGAAGCAATCGCTTGACGCCATTTACCCCAGCATTACTCACCGAGGCCGTAATGTCATTGCTTTTACCGCCTTCAAACAACAAAAGTGGAATGCCTTTTTTGTCGCAAGTGTGGCGAATCGACTTCGGTACGGGCTTGCTGTGAATGACAAAAGGAGTTCCCAGAATTTTTGCCTGTTTTACAAGCGCTTCATTGATTCCGCTGACTCTTATTTGTGGTGCGTTAAATCGCTGCGCCCCTCCGGTGTGAAAATCAATGACTAAATCGACATGGGGCAGCACCTTTTGGGTGAGTTGATTCGCGATTTGACCAGCCAGAGAGCCCTTTCGATTTCCGGGAAAAGCCCGATTCAGATCTCGGCCATCGGGCAGGTCCCGAACATTGTGCAAGTAGCCAATGACATTGACCACAGGAATGCTTATGGTGGTGCCTTTTCTGGGCTTGGTAATGCCTTTAGCGATGCATTGACGCAGAATTTCAATGCCATTGACTTCGTCTCCGTGGATTCCAGCCAAGAACAAGACTGTGGGTCCAGGCTTCGCTGCGTGTTCTATAAATACCGGAACTTCTACGGCCGCTCGATTGTTTAAATGGGCCACTTGGAGAAGGGCTTGCCCGCCTTGGCCAGGAGGGATTTGCACATTTAAAATCTCAAGAGGTTTGGCTTTTTTGGGCATTAGCGTTTATTGCGTTCGATGTAACTGATAATTTTTTGAGCGATGTTCACCCCTGTGGTGTTTTCTATGCCCTCCAGGCCGGGGGTAGAATTGATTTCTAAAACCAAGGGGCCACGATCACTCTGCAGGATATCGACCCCACAGACGCCAAGTTTCAGAGCCCTGGCAGCCTGAATGGCAATTTGTGTTTCTTTGGCAGTCAGACTGTACGGTTCAGAATGACCCCCGCGATGAAGATTAGATCTAAACTCACCGGCTTTACTCGATCGTTTCATTGAGGCCACTACCGCGCCATCGACCACAATCGCACGTAGGTCACTACCCTGAGATTCGGCGATGAACTCTTGAACTAAAAAACGGACCTTGGTGGCGTTTAAAGTCTCCATGATGCTGCGCGCAGAGGCCGTGCTTTCTGCCAGAATTACCCCCTGGCCGTGAGTGCCTTGCAGCAGTTTAATGACGACGGGTTGATGGTCAAAGTGCATTAAGACCTCGTCCGGATTATTGGTGCGTCCTAAAAACGACTTCGGAGTCGGAATGTGGTGCTGACTCAAAATCTGTTGACAGGTCCATTTATTGCGAGACTGCAGTATGGCCTCTGCACCCACAGTACAAAAAACGTTCATGCTCTCAAAGTGCCGTACCAGTGAAGCCCCAAAAAATGTATTTGAAGCGCCAATGCGGGGGATGACCGCGTCTAAATCTTCGACGATTTCAGACCCGTAATACAAAACGGCTTTGTTGTCTTTTGTGCCCACATGGCACAGACTTGGGTCCATCACTTCCATGTTGTGATGTTTTAAACCGCAGTCTAACAGGCTTTTGGTTGAGTATAATTGAGCACTTCGCGAGAGGATGGCGATGTTCATCGAATACAGCTTTAATGCAAGTTATGAAAAATATCAACGCAGCATGTTTTGATGGAGTTGATGTATCTTTGAGCTATGGCAGAAGTTTCAAAAACATTGCAATTGGCTACGCTACCTGATGCGCCAGGGGTTTACCAATTTTACGACAAGCAAGAGAAGCTTCTTTACATCGATAAGGACAAAAAACACAAAAAGCGGGACCAAAGTTACTTTAATAAAGAGCACGATAATGCCCGGACCAGAATTATGGTCAAAAAAATCGAACACATCAAGCACATTGTGGTAGACAACGAAACGGACGCCTTGCTCTTGGAAAATAATTTGATCAAAAAATACCAGCCACGGTATAATGTTCTGCTCAAAGACGACAAAACTTACCCTTGGATTTGTGTAAAGAAAGAACCGTTCCCTCGGGTATTTACCACCAGGAAACTCATCGATGACGGAAGTCTTTATTTTGGACCATATACCCAAATGCGCACGGTTCAGACTTTGCTTGAGCTCATTCGTGGACTTTATCCCTTGCGCACCTGTAATTATGATTTATCGTCAGAGAAAATAGAGTCGGGCAAATACAAGGTCTGTTTGGAATACCACATTGGCAATTGCCTCGGTGCCTGCGAAGGCCATCAAGCTTTGGATGAGTACCAGGCCCAAATTGACTCGATCAAACAAATTCTGAAAGGAAACTTCAAATCCTCACTGCAGCAGTTCAAAAAACGCATGAATGAGCACGCAGCCGCTTTGGAATTTGAAGCGGCACAGAGCATTAACGAGAAGATTGATATTTTGGAAAATTATCAGGCCAAGTCTACCGTGGTCAGTCCAAAAATTGTGGATACTGAGGTTTACAGCATCAGAGCCGACGAGGATTTTGCCTATGTGAATTTCCTTCAAATCGCTTACGGAAGCATTATTCGTTCGCACACCATAGAGCTGAAGAAAAAATTAGACGAATCGGATAAGGCTCTTTTAGAATTAGCCTTTGTGGAATTGCGTCAGCGCTTTAATTTGCGTGCAAAGAATATCATTGCCTCTCACAAAATTAAGGTGCCCGAATCGCTTTCGGTGACGGTCCCTAAACAAGGCGACAAAATGAAACTTTTAGAGTTGTCCTTGCGCAATGCCAAGTACTTCCGATTGGATCGATTAAAACAGGCCAAAATTGTGGATCCAGACCGACACGAAAAACGAATCATGGCCCAAATGAAAAAGGACCTTCGTTTGCCCGTTTTACCCGAGCACATCGAGTGTTTTGACAACAGTAATTTTCAGGGATCCAACCCAGTGGCGGCCTGTGTGGTGTTTAAAAGGGGCAAGCCCGCGAAAAAAGAGTATCGAAAATTCAACATTAAAACCGTGACCGGCCCCGATGATTTTGCCTCCATGGAGGAAGTCGTGCATAGACGTTATCGCCGACTTTTGGAGGAGGATCAGCCCTTGCCACAACTCATTGTCATTGATGGGGGTAAGGGACAGCTTTCCTCGGCACTCAAAAGTCTCGACCGTTTGGGATTAAGGGGTAAAATAAGCATCATCGGAATTGCCAAGCGCCTTGAGGAATTGTATTACCCTGATGACCCAATACCGCTTTATTTAGACAAAACCTCGGAGACCCTAAAAGTCATTCAACAACTCCGTAATGAGGCACACCGTTTTGGCATTACGTTCCATCGTCAAAAACGCAGTAAGGAGGCCATTGATTCAGCCTTGGGAACCATTCCTGGTGTGGGCCAAAAAACCGTGGAAACCCTTTTGACGGCCTTTAAAAGTCCAGCGCGAATCAAAAAGGCATCCTTTGAACAAATTAGCGCTGTAATCGGTGCTCATCGGGCGCAAAAGGTGGTGGACCACTTCCAAAATTTTTCTTAATCAGAGCCGTTTTTCAAGCGTACACGCAAAGGTCTTTTTATCCTCAATGTAATGGAGCAATGTCGCCAATGCCATACAATGCAGCATTCAAAATAGGGGTTATTTAACCCTGGATTTTCTGGCGGAATTGACTAAAAAGAGTCTAAAAAAACGTAACTTAGAGCAGCAAAAAACAACGACACCACCATAAGTTAAAGCACTGATTTACCATGCCTTTTTATCACGCACTCGGGAAAATTCCACCAAAACGCCACACGCAGTTTAGAAAAGAAGATGGCAGTTTATACGCCGAACAGCTTTTTGGAACCATCGGTTTTGATGGCATGTACTCCAATATTTATCACCATCAACGACCCACTCAGGTCAAGTCGATTGTCTCTCAAAAGGACGTCTCGCCAAAAATTGCCAAAAAGAACAACATTCAATCCTACCGACTTAAGGGATTTGATGTACGCCCATGCGATGACTACCTAAATAGCCGAGTGCCCATTTTGACCAATTCAGATTGTACCATCATTTTGGCGGCACCCAAAAAATCGATGACCGATTATTTTTACAAAAACACCGATGCCGATGAATTGATTTTCATCCACAAGGGCTCCGGAACACTGAAAACATTTTTGGGCAATCTTCCTTTTGGTTATGGGGACTATTTGTTGGTGCCCAGAGGGGTCATTTATCAAATGGAATTTGACACTCAGGACAATCGATTGTTTATCGTAGAGTCTCATCATCCCATCTATACGCCTAAGCGTTATCGCAACTGGTTTGGTCAGCTTTTAGAACATTCGCCCTATTGTGAGAGAGACATCCGCAAACCACAAACCCTTGAAAGTCACGACGAAAAAGGTGATTTTTTGATGAAAGTCAAAAAGCAAAGTGACTTAATTGACATGATCTACGCCTCACATCCATTTGATGTGGTGGGTTATGATGGTTATAACTATCCCTATGCCTTTTCAATTCATGACTTTGAGCCGATAACCGGTAGAATTCATCAACCACCCCCAGTTCACCAAACTTTTGAGACTGCGGCCTTTGTGGTCTGCAGTTTTGTGCCGCGCCTTTACGATTATCACCCGCTGAGCATACCCGCCCCTTATAATCACAGCAATATTGACTCTGATGAGGTGATTTATTATGTGGATGGGGATTTTATGAGTCGTAACGACATTGCCCCGGGCCACATCTCGCTTCACCCGGCAGGAATTCCTCACGGGCCGCATCCTGGCGCCACAGAACGAAGCATTGGCAAGACTGAAACCGAGGAGCTGGCGGTTATGGTGGATACCTTCAAGCCCCTTATGGTTACCGAGCAAGGATTGGCCATATCGGACGACACCTATTTTCAATCTTGGTTGGATTAAATTTACATTATGGCAGAAATTAAAAACTTAGAGCACCTTCAGAATACGGAATATTCTTTGAAGAAGATCTTTGATGAAGCGGAAGACTTTTTGCCGCTTCTGGGCACAGACTACGTAGAATTGTACGTGGGTAATGCCAAGCAATCCGCACATTTTTATAAAACCGCGCTTGGATTTCAATCTGAAGCGTACGCAGGTCTGGAAACGGGTGCGACAGATAAGGTCTCCTATGTGCTGAAACAAGGTAAAATACGACTTGTTTTGACCACGCCTTTGACCCCAGACGGACCGATCAACCAACACATAAACAAGCACGGTGACGGGGTAAAAGTAGTGGCCCTTTGGGTGGAGGACGCCACCCGATCGTGGAAAGAAACCACCGCGCGTGGTGCAAAATCCTTTATGGAGCCGACCGTGCAGGAAGACGAGTACGGTCAAGTGGTTCGCTCAGGCATTTATACTTATGGCGAGACGGTACACATTTTCGTAGAGCGCAAGAATTATAATGGGGTCTTTTTGCCGGGTTATCGCCCTTGGCAATCTCACTACAATCCAGAGCCAGTCGGGTTGAAATTCATCGATCATATGGTAGGCAATGTTGATTGGGACCAGATGAATACTTGGTGTGAATTTTATGGAAAGGTGATGGGGTTTGCCCAGATTATTTCATTTGACGATAAAGACATCTCGACCGATTATACAGCCCTGATGAGTAAGGTTATGAGCAACGGAAATGGCCGTATCAAATTCCCCATAAATGAACCTGCCGAGGGTAAGAAAAAATCTCAAATTGAAGAATATCTGGATTATTACGGCGGACCAGGAGTCCAACACATTGCGGTAGCGACAGACGATATTGTCGCCACGGTTTCTGCCATGCGCTCTCGAGGCGTTGAATTTCTTTATGTGCCAGAGACGTATTATGACGACTTACTCGAACGCGTGGGCAAAATTGACGAAGACATATCGGTGCTTAAAAAACACGGGATTTTAATCGACCGCGATGAAGAGGGCTACTTGTTGCAGTTATTTACAAAGCCCGTGGTGGATCGCCCCACGCTCTTTTTTGAAATCATTCAGCGAAAAGGAGCACAGAGCTTTGGTAAGGGGAATTTTAAAGCCTTGTTTGAAGCCATAGAGCGGGAGCAAGAGGCCCGTGGAACATTGTAATGAATGGGCATTGGAAGTAAACCCAGCTTGATCGATAAATCTGCTATGAAAAAGGTTTTGACACGCACGTTAATGATGGGACTTTTATGGATCCCCTTGTGTTTGGTCTCTGTCCTCAGCGCCCAGGAACTCGAGCCTGCCTATGGCCAAGGTGAGTGGTGTAAATTTCGTGTTCATTATGGTTTTGTCACTGCTGGATTTGCCTCGATAAAAGTCGATGCAGCCACCTTGGACAACAAACCTGTTTATCACGTTAAAGGCCAAGGACACACCACGGGAATTTCCAAATGGTTTTTTTATGTAGAGGATTATTATCAGTCCTATATTGATCGCGAGACTCAAATGCCCTTGAAGTTTATTCGTAAGATTAACGAAGGGGGCTACACAAAGAATGTTCAGATTGATTTCAATCGAGAAGCGAATACAGCCAGAATATGGAATAAAGAAAACGATGTTAAAGTGACGGCCGAAATCACGCCATTGACTCAAGATTTGGTCTCAGCCTTCTATTATTTGCGTAATAATTTAGACGTCGACAAAATTAAAATTGGTGAAACCGTAGATTTAGAGATGTTTTTTGACAAAGAAGGTTATCGCTTTCAGATGAAGTTTTTAGGGCGTGAAGTACTCAAGACGAGATTTGGCAAGGTCAAGACACTGAAGTTTAGGCCCTATGTAGAAGGCGGGCGTGTCTTTAAGGAAAAAGAGAGTGTTACGGTTTGGGTCAGTGATGACAAGAATAAAATTCCGCTCTTAATCAAAGCAGATTTGGCGGTAGGATCGCTGAAGGCCTCCCTACATGAATTTAAGGGACTGAGCCACCCGTTTAAAATTTTAGAATTATAATTATGGCAGACCAAAAAAAACGTCAGAAACTCATCGAGGACCTGCAAGAAAAGTACGATGCCATCGGACAGGATTTAAACACCCATCTTTCGGGCTTGTTACAGCAAGAACCCATGACCTATTGGGATTATATTCAGGTAGACGCGCTCTTGGGCTTGCAAACCAAACGCACGGTTTTTCCTGATGAAATGGTCTTTATCATGTACCACCAAATCAATGAGCTTATCTTTAAAATGATTCTTTGGGAAATTGAGCAGGTGGCTTATCACAAGGCCTTGACCACAAAATTCTTTAGCGAGCGTCTTTTGCGTGTATCGAGATATTTTGACCTATTGACCAATTCCTTTGACATCATGACCCAAGGCATGGAGGTCGAGCAATACCTAAAATTCAGGAATTCTTTAGCGCCAGCTTCTGGCTTTCAAAGCGCCCAGTACCGCAAAATAGAATTTGCCTCTACAGAGCTCATCAACCTAATTGATGCACGTTTTCGCCAAACCATAGATCGCAACACCTCTTACGAGCATGCTCTTGACCATTTGTATTGGCAAGCCGCAGGGAAGGACCACGAAACGGGTGAGAAAACTTATTTGTTGACGGCTTTTGAAAAGCGATATAGGGACGAATTTGTCGCCTTTACTCAGGAGTACAACACCATTAACTTAGCGGCTAAATTCAAATCACTCCCTAAACAAGATCAAGCTGATCCTGAATTAATCAAGGCCATGCGGCATTACGACTACACGGTCAACATCACCTGGGTCATGGCCCATTACAGAACGGCTAAAAAATATTTAAATCAAGGCAAGACAGAGGCAGCCTCTACCGGTGGAAGTACCTGGGCTAAATACATGCATCCCAAGTATCAAAAACGAATTTTTTTCCCAGAATTGTGGAGTGAGGAAGAACGAGAAAACTGGGGGCATGGCCTGTAGAACAATACAATCTATTTTTTTGAGAATTCGTCTAATTCCAGATCGATTCTATGGCCTTAATTTGGTCTGTGGGGCCTTTTTAATGTTGCTTTTTGTCGCCTGTGGCGGTGATCATGAGGACAATCAAACTGTTGAGCCAGATCCGGTTGTCGAGGAATACGGGCTGATTTTGAATGACTTTCAGGTGGTTCGAGACACCGTGGTCTCAGGCGATACTTTTGGCGGAATCCTGAGTAATCACGGGGTTTCTCAAGCAAAAATATACGAAGTGGCGACCACCTTTAGAGAGGTTTTTGATGTCAGGAGAATCGGGGTAGGCCGCCCATATGTCTTGCTCAAATCAAAGGACTCGTTGAGTCAAACACAGGTCTTCGTTTATGAGAAAAATCGCATTGAGTATGCGGTGATTGACTTTAGAGACAGTCTGAGGGTT
>Ga0181577_10004267_pt1 | contig 11051 bp, 8 predicted proteins | sample 101ome_21_FD_132468 | JGI IMG/M metagenome (GOLD analysis project Ga0181577, IMG submission 132468) | Coastal salt marsh microbial communities from the Groves Creek Marsh, Skidaway Island, Georgia - 101413BT metaG (megahit assembly) | ecosystem: Environmental > Aquatic > Marine > Intertidal zone... | reverse complement strand
GAGAAAAGTCTCCAGCTCTTCTAACTCGAGACGGTCGAGAATCTCATTCACATAAGCCGGGTCAGTTACCGTACAATTAAAATCTGTCGTGAGATACTGGACTCCCAAGTCCTGTGAAATCGTGCCAATTCTTACCAATCTCTCATAATCCCATTCAGCATCATTACCACGTAATTTAATCTTGAGACAATTTAGCCCATCTCGCTCGATCCATTCCCTGAGATATACGGGATAGCCGTCATTGGGTTCACTTCCTGTCAAATCTTCCTGCTCCAGAGGATCAAGTCCGCCAACTAAATGCCATACTGGAATTTCAGAAGGTGGATTAAGTTCAAGAAAATCAGAAGGATACCTGCCATTAAACTGGACTGCTGAATCCTCGGCAGGATCGATAAAACTTGCAAGATCAGAGGATAAAAACTCTTTCCCGTAAGCATGATAAATGGGAACATTATTAACCATTCCAAACGCATCGTGAATGGCTATATCAAAAGGAGACGCGCAAACAAGTGCGGCCAGCCAAGGCATCGGCTCACTATCTACTTTTTTGCCAAGGTTGAACTGCTTTAAGGCTTGGGGCAGATCCTTCATTATCAATTCATGCCCTATTTCAATGCAATGCCCGAAATAATCAAAGCTTTCCCAACGAATTTTAATAAATTCACAAAACTCAAGGAGGCTATCATAGCGAATAGAATACTCGGTATTGGATGGCCATACCCATTGAACGCTTAGAGGAGTTTCGCCCCATCCGTGGGACTGCTCACCAAGTTTATTTTGTACGGTCACCTTAACACGTGCACAAGTAACTGAGGACAAAATTTCTGTTCCGAACTTAAGAGGCATCCGGGTTTTAACTGGAATAAAATCCAGTGAAAAATCTATAATTTTAATATCGGTGGGAAATGACACTTTCTCTAGGGATGATAAAATATTAAATTCGTCAAACGAGAAGAACGAGGATAGATCAATTTTTCTCAAGACTGATATCTGACAATAGAAATCAAAATATGAAACACCATCAGTTGTTTAACAATTATCCTGTTCTACCAATTATTAACCAGGCAACGGCAGAGGAGGCACTGGTCATTGCAGAAGCTTTTCTCGAAGCAGACCTTTGTCTTATGGAAATGACCCTAAGAACGGAAACTGCTAAGAAAGCCTTGCTGGAAGTAAGAAAGAAATTCCCGAATTTCATTTTGGGCACGGGTTCAATTTTATCCAAGGATCAGATGCAGTGGGCATTCGATGCAGGTATGGACTTTACCGTATCACCTGCATGGAGCGATAGTCTTTGGGACATGAGTCAGAAATTAAAAATTCCTTTCTTTCCTGGAATCCTTAGTCCTTCCGAATTATTGAAATCAATCGAGGCAGGTTGTCTTCATCCTAAAATTTTCCCCATTGAGCCAGCAGGAGGCGTCCCTTACCTCAAATCTTTACTCGCTCCCTTCCAAAACGCTGAAATCACCTGCTTACCAACTGGTGGAATTGGAAAAGAAAAAGTCTCCCAGTACCTTGTTCTCCCAGAAGTTCAAATCGTTGGTGGCAGTTGGATAACCCCTCAAACCCACATTAAAAACAAGGACGCAAAAAAGATTACTGAGCTTGCCAAAGCATCTCTTTTACTCGCTAATACAAACTCATGAATGCCCGCTTCTTAGCATATACGAAAGTTATATTTTTGTTACACTTTTCCTGCCTCAAAGGTTTTGAAAAAGAAAATATAACTATTCGGGGTTCCTTTGATCATTCACGCCTTGCAATGGAAACCAATAACGAAGCAACGGTTGCTTTTATGGGTGGTTCTATCACCGAGATGGATGGCTACAGACCCATGGTTATGAATTTCCTGAAAGAAAAATACCCCCAAACTGAATTTACTTTTATTAATGCCGGTATCTCTTCCACCTGTTCCACCACCGGAGCTTTTCGATTACCAAGGGATGTTATCTCGAAAGGACCGATCGATCTTTTTTTTCTAGAGTTTGCGGTCAATGATGACCAGGATGCGGCTCATTCCCGAGACGCCTGCATACGCGGCATGGAGGGAATCATTCGTCAACTAAGAACAAAGTTCCCTCAAACCGACATAGTCGTGACTTACTTCGTTAATCCAAAAATGCTCGCTGAACTGGATAAAGGAAAAAAACCTCTTTCCATGTCCTCACATGAGCAAGTGTTAGAGAGGTATCAGATCTCAAGAATTCATCTCGGAAGAGAGTTATCCACACAAATAAAAAAGGGAAAGTTCACCTGGGGAAAGTTTGGTGGCACCCACCCAAAAACTCCGGGCAACCGTTTATGTGCCGACATGCACGAACATCTCCTCAATCTTGCGTGGAGTGGGCCTTCGCCCACCGTTGCTAAACCGCACCCTCTTCCCTCAAGCCCATTGTCCCCTTTCAACTATGAATTTGGCCGATTCCTCAGTCCCAAAAAAGTCAAACTTACTGACGGCTGGAAATACTCTGAACCCAATTGGACAAATTTAAAGGGGAGTAAAAGAAAAAGATATTTGAACGCACCTCTTCTTCATACTGATTTTGAGGCGGCACCACTTCAATTCAAATTCAAGGGGCGGGCAATCGGAGCATTCGTGCTCGCCGGTCCTGATGCCGGCAAAATCAAATTTCAAATTGACGATAGGCCACCAAAAGAAGCCGAACTATATCACAACTACAGTCGAAATTTACACTACCCCAGAACAGTTATGTTTGCCCATGACCTCGAACCCGGTACGCATACTATTACCATTCATGCTAAACCATCATCTCACGGTAACGCAGTGCGGATAATGGAATTTTGCATAAACTAATTATCTCATGTCATCTCATCCTTTTTTATCTCTTATTGGAAACCCTGCCTGGGAAAACCTTACTCCTGAGCATATCCGCGAAGATATCACGCTTGCACTAGAAAAATCCGAAGCGAATCTTCAGCAAATCCGCGATCTCAAACCTGAAGAAATTAACTTCCACAATACCGTAAAGGCACTGGAAAATGCCAGCTATGAATTGTACTACGCCTGGGGACTCGTCACACACTTGGACTCCGTTTGTAATTCAGATGAATTACGAGAGGTTCATAATGAAATGCTGCCCGCTGTAAGTGCCTTTGGTGCTAAAATTTCACTCGATGCAGAGTTATGGAAAGCTCTCCAACTTTTTGATGAAAAAAACGAATCATCTTCGCTCAATCCTATAGACCTGCGTCTTTTAGAGGAAACCCTCCTTGACTTCAAAGAAGCCGGAGCTGACCTACCAAATGAGAAAAGACAACGACTTGAAGAGATCTCCCAGCAACTCGCCCAAGTGACCCAGAAATTTTCAGAACAAGTGTTGGACGCCACCAATGAATGGAAACTAACCATCCGAGAAGAAGATAAATTAAAAGGGCTACCAGAGACTGCCCGAGAAGCAGCCAGACAAACTGCAATTGAAAAACTTGGCGAGGAAGAAGGCCAAGACGCATGGGTCTTCACCCTTCATGCTCCTTCCATGCTTCCAGTTCTGCAATATTTAGAAGATGACGAAATCCGCAAAGAAGTTTGGTCGGCCAGCGATAACCTTTGCGTAAATGCCCCCTACGCAAATGAACCTCTCATCCGTCAGATTATCAAGCTAAGGCAGGAAAAAGCGGAGATATTAGGAAAAGATAATTTTGCAGATGCCGTACTCGCAAGAAGAATGGCCAAAAATGGAGCCAAAGCAGATAAATTTGTTTCCGAGCTTAGGGATAAGACTGTTCCTTTCTTTCAGCAGGAAAATAAGGAACTCGAAGAATTTAAAGCTGAAAAAACTGGAACGCCTGTAGGCGGACTGCAACCCTGGGAAGTTGGCTTCTGGTCCGAAAAGTTAAAAAAAGAAAGATATGATTTTGATGATGAGGATTTGCGTCCCTATTTTCCTATTCAATCAGTGCTGAAAGGAATGTTTGAATTGGCGACCCAAATTTTTGGGCTCACAATCAAGGAACAACCAACTCATTTCAAGGGGAAAACGATTGATAATGGATTAAGCACTGGTGCGACTCCCCAATCGGTATGGCATGAGGAAGTCCGCTTTTACGACCTAGTTGATAGTCATAGTGGAAAACACTTAGGCTCATTTTATGCTGATTGGCACCCTCGTTCCAGCAAAAGAGCCGGTGCATGGATGAATTATTTCAAAACCGGGGAGCCCACCGATAATGGTGACCGCGAACCTCACCTTGGACTGATTTGCGGAAACCTAACGGCTCCCACCCCCACCAAGCCTGCCCTCCTCACGCACTATGAAGTGGAGACGGTTTTTCATGAATTTGGCCACCTACTTCATCATCTCTGTGGCAATGTCCCCCACCGCAGTCTCAACGGTGTTAATGTGCCGTGGGACTTTGTGGAACTTCCTTCGCAAATAATGGAGAACTGGTGCTGGGAAAGAGAAAGTCTTGATCTTTTCGCAAGGCATCATGAAACGAACGAAACCATCCCGGAAGACCTTTTTCAGAAAATGCTCCGAGCCCGCAATTTTATGGCAGGCAATACGATGATGCGCCAATTGGCTTTCGCGAAGCTAGACCTCCACATCCATCGGAATTTAGCAAGGCAAGAATTTGACTCACTCGAATCTTCGCTTCAGGAAACGCTGAAGGGGTATTTACCAAAACGCAAAACCACTCCTCGCACCATTGCCCTGCGATTTAGTCATTTATTTAGTAGCCCAGTTGGATACGCTGCGGCTTACTACTCCTATAAATGGGCTGAAGTTTTGGATGCCGACGCCTTTACACGCTTTAAAAAAGAAGGAATCATGAATAAAGAAACCGGAATCGATTTCCGCGAAAAAATACTTAGTAAAGGAAACTCTGTTCCCCCCGATCAACTTTATCGCGACTTCATGGGTCGTGACCCTGAGGTTGAACCACTTCTCGTCCGCAGCGGACTGAAGTAATTATTTAAATCTTTCTTTATTCCACTATGTCAACCAAGCCCCAAGTTCTTGCCTGGATTACCTGTGATTCGGTCTATGTCGACCCCGCAACTGGCAAACATACTCTTTTAGGTATCTTCTCGAACTTACGCGCAAAAGAATTTCCAGTGGTTCACCCAAGAATGATTTGGTTTCTTTCTTTCTCCGACCTGACCCAGGGAAAACATCATTTAAAAATTTCCATTGGTATCCCCATGTCTGATGAAGAGCCAAGAACCATAATCAAACGAGAATTTGAATCTCCAGGTCCTCAACACCGGATTAACCTTATCAATGACATACATCGCCTGAAATTTGAAGAGCCTGGTAATTACTCCATTCTTATAGAAATTGACGATCAAGTTGTCCTTGCCAGCACTTTTCCAATTTCTACAGTTGAAACGATATGACCTATACTTGGAAATTTATACTTTTCATCATTCCATTTTTATTTGGTCTTAATTTATTGGGAGAAAAAAAATTTCATGAACCAATCATTTCTTCACTGGAAGGGTGGAAAATTGAATGGGATCCAGAGATTGCAGAATCATCCGACGCCACATTTTTTCGTGAAATCAGAAAAGCCCTCTCCAATCATTTTCAAAGAATCAAATTTCTTTTGACCGAGGATCGGGTAAAAGTTCTTCAAACCCTCCCCATCCGCGTGGATAAGAAGCATGAACTTTCCAACATGCAGTACCATCCAAGCAAAGGGTGGTTAATCAGCAATGGGTACGACCCGACCCTTGAGAAAAGAGTTCATATCCCGCGAGCCGAGAATCTCCTCAAGCGAAGCACATGGCAAAAGCATCCCTATGTCATCCTTCACGAATTAGCTCACGCCTATCACGATCAGATTCTCGGTTTTGAACATAAAGAAATCCTGGCAGCATATCAAAGAACGGAAAAGGAAAAGCTCTATGAAAAAGTGCTGTTATTTCGGGGTGGAAAAACCAAGCATTACGCACGCACCAATCATAAAGAATTTTTCGCCGAAATGACTGAATCCTATGTTGGCGTAAATGACTTTTACCCTTTTGTGCGTGCTGAATTGAAAGAGCATGATCCAAAAACCTATGCTTTAATGGAAAAAATCTGGGGTAAATTTTAAATCGATTTTCATTAATATTATTTTTTGAATAAAGGTTGCATCTTGAACCCGTCTTCATCCTAAGATAGGCTTAGAAAATGGTAGATAAAATCGCATCTGACTCTCCTGAATCCGCGCCACTACTCGTTGTTGGATCAGTCGCATTTGATAACGTTATTACACCTTACGGTTCACAGGAAGGTATTCTCGGAGGTGCAGCCTCTTACTGCTCCTTTGCTGCAAGCTATTTTGCTCAACCCCGAATGGTAGGAGTTATCGGAAACGATTTTGGAGAAGAATACATCTCCCGTTTACGAAACAGGGATATTGATTTGGAGGGTCTACAAGTTGATTCCAGTGGGCCCACTTTTTTCTGGAAGGGAAAATATCATGAAAACTTTAACCGTCGCGATACCCTGGACATCCAATTAAATGTTTTTGAGAAATTCAGACCGGATCTTCCTCAAAACTATCTCGATTCCAAATTCGTTCTGCTTGGAAATATCCATCCCGCCTTGCAGATGCATGTTCTCGATCAACTGGAAGGCTCCCCTTTCGTTGTAGCAGACACAATTGACTTGTGGATTGAAATCGAAAGAAATGCTCTACTCGAATTAATCAAAAGAGTAAGCCTTTTTGTAATCAACGATACCGAAGCTGAGGAACTTACTGAAGAGTCCAATATTATTCTGGCCGGTCAAAAACTTCGGGATCTGGGCCCTGAAACTGTGATCATCAAAAAAGGCGAACACGGAGCCATTCTTTTTCATGAAAACGGATCTTTTGCCCTACCAGCCTACCCCGTCACCGAATTGCGTGACCCAACCGGAGCAGGCGATTCATTTGCCGGAGCTCTGATCGGCCGACTCGCCTCACGCAACCGTACTGACTTTTCTGCGATTAAAGATGCAATGGTGTATGGCACCTGTACCGCTAGTTTAACCGTTGAAGCATTTGGTTGTGATCGTTTAGAGTCAGCGGGTACTAAGGAAATCAAAAAACGGGTAGAAGAACTAAAAAGTATAATTTCACTCGATTAGGAGATTTGCCAAATATTTCTTATGAAAGTAAGTTCTAAAAATAGGCTTATTTTCAAGGAAAAGTTTTCAGCTTTTCTCCTCCTATTTCTTTTATTCGCCAAGTGCTTAGCCTTTGCTAATCCGAAGAACACGCCGGATAGTCTTTCCGGCAAAACTATTACTAAGACTACCGATCATTATCCCGAAAAACCGCTTCGGCTACCTCTTCCTTCTCCTGATGAAATCAAAAAACTCCCATCTGATGGTGGAGAAGAATTTAATCGGCTAATTTTTTCAAGCAGTCCTTATTTACTTCAGCATGCAAGAAATCCCATTAATTGGTACCCCTGGGGAGAAGAAGCTTTTTTAACAGCAAAAAAACTCGACCGTCCTATCTTTCTGTCCATTGGTTACACAACATGCCATTGGTGCCATGTAATGGAACACGAATCTTTCGAAAATCAGGAAGTTGCAGCTTTCCTTAACCGAGATTATATAAGCATCAAAGTAGACCGCGAAGAAAGACCTGACCTTGATCATATTTACATGTCGGTCACGCAAATGATGACTGGAAGTGGCGGGTGGCCCACGACTATCATTATGTCTCCGGATAAGGTTCCTTTCTTCGCAGGTACCTATTTCCCAAAATCTTCAATGCTACAGCTGCTGCCTCATTTTTCCCGTGTTTTGAATGAGGAGAGAGAAAAAGTAGAAGAAATTGGCCAAGCGATTATAGAAAGCTTGGAGGAGATACAGAACATTCAAAATGGCGGAGATTTAAACTCCACCCATTTGGATGCCTGTTACCGTTCATTCAAAAAAGACTATGACCAGGAATTTGGTGGATTTGGAAATAAACCCAAATTCCCAACAAGTCATACTTTAAGTTTTCTTCTTCGTCACTTCAAAAGAACTGGAGAAACACATGCCTTAAATATGGTCGAAAATACTCTAAGAAAAATTAGACATGGGGGAATCTATGACCAAATTGGGTTTGGAATTCACCGCTATTCTACAGACTCAAAGTGGTTGGTGCCCCATTTCGAAAAAATGCTTTATGACCAAGCTCTCTTTTCTATCGCTAACCTCGAGTGTTACCTTATCACCAAAGACCCCTTTTATCTCCGTAATTGTAGGGAAACATTAGCTTATGTGCAGCGAAAACTCAGCTCCAAACTGGGAGGATTTTACTCCGCAGAGGATGCTGATAGTGAAGGTGAAGAAGGAAGGTTTTATCTTTGGAAAATGGAAGAACTCGGTGAGATCCTTGGGAAAGAAGACGCATTGATCTTAGCTAACGAGTATCAGTTTCAACCAGAAGGAAACTACCTCGATGAAGTTTCTCAAAAATTAACCGGAAAAAACATCCCTCACCTGTCTTTTAAGCAGTCCCAATTAAAATCCCATAATTCCGAAATTCTCAGGAAGCGATTGCTGGAAGCTAGAGAAAAAAGAGTTCACCCCCAACTTGATGATAAAGTTCTGACCGACTGGAATGGGTTAATGATCTCGGCTTTTGCCCGGGGTGCAGGTGCACTCGGAGACTCTTCCTATCTTATCACCGCCAAAAAATCAGCTAATTTTTGCCTGAAAAATTTACGAAAACCCGACGGTAGATTAGTTAAAAGGTGGAGACAAGGAAAGGCGGGACTGGCTTCCCATTTAGATGATTATGCCTTTCTCATTCAAGGACTGCTCGATCTCTACGAGGCAAGCTTAGATAGTCAATATCTCGTGGAGGCTGATCAACTGACACAACTGACAATTAAATTATTCGAAGATAAAGAAAGAGGAGGATTTTTTCTAACTGCGATTGATGGTGAAAAACTTCTAGTACGCCCCAAGGAATTTTATGATGGTGCCACCCCTTCTGGAAATTCAGTTATGGCTTTAAATCTAGCACGCTTGTTTAAAATTACTGGAAATCGACTTTATAATCAAAAGTTGATTTCCTTATTTTCAGGATTTGCTGGTTTTATTGAAAAAAATCCCGCGGGAGCTGAGGTTCTTTTACAGGCGTTGGATTTTATGTTGAATTCTCCCGTTGAATTAGTGGTTGTCGGCGATTCACGAAGCAATGAAACTCAAGATTTCATACGAGCAATCAACCAGCGATTTCTCCCCTCTAAAATCCTGCTATTCAAGGATACATTCAAAGCCGACCCGGCTCTCATTAAATTGGTTCCCTTTCTCAATAACCACGTACAAATTGATGGTAAGCCTACGGTCTACCCCTGCCGCAATCAAACATGCGACAAACCACGAACAAACTTACCGGCACTGCTCCAGTTTCTTGACCAACAAAACTAAGAGTTATTTTTTTTGTACCCAAGGTGAAGGGCAACGATCGAAAAAGTCAGAGCAGAAAAATGAACGCGTTCAAAGCCTGCACCCTCAAACTCATTAACCAGACCAACACGATCAGGAAATGCCGAAATGCTTGATCCCAGATATAGATAAGCCTCTCTGTCTCCAGTCACCAACCTTGCCATCCAAGGAAGTATTAACTTTAGATAAAAATAATAAAACGGGCGAAACCAAATGTATGGCTGACTAAACTCCAGCACAATTAACCTACCATTTGGTTTAAGTACCCGATACATTTCTTTGAGTCCTTTATTACGATCAGACAAGTTGCGTAGGCCAAATGAAATCGTAACCAAGTCAAAAGATTCATCCGGAAAATCCAGGTTCAAACAATCGCCTAAAAGAAACCGGTTTGAATTTTCGTCCAACTCCTTTGCTTCTCTTTTATTTCGAGCTTCCTGCAACATAGGCTCGCAAAAATCGACCCCGGTAATTGCTGAATCCAGAGGGAACCGTTCTCGCAGTGCAAAGAGTACATCTCCACTGCCAGTAGCTACGTCCAAAACCTGATCACAGGAACCCTCCACGGCCATTTCGACTAATTTTTTTCTCCAATAATAATCAATGCCACCAGACAAAAAATGGTTCGCCAGATCATAACGGGAGGCAACACTTTCAAAGGTTGCCCGAACCGCCTCCGGATCCGGTTTACTCACCCTGATCTCGCTTTTGGCCAAAACTATCTACAACCCACCTCGAAAGTTCTTTATCGGGGTCATCGATAGCTTTTCTTTCGATCACAAATGATTTTTTTCCGGTTCTCTGCTCTATAATCGAAAGACCATGCTGGAAGTCTGCAAACTTTCTTTCGCAAAATGCGAGCACCGAACGGTTTTCCTGTGATGCCAGTTTTACCAAAGCCACCTTTGCCGCTTTCCGTATCTTCAATTCAAAACCATGATTTCGTTTAAATTCTTCAATAAAACGATCGACATCCTCAAGCATACTATCATCGACATGATCACGATTTTGCTCAATTAGTTCCTTAATACTTGCTTCAGGATTTTTAACCGTTTGCTCATCCACCTCGAAACTCTTTATTCCAGTGGAAGGCAGCTCAAACTTGAAATCCCTAAATGTTCTTTCGAGGACAGTGACTAATCCGCGGGCCCCCGTTTTTTCTTCAGCTGCATTCTCTGCAATCATCGAAATCGCATCATTGGTCATCTTAAACTCGATATTGTATCCAGAAAAATCGCTGCGATACTGCTCCAATACATTACCTTCGGAGGAGAGAAGAATCTCTCGTAAATCTTCCTTGGTTAATTCGTCGCAAGCTACACGAACCGGCAACCGACCAATAAATTCAGGTTCAAATCCATAATCAATAAAATCCCGTGTCTCCGCTTTTCCAAGAAAAGTGGAAACCGGAATTTCATTCTGATTCTGCTCGTCGGATGAGCCAAAGCCAATCCGGTTTAAATTAAGCCTTTTACGGACATTTTCACCAAGCTGATCAAAGGCACCACTGACGATAAAAAGAATATTTTTGGTGGAGATGGTTGGTTTCTTCGGTTTTCCACCCTTCTGCATATCCATAAATGCTTTCATTTGTCCCATCATATCCTGAGGGGATTGAAGGTTTACATCGGTCTCTTCCATCAGTTTGAGAAGATTAATCTG
>Ga0181577_10004266_pt1 | contig 11051 bp, 15 predicted proteins | sample 101ome_21_FD_132468 | JGI IMG/M metagenome (GOLD analysis project Ga0181577, IMG submission 132468) | Coastal salt marsh microbial communities from the Groves Creek Marsh, Skidaway Island, Georgia - 101413BT metaG (megahit assembly) | ecosystem: Environmental > Aquatic > Marine > Intertidal... | reverse complement strand
CATTAACATGTTGTGGGGTTAGGTAGTCACGAGTGAATCGGTAATCAAGAACAACTTGCTTACGAGTCATTATGCCTTGACGGCACAACTCATTACAAATAACTCGGCCACCTACAATTCCACCAAGAACACCACCGATAACTCCTCCAATTCCAGGAAGCAAAGCATTACCAACAGCTGTTCCGATTGCTGAAGCACCTGCAGATTTTGCTGCTTTTTCAGGATCCTCGCCCATAGCGAGTTGAACACCAAAGTTGACTAGGCCAGCACCTGCGGCACCTGACCAGTTGGCTTTTGCTGCTTCAGTTCCATAAAGCCTATCACCAACCTGTTCAAGATAACTCGGTGTTGAAGAGCTGGTTGTGATTGCTTCAGCAGTTAGGTTTGATGAAACTTGTTCTGAACCAACTGCGTCTTGGACATCAGAGGCTTTATAAGATTTTATCCCACCACCTACATCTGTGCCTTTTTCAGAGACTGCGTTGAAAAGATCCAAGTTGCCTGTTGCCTCTGCGACTTCTCGGTTAGCAAGTTCTGGGTAGATTGTTTGGCCTTTGGCTAGGTCACCAATGTTATCAAATGCAACACTTGTAGTTTCAGAAACCAACTGTGATGGTGTTGAGCCGAAAGTTTGCCCGACACCTGCCAAAAGTTTGTCTGTTGTGCTGCCTGCTATATAAGGATCAAAAAGTGCGGCACCTGCTTGAGATGCAGCAACCTGACCAGCTTGGCTGGCTACGCCTATTGCTGCTTGCTTACCAATCTCTGACCAATCAGGAAGTCCTGGAGGGGCAGATTGATTTGGTGAATTTTCAATGATATCTCTGTAGTCCTCAAGCATCTGCCTGTCAGATTCGTTATTAGGATTGTAAGTCCTGCTGCCTGTCTGGATTGTCCGAACCCAGTTGAAAACAGGCATCGCAGAAGTTCCGTAAACATTCTGCAAATTGCTCAAGTCCATCTGTGGCGTTTGAGCCTTTGTTTGATAAACGCCATAAACTACAGGCTTATCCAATTCTTCATCAAGAGTCAGGCCTGTCAAGGCTCCTGGCTGTCCTGTTACATCTGCCATTAGCTGATTACTCCTTTCCCTTTTAGGTCTTCTATGAGAGTGCCAAGAACATCGGCAACCTCAGCTAAAGTTGTTGAATCTGCATCTAAAACATAGTCTTTCGTAACATTTGATGTTTGAAATGGAGTTGTGTTGGCAGCCGAGTTAATCTCAGTCAGCTGCAACTCTATAGTGGAGATTGTCCTTTGTGCCCAGCCTTGTTCATAGTCTTTCGGAGGTTGCGGCAATCTTACATTTATTCTACTCATCTCAAGCCATCCTGTTTTGCGTTCACGCGAAAGTCGCCAAGCGACCAGCTGTCGCCGACATCATTGCTTTCCAACTTGACACTCATTTGGCGACCACGAGCTCGCATACTTACTTTAGTTGAATTTTGAGAAATAGTAAATGGTCCTTTTGTTGTAGCAGTTCCATTTGGGTATTTTTTTGACTCTACTGTCACATCCAAGTTCCCTGTGATGGTTGCATCTGGTATAATTTTGTCAACCAGCATAAGGCTGTCCCCAGCTCCAGAGATCTCAAGAGGTGATGTTTCAATATAGGCTGTCAGTGCCGAGCCATCAGCATCAGTTCCTGTTTCATGATCATATAACTCGCCATCTGGGCTGAATGCGAAAGGACGCTTCCGGAAACCGAAAGAGTCAAACCAGCAAGTCCTGTCAAGCACCCCAAAAGACCAAGAACCATCCTCATAGTTGTATGTCACATATGAATCAGGCTCAGGATCAGAAATAGCAGTGTTTGCTGTTGAAACATAGAACCAAGTTACTTCGTTGAACTCTTTGTTGTGGGCTGCAAAATTTTTATCAGCAAAGTCTTTTTGCATTCTGTCAAAAACAAAGTATCTTACTGAGCAAGGGATTTCATTGACAGTGCCATTGTATAGGAAAAAGTTAGTTTTGCCCATCCAGTAAACATCGCCATCAACATTCATAAGTGTATTTTTACCTATGGCACCGCAGTTCGTGCCAACGAGCCTGAATGCGAAAGTGAATGGTGGGCCAACAAAATTCATGCCGTAAACTGCTTCATCCGTAGAGATGAATGTTTCGTCACGAGTTGAAATCATTCCAACGATTTTTGTTCCGATCTCAAGCCTTTGATCACCTGCAGTGTTTGTTGCGGATGGAGTCCAGTTCTTAAAGTCTTCTTGATCAGACCAACGCACAAGCATCGGGTCAATGTCTGTGCCACCCAATGGAGTCGTTCCCCCGCAAACAAGATGCCTGTCAGGGAATGAAACGATTGCGATTCTACTTTCGTCAGGAACATCGCTTGCTCCAGCCAATCCAGAAACTAGAGAAGCACGAGTGCCTGTGCCTGTTGAGGTATCCCAATAATACAAAGCACCATTCCTGATGAGGCCTATGAGATCTTCACCCCACAGAGCCAAAGACCACTGAGAGTTTTCCAAAACAACCGAGGAAGAAGTCGTTGAACGAGGAGTTCCCCAAGTTCCGCCACCCCAACCGCCAGCACCCCAACCAAGAGCTGCTGCGGCAGTTTGAGTTCCTAGGCCACCTGCATTGCCAACAAGATAATAAGCATCAACACCTGTGCCACCACCTGATCCTGTGCTTGTTGCGGCTGTCGGGACTTCAATGGTATAGGTGTTAGCATCAACTAGTGCTAGCTGATATCCATAATATCTGTTAAGTGTGTCAGCTGATATGCCATTAGTAGCTGTGGCTTCCTTAAACCGAACATAATCGCCATCATTTGCACCATGAGCTGTATCTGTCACTGTGACAGTTGTGCTGCCATCAACAGTAGCAAATGGATTGGCATTGATGTTTGTGGCTGTGGCACGCAATGGTGTGATGTCGTAAAGAGCCTGATTCTCAAGTATGAAAAGGTGATTGTGAGTCCCGATGGCCATATAATCTTCACCATCAGAAAGTGACCGCCAAAAGTTTAAGTTCCTAGCAATACCTACCAGAGGAACTTCTGTGCCTGCTGTGTAATCAACTTCATCTGCAGCTGTTAAGCCATACATGTCGTCTTTTACCCAGCCACCTATTTTTGTAGGATAGCCATTGCGGAAACGAACATTGCTTCCATCAACCCAGAATGGACCATTTTTGCCAGCACTGTATTCAGTGATGTCTTTAACAATTCCTGGTTTGAATTGAAGCAACTGCAATGTCATTAAATCATCTCCAGTGCCTGATGTTTCGTTTCATCATTACGACGAGTCCAGCCTCTCCCGAATGTTTCAAAAGTTTTAAGACTCTCGTAAAAATCTTGCCTTATTTTGTGCATTTCTTCAACAATTTCTTTTTGTGGTTTGCTGGCTACTGCAGCCAGCGTCATGGGACCAATGGCTCCGTCTGTAGTTACCCCCACGATTGACTGGAGAGCCTTAGCAGAGCGTCCTGGACCACTGTTTACAGCCCAATCAAATACGCACCAATCAACTCCACTCGGAAGTTCGTCGCCTTTTACTTTGTCCCAGTATTTAATTTTGTAGAGCGGAGTAACTTGCTCAACTGTCAGAGTCTTGATATCATCTTTAGTTACTTCATGGCCGACATATTCTTCCCAGACCTTTTTAGTTACGCCTAAATTAGTCGCACCCCCAGGATCATCAGGATGATCAACATAGCCACCCTCATGAGCCAGAAGCATCTCCATGCATTTGTTCAAGTTATGATTCATAATATATTGAACCTCAGATTTTGGTGGTCTGGGTAGTTGACCACGACTTCGCCCTCTGGGCATTTATAGTCAATGTGCGCCAGAAGAGTGGCCTCACCTTTCGCAACTTTTGACTGGTGATGTTTTTCAATTGTGATTTTGTATCCGAACTTATCAACTTTATCGTTGGCTGGTCCTGAAAACTTGGCAATGCTTGGCTTGGCAGGATGAACAACATATTCACTGTCCCTACCTTCAAGCCTGAATCCTTCAACAGAACAATCGTCCCTGATTTTTTCCCTAGCGACGACAACTTTGAATTCACCATCGACTGGCCCATCAGATATTTCAAAATGCTCTGGCGACCACTCAAGTATGCTTTTGTCTTCAAACTTACCGAAAAGCGTGTAGCCTCCACCGATCAATGCGAATGCCGCAGTGACTACGCCTATGCCTTTGGTAATGTTCTCAACATCAATCACTTAGTCAGGCCTTTCGCTTTTTCAAATGTCCGCATGCCACCGAGACCAAGCATCCCGAGCAAAACAGTCATCAAAGATTCCATATCAAACTTCGGCAGCTCAGGGATTTCTGCACCAGCCCAGCCAGCACCGAAAAGAATCAGCGGAGCAGCCACGAAATGATAAGCCAGAGCAACACCGCAAGTCCAACCGATAAAAGGACGCCAACCAGCAACAAATATCGATCTGTGCTGTGCTTCAGTTTTGTTGATATCAGTTTGTGCCATCGCAGCTTCGTGAGCGTGCTTTTCTGCCATAGTAGCAATGTCATGTGCCAGACGAGCTTTCTGATCTTTGTCCTCAATAAATTTATCGAGGAGGCCAGTGACTGGACCGATAAGTGCTTGAAGCATGACTTAATCCTTTTTAATACTTTCATCTTTCTCGTGATTCATCCATATGGCAAATGCTCCCGTCATCGCTCCAGTGACGACAGAAACAAGTCCTGCTTGAGAGGGTGAGGGGTCTTGAAGAGTCATGAACCACTCAACAACTCTCCAACTCATCAAAGTCATGATAGCCATCATCAATCTTGGTAGGATTTTCCACTTCAAGAAAGTTTCGACTGTCATGTTAAATGCTCCTTGTTAAAAGACTCACAAGAAGCAAAATTGTGGCACCTGCAGTCCCAATCATAATACGCTCGATACGCTTAATACGGAGGATGGTTTCTTTCCAACGCTCCGCACAGACTGCCTCGTGAGTATCTAACTCTGATTTAATTGATTGGACTGTAGGCTTAGTCATTACCAAGGAACTCCGTCTGCCTCGCTTGCTGCTGCAGATATCTGTGCATCTACCTTTGCGATTCGATTTGCTTCAATACGAGCCTTTGCTTCATCAGCAGTTTCATCACCTTCGATGAGGCTATCATATACCCAACCAAGCACAGTGGCTTCAGTCAAGTCAGCATATGGAATGAAGTCAGGGTCAGATGGGTCAGCATTAAGAATCAGTTTACCTGCCTCTACTGCCGACTCTGGGCCAGAATCATTTTGTGCTAGACACTGCCAACGAACATCATATACGTTGCCATCACTAACAGTTCGTTTCATGTCCAATATGGACCAAGTTGCTGTTACGGCCATTGTTACCTCCTTATGGCTTCGTTGGCCAGACTACATCATCTAGCGAACTATAGTTGCTTGTTATGTCACGCAAGGCTTGACGATATGCTGTTTGCTCATCAGTCATTGTCAGGTCGGACGATGCCCACCAATCAGTTTCTGCGATCAGCTTGTCTCTTGCAGCTCTCAATTCATTCATTGGCTCTTCAGCAGCCATCTCGTCGTATTTTGATTTGACTTGTGCCCATGTCACACCGAAATCGTTAGGGTCGGTGGAAAAGAAAAGAGTCCCATTCCCGTCGTCGCCAGTGATCTTGCGGAAACTCGCATTGAACTCAGCTTCGTTTTGTGGGTCGCCATCAAGGTGCCAGAGAGTTAAGCCCAGTGCATCAAGTGCGTTTGCTATTGTTGCCATTGCTCAGCTCCTTATAGTGCTATCTCTAGGGCGATCATAGTCGAAGAATATGTGCCACCCAAGAAGTTGTTTGGATAATTTACAGATCTGTTAAAGTGATATGTCGTCGCGACATCCTGCCCGAAAAGAACCCTGTAAACAATAGAACTGGTCGTGGCTGGGTTGTCCAAGACATTGAAAGAGCAAGTTAGTGCTTGGTTGCCATCGCCATTGACTTGATAAACTGAGTGACCCTGACTGTGGCTGGCGTTCGCATCTCCAATCGCATCGACATTTGCATAACTCCCGCCACCGATGCTTCTCTGGAAGGCATATCGGACAGAGCCTGTTGTTTGTGCGCCTGTTATTGCTGTCAACAAGAGAATCTTGCTGTCACTCCTTTTTGGGGTTATTGAGAGTCGGAAGCCAGTATCAAATTCATTGTAACTGTTCGCCCCAACTGACTGAGAAGATGCATTCGTTTTCGTTTCTTGAATAACTTGAATAACAGCACCGCCAGTATTGTTCGGCATTACGACATTATCAAGAGTGAGTCCTCCAGGACCAAGTGAAACAGCCATTATTTCGCCTCCAGTTCTGCGATGCGAGCCTCAAGCTGCTCGATCTTCTTGTTTGATTCTTGCAATGCTGCCACCAAGATCGGTGTGATCCGACCATAGTCCATAGCCATCATTTCCTCGCCACCATCTTCGCCTGTGACAGACTCTGGTGCGATTTCTTGAATCTCTTGTGCGATGAAGCCATGAACAGCATCACCATCAGGCTCTGCAATCCATTTGTGCGTCACAGGATTCATAGCCATGAGTTTTTCAGTGGCGTCTGCGATAGGATTGATGTCGGTTTTGAGTCTACGATCAGAGCTAGTGTTGTAGGTTGTGCCAGAAGAAGTGACCGAAACATTACCTACAGTCGAGTTTGCACGACGGAACTGAATTGCTTGCCCGTCACTGCTCTGCCTATTTATATACATAGTGGAGTTGGTCGAGCCTGTTGATGTATTTGTTACACCAAGATAGGTATTCGCACTGTTAATATTTGTGAACTCAGACCCAGCTGAAGATAAGTTGGCAGAAGTCTTGCCTATGCAAACATCATCGCCACCTGCATCAACAAAGAAAGCATGGGTGTTGTTGTTGCTCTCAACACGGAAGTCGATGTTGTTTCCGTCTTCGTTAAACGTAGCCTCAGAACGATCCAACTGTAAAAGTTGCTGAGTCGTTACTGCTGAACCAACTGTTGTGCTAGAGTCGGATGTATCGTTTCTGAAATTGATTGTAGATTGGTTGAATTCAACTGCCGAACGCCCACCGCTAAAGTTATCGTAAGAACTAGCATGATCCTGAGAACTAGTCGCCATCAGACCATAGCCGATTTTGAATGCACCTGAACCCGCATGGGAACTAATAATCCCAAGATAGTCGCCTGTGCCAACTGGGCCATTTCTAGCATACCTCTGTGCAAATACGGGACCACCCGTAGTAGCCGCTACTCCAGAAAGGATTGTGCCGTCTACGTCAAAGGTATCATCAGGGGCGTTTTCTTTGATGCCAGCCCTATTGTTGCCAGCATCAACAAACAACATATGTGTGTCGCTGTCACTCTCAACACGGAAGTCTACATTATTAGAACTGTCATTTATAACCATCTCACTTGCATTAAACGCAAGCCTTGAAACTAAAGTGCCGTTAAGAATACCACGAAGTGTAAAATTAACATCTTCTGTCCCATCAGTCACATCATCTGTAAAAACTCTAATATCGGCATACTGAGTTTCGTTTGCTGCGCTGTCATCCGCTTTCCAACGAATGCTACCTATTGCATCATTGTCTGCGGGAGATGCACTATCTCTGACTAAATCAAAAATAGGACCATCATTAGCATCAGCATCCGTTGATTTAATTATAAGTTGAGGGTTGTTGTCAGCAGTTGTAATTGTCAGTGTGCCATCAATAGTGCCATTGCCATCAATGTCCAAGCTGTCAGCCTCAAGTTCACCAACAACATTGACCTTGCCAGTGCCGTTCGGATCGAGGGTTATGTCCCCATTCGTATCGGTGCTAGAGATTGTGTTTCCGTCAAGTTTAAGATTGTCAACTTCAAGCAAGCTGGCAGTCAGCTTGTTCAAGTCAACTTCAGTTATCGCTTCCTCAACATTTGTCGCATCGCAGAAAACAACTTTCGTGTTTCCATTTTCAACGACCACTCCAGTGCCAGCGGAAGTTTTAACAGTGATGTTGAAGCCACCGCTCGTGCTGTTCTTTATGACATAAAGTTTGTCAACACTCGGAACAACAAGGTTGCGTGCAGCTGTCAATGTGCCTGTTACATTAACAACAGCATTCCGAGCCTCGTCAGTAGTGCCGTTGCCTGTTGTCAGGCTGTAACTAGCGGAGTCGTCATGCGTTACGGAAGCAACACCCGAGATGGCTTGCTCAATCAGAGTGCCAATGTTGGTGTTTGAGATTGTGCCCCATGTGCCTGACTTCTCGCCAGTCGCCATGAGTTCAAAGCGGAGATTGGTAGAGTAAGTGCTAGGCATAGGTCATATCCTCAATCAATACGCAGGATGGCTGCTGCGCCAGCTGCAGGGAAAACGATTCGGAATGTTCCTGATGATACTGTGAAGTCACCACCGAAGTCCAAAACAGCAACAGAGTTGTTTCCTGCTGTCGTATCGTTATAAATTAGAGCACCACGAGCAGTGAATGATGCAGAAGTCCACTCGGGATCATCAAAATCAACATAAGCAGTTGTCCCACTCGTGCCGATTGTTGCGCCTGTAAGAGTTACGCCACCAGCTGTGTAGCCAGTGCCTGATACTTCGTTGCTTGCCGTGTATGCTGTTGTGGTTGCATCCAAAGTTGCGGATGAAGTGTAAAGTGCGATCTTGATAGTGTCCGTATCCATATCCTGTTCTTTTTGGAACAGATCCTCTTTGAAAGAGGTGCACATTGCTTGAGTGATAGCCATTGTCAAATGCCTCCGTTATATTCAGCTGTGTAGTTCCTTGCCATTTCCTGCTGGAACAGTTGCACAGCCTCATCAAACTGTCCCTTGTATAAGTTTAGCGTTTCTGGTGCTTTAAGAAAAGCAGAACTTTCAAAAAGTGCAGCAGAAAGTAATACTGCCTCTGCATGATCACCTACCCAACTGTTTGAATTGCTTGAAGAAAGGCCAGTTTCTGGTGCTATGAAATCAATCTGATAAGAATATGTATCATCTGGCGTAGGAGCCAAAGTTATTGTTATATTGTTAGTTGGGTCAGCATCTTTTGTGGTATACATAACTGGCTTGCCAGTTGTTGATGAGTTAGGCCAATAATCACGCAGGTATGAATCGATGCGGTGGTTAAGGTATTCAACATTCCCAGAATTTGTTATTGAAACTTGGCGAATCATGCGTGCATCAGCAACATCATAATCAGCAGTGCCAATGACCAGAGAGCCTGTTGTGTTTTTCCTGTAGCAAGGCAAACTTGGCAATCTTTGAAAGATCATTTCTTCAGCTTGAGCAATAATTGTATCTATGGAGTTGGAAAACTCTGTTGAGTCATCTTCCATGAAATCTTTAATGTTTTGAACTAATGCTGTATAATTCATCATTCACCCCATGGACCTTCGCCCCAAGCACCTTCGCCCCAAGCCAGATTAATCTGGGCTGTTGCTGTGCCGACCGCACCTGTTCCGTTAACTCCTGTTTCAACAACTATCGATTCAGAAACCTCATTGCCGACATTACCTGTAGAACCTATACCTGAAATTCCTGTTACAATCAATAAGATGTTTCCGTCACCAGAAACACCGAAGCCTTCAACAGAGCCTGTTGCTGCGACGCCTGTTTCGTTAATTACTGATTCAGGAATCTCTATCCCGAGAGCACCAGTGCCTGCAACACCTGTTTCATCGATGACAGACTCAAGAACCGAAGTGCCGACTGCACCTGTTCCTGCTGCACCTGTTTCAACTATTTCTGCTTCAAGAGATTCAGTCCCTACTGCACCTGTTCCTGCTACACCTGTCACTTCAACATCAAGTGTTATGAACAGTGTAAATGTTCCTATTGCACCTGTTCCTGCTACACCTGTTTCAATTATAACAGATTCTGGGGTTTCAGTTCCAACCGATCCAACCGATCCAACACCAGACAAGCCTGTGACAATCAGGACAATATCACCATCACCAGATATGCCGAAGCCTTCAACTGCACCTGTTCCTGCTACACCTGTGACAGCAACATCTTCATTGTCAGAGATTATGACTTGGCCTACATTGCCTGTGCCTGATACGCCTGTGACATTAAAAATGTAATCATAGCGAACATAATCTATAAAGCCTGTTGTTCCTTTTCCTGGAACACCAACTGGTGGCCTTTCTCGTGGGTCTAAGAATGGATCGTAATTATAACCAATATAAAAATCAACATTGCTTGGGTCGTTGTCTGGCCTTGGGTCAAAAAGTGCTGTGGCATCAACAACATTTTTCGCAGGAGTAAGTTGAGGGTGTTTAGGTTCCCAGTCATCAGGCTCAACACGCAAACCATCCCAAGTTGTCTTGAGTGAGGTATAAGGCACTTTGAATCCTGAGCGATCACCTATCGCGAAAGATCTTTTGCCTCTTGCTCTTTTGACTGCTACCATTAACCCAAATTCAATCCTGTTGGGCGAACACGCAATGTCACCCCGTCATTGTCTGTTGATGCTGCAAATTCAAATGCTCTTTCATAAACTTGATTAAGCAGATTGAATTTATCAGGCTGATATTTTAATGCTAACTTGCTTGCCAGACCTGCGCATATGCAATCACTCCACCTGTAAGGTATATCAGTATCTTGATTTGATGCTGTGATATCTTCGAGTTGATTGATTGACCAATAAACAAGGCTGTAATTATTACTGTCGGGAACTTGCCAAACATACAAAACTGGTGTGTATTGTTTATCAAGCATGTATTGAGATGGCTTGGCCTGAGTTGTTTTGTTTGGTATCTGGTTGTAATCTGATATACTAACCCTTGGGAGAACTGTGTCTGATTGTGTGCCACCGACAGTTTCCCTGATTACAACATCTATCAAATCAATTGTTCCGACAGGCAGTGTGTAAGTTGTTGTTCCTTGCGTCAGAGCCAATGTATTATTTTGAACAGCCCAATAATTGATGCCTCTGTTTGCAAATTCACTGAATAAAAGATTTAGGCTTCTGCGAGCAGCAATAGCCTGATAGCCTGTCATGTTCTGAGCGTCCATCCCGACTCGCTCAAAAGACTCGGCGATTATTTCTTCAACATCTGGCCTGAATGTATAAGTTCCTGAAGTAGCCATTATAAAGACTCCTCGACAATTAT
>Ga0181577_10004258_pt1 | contig 11066 bp, 22 predicted proteins | sample 101ome_21_FD_132468 | JGI IMG/M metagenome (GOLD analysis project Ga0181577, IMG submission 132468) | Coastal salt marsh microbial communities from the Groves Creek Marsh, Skidaway Island, Georgia - 101413BT metaG (megahit assembly) | ecosystem: Environmental > Aquatic > Marine > Intertidal... | reverse complement strand
CGTTGTCTTGCGGCAGGATCGGGATAAACGCAAATCTGCCGTGACGGATACCTCGTCTTGATCTCATCGACTATCTCATCCGTGTTGCTGCCGTAGATAACAATTTCATCCATGATCTTTAGAGTGGAGCCTTCACGAATTGCCACAACAGCCGACATCGGATCAAGGTTAAAGTCCATGCCGATGTGTAGCATTGAGCCATCGTCCGTGATCTTGCTAATAGATTCCGTCCTGTCAAAGTTGTAGTAAATAATTCCCTGATAATTGACGAATTGAGCATTATATTCCTGATTGAAGGTGCGTTCATCTAAGTCTCGCTTGGCTGCTTCAATCTCTTCTGATGTGACTTGTCCGCCATCAATGGTTGTGTACTGGAAGGATTGCCAATCAGTATTTCCGTCTGCACCTCGTGTCCACAAATCATAAAAGTGATTGCGTCCTTTGGGCGTACCAATGAATAAGGCTGATCCTTGTCGATCTGATAGAGAAGGTCTAATAACTTCATACCAAGCCTCTGGCCTCATATCTGCAAATTCATCGAGAACTACAAAGTCCAGGCTACGTCCACGCAAGTTGTCTGGTTTCTCTGCGCCCTTTAAAGCAATAGTTGATCCGTTGATGAGCGTTAGTGTCAGTGCTGTCTCGTTACTTTTACGAATCCATTCTGGTGCGACATGAGAAATCAGCATATCCCATGCGATCTCTTTTGCTGCTTTATAGGTTGGAGCTACGTACCAACAATGGCTATCTGGATTTGGTACTGCTACATCAATCAGTTCACAGATCGATAGAAATGTTTTACCAAATCGCCTACCTGCTACAACTACTCGAAACCGTTCTTTACTATCAAAGACATCACACTGAGGTCTAGTTAGTGTCGTCATTCGCTGATGGCCTTTTGTATGCAGGAATGCTTGAGTTCTGTGTCGGAGCCTCTGACCATCCGGCCCGAGTTTTGAGGAAAAACAGAATGCAAGTTGGATTGCCTTGGCGACATTGATCTAACAAATGCCCTACAACCTCATCAATTTGTTGAACTTTTCCGCTTTTATAAGCCTCAAGAACTTCTGGCTGTCGCTTCTCTATTTCTCGGAATGTATTTTCAGAAATATTAAAATAATCAGCGAGTTGCGCTTTCGTTAGACGCGCAGACAGTTCTTTGACCTGTTTGATTTGAGCCTCAGAAAATACGATTGGCGGTCTGCCATTAGGTTTCTTCTTAGGCACTGCCATTCTTGAGTTCCTCTACATAGCGATTCCAAAACCATTGTGCTTTCTGGGCATCCTCTACTGGATTGCCATGCTTATGGTTCACACGCCAGTTGTACTTCATGTGTGTGAGACGTAGGTAACCTAGGAATTCTTCGCGTGAGGAACACGCTTTCATGGCATCAATGCATTCAATGCTGCCTTGCGTGTAATGACTTGGATGATTGACCGAATCTGACATCGTGTTTAGCTCCACCAGGTTACCTGCCTGTCCAGTGGAACTAATTATATCACGATTGCTGTTTGTAGTAGATTTCTGCGATTACTTTGCCGTACTTAGGCTTAACATCAATCCAGTTCATCAAATATCGAGGCTTCTTATTGATCGGATTGCATACCCAAAATAATTTCTTGTACCTAACGATCTGAAGGCTGTCAGTGTACCTATCAGGCTGCCTATTGATGATGAACCGTCTACGATGAAGAAGTGTCTTTGCATAATCCAGAGCTTCCATCGGGTCTGTAAAGTTCCGCATTTACTTTATCCAGTTGATCGTCTTGATATTCGTCTAACCAGGTGATGTCGCCACAATGCTTGCACCAGAAGAACTCTGTGCATTTATCTCCACAATGCGGGCATTTTTGTGACTGTGCTATTTCAGCAGCTTCATGCAGGTCTACCATTGCTTCCACACCTCTTTGTCTGACTTGAAGAACCTGCGAGGATACAGCCGAATACCGAATACACGATACAAAGCCCAATCGACTAATGCTGATAAAATCAATGTGAAGATAAAGAATGCTGCGAAAAACGCGATTAAGAATAATGTGTCCATGACTCGCTCCTTTAGTTAAGTAGGCCAATTATTATACTTCTGCGGCCTATTCTATATTAGACATTGGTCTAACTCGCTAACTGCTCGACTCGCGCCTTGGCTAATCGATAACGCTTGTAGTCAGAATGAGTCAGATACTTGCCTTCACGCTTCTCTTGTTCGTACAAAGTGATAACGATATTGTCCTCTAACTCTGTTTTGCGTAATTTTAACTTTGCATCGTAAGTGCTTGTAAACTCACCAGAAAACAGTTCGCCTTGCGGCAGACCTAACGCCTCCACAACGTCAGAACCTCTAGCACCGCATGAGAAGCAGTGTGCGAGAACCTTTCCGTCATCTGTTTCTGTGATCGTCATTGATGGGTTCTTATCGTTATGTACTGGACAGCAAGCCATATAGCCACGCTGAGTTTTGCGAACCTTAGACAGCTTCGCCAAGATAGTTTCGAGACTCATATTTGTATTTTCCCTTTGCGTATTTGATATTTTGGTGTTGGATAAATTTACGGACATCTTCTGATACCGCTAGAGCCAACACTGGTTTCGTCTGATTAGGCCACTCGCCAAATTTGGCTTTGAACTTATGGTTAGCCCAACCTTCAGATTTACCTTTCTGGTGTGCATACAAGTATAACTCACCCAACCACTCTGCTTTTCGCTCAGGCGAATAAAGATTATTGTCCAATTTTTTAAGTATTTGATCGTCAGTCTTAATGCGTTCCTGCATGGGTATCTCGTAACCACACTCACACTTGATGCCGACAAACTGGCGTGTGCATTGTGGACACTCCTTGATCTTAGGTTCTTTCTTCTCCTTCTTGATCTGGTTGCGCTCGTTGAACCTGTGCGATCCGTCATCGAGCAAGTCAGGGATAATATCTTCTGCGAATCCATGACGCTGTGCATTACCCGCATGATCCAGATAGATTGCGTATTCTTTGCTTTCATGCAATCGCATTACCCGTCCTGCGCGTTGAACGTAGCTTATAAGCGAACTGGTTGGGTAACAGTCAATCAAACATCTAACAGATGGTGCGTCATAACCCGTATTCAACAAGCGTGAACAACTGAGAATTTTGTATTCGCCTCTGTCGTGCGCCTCATAGATGATCTGGCGTTCTTCATCGTCCATATAACCGTCAATGTGGACAGCAGGAATCCCTGCGAGATTGAACTTCTCAACCAGGTACTTGGAATGCTTGATCGATGGGCTGAATGCGATTGTCTGGCTATTCTCGCCATGCTGCATCCAGTTGTAGATGATGTCGCCTACAAGCGTCTTGTCATCCTCGTAGACCTTGCCTAGTGAATCTGGATCGTAATCTGATCCTCCAGTTCTAATTCTTCTTCGTCCAACATTAGATAAGTCAGGACGTTTACCACCGTAATAGTGGATTGGGCATAGGTATCCCTTGTCCAGAAGTTCGCGTGGAGTGATCGGAAGAATGAGATCGTCATAGTGTACTCCGAGACCTCTTGAATAAGGTGTGGCTGATAATCCGATCCAGACATTGTTATCTAGCTCCTGCATCAACTTAGTAACTGTCTCATAGTGTGTATGACACTCATCTACGATGGCAATATCAAAGTTCGTGTACTTGCGTCTAGCGAGCGTCTGGACACTTGCGATCTGAATTGGTGCGCGTGGATCATTCAGTTCATGTGATCCTTGCATGACTCCGAATGGCATCTGATGGTCTGTAAATGACTCAAGTGTCTGCTGTACTAGCTTCACTCGATCACAGATGAAAATGCCTCGTCTGCCTTTCTTGTAGGCTTCATTCAGAATGTAAGCGGCTGTGATTGTCTTGCCGAATGAGCAAGGTGCGGCTAGTAGAGGTCTTTTGTTACCTCTAGCTAGTGATTCCCTTAACATCTGAACCGCCTTTTCTTGATGCGGTCTTAATTGCATTATGTTCTTCCCATAGTATTTTGAATGCTGTTGCACACTGTAAAGGTACTTGTCCGTTACCTAACGCTTTAAGTCTGTGTGGTGCAGAGGCCACCCCATGAGCCACTCTACCCACACAGGGTTCAGCTTTCCACCAGCTCGCATTGATAGGCTGATCTGCTTTCCCTTTTGTATTCTTCTCTGCACTGCTGGCGTGTCCATATTGCCTCGATCCCGATTGTCGCTCGCATTTGGAGTCGGCCACCATCCTGACCTTCTCACCATTGATGGACTCATCTGATTCGCTGTTGCAGTTGGGGTATGCAAGTAACCACCATCTGCCTCTGATGTGATTAGCACCAATTGCGGAAGCGGATATACAACGCCAGACACAATCGTAGCCTCTGTTGGCAAGATCTCCAACGACTGTTCTGAGCATATTTCCGTTGTCTCCACTAACGATTGCTGAGACATTTTCCAAGAACAAGTATCTAGGCTGTACCTCGTCTGCAATCCGTAAGACCTGTCTGTAAAGTCCCGACCTTGTATCTTCACCAACGCCTCTTTGACTACCGGCTTGGCTAATATCTTGGCAAGGGAATCCTGCATGAATGCAATCCACTCGTCCTTTGTATTCGGATGGATCGAACAATCTAACATCTCCTTCCCACACTGACATTCCGTCAAACCATCCGTCTGAGACTCTGGCTCTAAGGACTTCGCAAGCGTATTTGTCCCACTCGACAGCAACGATTGGTCTGTGTCCCAAAATGAGGTCTGCGAGGATTCCACCACCTGCTCCGGCAAAGAGGTGCATTGTTTTGAGTTCTTCATTCATTATCGCTCCATTTTCTCATCATTCTGTTGCTAGCTTCTTAATGCACGATCCTTTCCAGATCACACCAACTGTTTCATCAGATTCATCTCGCATTCTTGGGTCTTTTATAATTCTGCAATCTGATATTTCTTCTCGCATTTCAACGTAGAAAATTCCTTCATTATGCCTACTCAAGAAATAAACTGGTATACCACCTGCCGCATCCGCATACATGACGCAATGCGCTCGCTTATGTAATGAAAGGACCAGGTCTTGGAATCGATAGAAATCATGGTTATACCTGCATTTAACTTCAGCCAGAGCAACAACGTGTTTTCTGTTATCTTCTCCGATCCTGTACAGCGCGTAATCGATCCTTTCCCGATCAGCAAGTTTGAAATAATCGCACTTAGCCCATCGACAAAACGCAGTGATGACATCTTGTTCGTTCTGTTCATCGGCTTTAGTAACACCGACATATTTTCTTGGATCAACTTCCCACATTTATTCCGGCCATAGTTGTCATTTAGAGGACGTAGGGTGATCCCTGTCCATCCGATACGCTATCGTCCATGCAACCTCAGTAATCAGCAGTGCTTTTAGTCGTGGGTATCTCGACTCGGTAGCTCAACCGTCCCTGCCCGTAGGCGGATCACCTCTAACGCTGTTTGTCCCGTCCTCAAAGGTTGGGTTGCAATCGTGCTTTTATGCGCTACTGCACACTGAGACAGTTTCAACGGACGGGGACTAAAGTCTTGAGAAATGTAGCGGATTCGCTACAATGAACCCTGTGCCGGAGTGCGGTCACGGGTCTTTTCTCCTGATCTTCAGTCCGGTTCGCTAGGATGCTTGCAACATCCGTCCGGCACATTTTTTAATCTACGCTTCTGGGTCTGATTCGTCAACTTCTACTTCGATGACTTTGACACCTTTGCATCTTGGACAACTAGGTTTCTCGTCTAAGTCCATGAAAAACCTATAATCACATTCGTTACAAACCATCTCTGCTTCAAAGTCATAGCTCATCCGTCATACTCCAAATCAGTTAATTTTTCTGGATATTCGCTTTCTGCTGCCTTCCATAAATCCTTGGCACAGACTTCTTTACCCATGCCATCAACTGAGATCAGCGACAATTCTTCTGGCTCAGTATAAGACGCAGGGTAGTATTCCCAGATACAAATATGTTCCTCGCAAGTGATGAAATCGTCCATCGAGGTTAAGAGGATAGATTGTTTGATTGCCATAAAGTCATCCTGTCTGTTATGCCAATATCTTAAACAGTAAGATTATGATGTCCTATTAGACCTTAGTCTAAGTTTTTTTGTGAAGATGCTTTTGATGCGTTTGAGATCATCAATGCTGTAATTCTTTGGTGTTTTATCTGTCTCAATACGATCCAAGAACTCTTGCCCATAACGCCACACGATACCCACACGCATCTTATCAATGTTTCCTGATAGATAACGGTTACAGTGCTTGCATTGGCCGAAAATATTATCCAACCGAAACCTAAGATGTGGTGCGCTTCCACGCGATCTGTAATGCCCTGCGTCATAGCCACCACCTAGCGATTCGCTTTTAAGGTTGCGTCCACATGAGATGCAGTCTTTGTTCCTGTCACGCCAACGTACATAGGCATTGATTGCTGCTTGCGCCTCTTTAGTCCACTGGCCTTTAGTTTTCAGCTTCTCTTTCTTAACGCGATCCTCTTGGCGTTTCTCGCGCCTGGTCTTGTCGGCTAGCTTGTCTGCGTTCTTCTGCGTGAACTCTTTCAGACATTCATACGTACAAAAAGCCTTTAAATCAGAAGTAAGGGCTAACTCTGCGTGGACTTTCTTACGACAGTTAGAGCATCGTCTATTAACGGCCTTCATTATTTGCCTTCAGTTGCGAATACACAGAGTCATCTGGAGTAATCAACAGCACACCTCTTTCAGCCCAAAACATATCAATCCGTTCCATGTACGCAAACATATCACCTTTTGATAATTTTGCTGTGGACTTCAGTTGAGCAGGTATTTCTGACGATCCAATGGTCTTAGGATCATCGTAGCCAAGGAAATCGTGCTTCATACGCATATGGATTTCATCAGTCGTAAAGTCTGACTTATTACGTCTATTTAGTTCATCCGTGATCTGAGCAATCCATACCCAATATAAAGCGTTCTGGCTTAACGTCCTATTTCCTGCCTTGCATTCGATCTTGAGCCATCCATTCTCAGACAGCATATGCTTCATCACTTGATAGGCGTTATCCAGTGCGCCTTCATGCGTGATGACAAACTTTTCCGAATCTTTCATATCGCCCCTTTTGCATAGTATTTCTATGAATATGTTTCCATTTTTATGCGCGTAATAGTGTTACATTCCACATTTTTCTGCGGATGAATATATGTACGAAATTTGTCTCGAATTCGACACATAGAAGCTCATATGTTGCTTATGTATACACTTATGATGCTTTTTTGCATCATTCACACGATAAGCAACATATATGCGTCCATGTTTTCATGTTCACAATCTTGCAAACGTGAGACTTGGTTATCTCAAACTTATCTGCGATCTCTTGCAGTTGTAGCCCTTCATCACGCAATGCATGAATCAAGGCCACATCCTCAGGTTCAATCTTTCTTTTCCAGTGGTGTTTCCAATGGTTGTTCGGCTTTTCGATTGAATATCTTGTCAAAGTTATCTCCGAATTTCTTTTGATCTACTTTGCGTGGTCTGTCGCCTTTACCGACCAGGCTCACTCGCTTTGTCATGTTTGCCATTACATCACCTCTGCAATGAACTGATCTTTTGATTTGCCCGTATAGCGACTTGCACTGCCATGCTTCATATAAGCCTGAGTCACAGCATCATTCTCGCTATATGCCCTAAACACACCGATCAGACTATTCTGATACGTCACTCGATACAGTCTTATCATTTTTCGGCTTCTCGATTGCGTTTAACAACTTCACAGCAGCGTTTAGCTCTGCCTTACATTCTTTGTTATGACCGATTGATAACTTCAGATCGGCCATGCGGATATGACGTTTAATCTTATCCAACTCATGAAAGTTCTTACTCATCTTCTTCGTACTCCACTGCTTTTGCGTCATCGATAATCTGGACTTTGACCAGTTCCAAAACACCAAGCGTCTCAGGTACAGACAAGCTACGTTCTGCGCCCATTTCGTTGATGCAGTCCAAAATATCCAGTGCGAGTTCTTGCAGGTGATTCTGCTTGAAATGCCCATGAAAGACGTTCGTCATTTTGCGTATTTCCTAAGTTTGTTTCGCTTAATGTACTCAATCGTGGAAGTCGTAACACCGAATTGATCCGCTATGGATGGGTTCGATACCTTACGCCATTCCGTCTTGAGTCGTTCCTGTTCTGCTAACAACTGGCAAATGTTTTCAACATCTTCTTCAGTTAGCTTGTATGAAGTCTTATCCATCGTAAGCCTCAATGCTATACTAGCCACACCTCTATCGCTCCAGAGGTAGCCCCCGATTGGGGGCTTTTTTATGACTAGAAAGGAATGGAATCATTCACCGTTGTAACGTCTGGCGTTATAGCTTGTGGTGCAGATTGCACTACATTCTGATCTTTAGGCGTGTAAGCCATTGAGAAGAACTTCTGGCCGTTCTTAGATTCTTTAACCCAAGCACTAACCCAGAACTCTTGCCCGTTGATCTCACAGTTACCCGTGTATTCAGGCTGTCTTTCATCTGTGCGCTTGTTGTTCTTAAACAGTGCGCCACGCAGATTGTTATCATACTGATTCACTAGCTTTCTCCTTTTTACGAACCACTTCTTCTCGACAAAGAACGATACATTCCTGCAATCGTTCCATTAGCATCGGATCAGGCGGTGACTTAATCAGCCGCTTCCTGATCTCCTGCAATACTTCAATGATGTGTTCTGCACCTTGTTGCGTCATAGTCGCTCCTTTATGTCAGCCACTTCTTTCTCGATTATCTGGCAAGCATGAGTCACCAGGCGTTCAAGTTGGTTGATATATTCTTCATCACGATGAACACGGATCAGCAGATTTGGCATTTGCGGATGATACGATAGGAAGTCCCACCATTCTCGCTGTGTAATCCATAAGCAGCCCATGACTTGAGCTTTATACTCTGCCGGTAGTGTTCCTTTCCGTAGATACTTAACATGAGTTGATGGAGCAGGGCATTTAATCTCAAGCCCACCTGCATCACCAACCAATCCATCAGGTGACACACCGCATCTAAGAGTGTCGTGCATACAGAACCCAACTTCAGTGACTTCATTATCTGTCTCCAGTTCGTAGTTCATGCGAGCAATCGGTTCTAATTCATTGCCACGTTCCATCCATTCGGTTTTCTGCACAAACGTAGATTCGCCAGTGATACATTCTGCGATCAACTGATTGATGTACGTCTCAGCAGATGATGATGGTGTACCACTGGAAGTTATCAATTTTGCGAACCCAGAACCGCTAGGACAGCCTAATCGAGCCTGTAACCACTCATGTGTGCCTTGCTCTAAATCAAGTATTTTCATTGTCTGCGATCCTCTGTAAAACGACTTGTGCATGAGCAATAAACGCATCATGCAAAGCAATATCTACCTTACTGAAGGTCTTTGGGCTTGCTTGCTCTACGTCAGCAAAGAACTGATCCACGGACTGACCAACCGAATGGCTAGCCAGTCTGCGATGCAACTCCATAAAGAGAATTGCTGTTGATACATCACTTAGCATGATTTGCAGCCTTCTTCTGAAGCATTGCGAGTGCCTTGTCATAGTAACTTGCCTCCATCGAGTCTACATCGCTACAATTAAACACCGCGCAGAACTTACTGACATCGGCCTCAGTCGATGATAATAGCTCGTGTAGGGTCTGCGCTTGCTTGCGTGTTATTTTGCCGACTACGGGCTTCTGTGTGCGTCCCATAGCACCTTCTGCATCGTCATCAACAGCAGGGATTCCTGCCATTGCCTGAAGTGCATATCTACGGGCATATGTGATAGCCGATCCTGCTGATTGAGGATCAAGTCTTGGTTCAACTACACCGTCTTTTTTAACGAAGCCCAAAGGCAACGTGTAACCACATTCAATCCATTCGCCAGACTCGTGCATCAAGCGTGTAACTACGCCAACGCCTTTATCGTCATTGATAGGGAATTGTGTGTACGCCAGACCGTATTTTGCGAACGGCTCTTTGATTGCGTTGATAACCGATTCCAGATCGGCATATCGGGACTTGAAGTACGGATTTGCAGAGTCTTTCACTGCACCAGACATTTCAGCCTGTGCTTTAACTAAAGCAGCAGACAACTTTGCAATAGATTCAGATTGGTTCATATCATCGCTCCTATGTAATGAACACCACTATATTAAGTCTTATGTTTTTTTGTTGCAAAGGTTAAACACTAATACTTTAGTCGAATAAAAAAAGGCCACGATCCTTGTGGCCTGAATGGGGGTAGTCGGAAGTGAGATAAGGGAATCTCAGGTGCATTTATAACAATTTATCCTAAGAGTGGGCAAGCCCAACTGGACAAATGTTTCTCGCAACCAATCCATGATCCTTATTAAAGATCATTGAGTGCATTTCTCTGGCGGCAAAATAAGCGTGTGATGCAGCCCACGCATCTGATGGAGCGAGTGTATTGAATGACTCCACTTTACAGCCGTTGAACTCTTTCAAGACCTGATGGTGGATATGTCCTGTCAGCCAATGACGATAGACTGAATTGCCCCAGTCTTGAGGCCATAGAGAAGCCATGACGTTAGGTAATGATTCCATCTTGACACCATCGCCATGCGTGACACCGATCAGAACTTTTCCAAACACATAGGAATGATATTTGGCAGGATCAACGATCACATTGACGCGATCCTCATTCTCGAAATACAGACTTAATGCTAATTGAATCCAATGCGTTGAATCCTGGTCATGGTTACCTGCGGCATTGATAACTGTCACAGTCTCATGCTTTTCCAACATTCTGCGAATGGCATGGATCATTGACCAGACAAAGACTTTGATGATCCGGTAATACCGTGAATCAGCGTCTAGGAGATGGCCCGATTGAGGCGTTTTATTTGTGCGGTTATCGATGTGCAGAGCATCGCCCACATTAACAAACAGTGCTTCTTGCGTTGGTGGTGCAGAATTAACCAGATAATCGACAGCACCTTGCATAATGCGATATGCAATTTCCGAATCAAAATCAGCAATCTGAGTTTCATCTTTATCCGTGTACAGTCCAAAATGAGCATCGCCCATAACATATGCCGCGAGACAGTCCTTTTCGCTGAACCCAATGTGATGCACT
>Ga0181577_10004248_pt1 | contig 11075 bp, 9 predicted proteins | sample 101ome_21_FD_132468 | JGI IMG/M metagenome (GOLD analysis project Ga0181577, IMG submission 132468) | Coastal salt marsh microbial communities from the Groves Creek Marsh, Skidaway Island, Georgia - 101413BT metaG (megahit assembly) | ecosystem: Environmental > Aquatic > Marine > Intertidal zone... | reverse complement strand
CAATGTTGGTCACTTTGACAATGAGATTGATATGGCCTCGATTGAAAAGATCGCGGGAGCAGAGAAAGTCGAGATCAAGCCACAGGTCCACGAGTGGCGATTGCCCTCGGGCCGTTCGGTTTTGATCCTCTCCGAGGGCCGGCTGATGAATCTTGGTAATGCAACAGGCCACCCAAGCTTTGTCATGTCCACTTCGTTCTCGAACCAAGTGTTGGCGCAACTAGAGCTATTCACTAACATCGATGCCTATCCGCTGGGCGTGCACATCATGCCCAAACGCCTGGATGAGCTAGTTGCAAGGTTGCACCTGGACGCATTGGGCGTAGAACTTACGACGCTGAGTGATACTCAGGCCCAATACATTGGTGTTGATGTGGCTGGCCCGTATAAAGTTGAGCATTATCGCTACTAGCGAGGAGGGTCGCGGTGACTCACAGGATTCTGGTCGTTGACGATGATGACGCGCTCCGCGAGATGGTCGGGCTGGTTTTAGCCTCGAATGGCTACGAAACAGTTTTTGCAGCTGACGGAATTTCCGCAGTCGAAGTTTTTAGAGCGCAAAATCCCGATTTGGTTCTGCTAGACATCATGCTCCCCGGACAGAGCGGTATCGAAGTTTGCCGGGAGATTCGAGCATTCTCTGGCACCCCGATTGTGATGCTAACCGCCAAGGGCGACACCGATGACGTGGTGGCTGGCCTTGAGGCTGGAGCCGACGACTACGTAATCAAGCCGCATAACGGTGTTGAGTTGGTCGCTCGAATCAGGGCGAGACTCAGGCCGCTGGGTGAGGATGCGGGCATGCTGCAGGTTGGCCCACTTAGTCTTGACCCAAAGACATTTGAGGTGCGGCGAGGCGACGCCCAAATTCCACTTACACCCCTCGAGTTCAAACTGCTTCACACCCTGGCAGCGAAACCCCAGCAAGTGTTTAGCCGGGAAATGCTGCTGGATCAGGTTTGGGGTTATCAGTACAAGGCAGATACTCGATTGGTGAATGTGCACGTGCAGCGCTTGCGATCCAAGGTCGAGGAAGACCCTGAGAATCCAAAGATAGTTATGACCGTTCGAGGTCACGGATACCGGGCTGGCTCTGACTCTCTGTGATTAGGTTTTTTCGGCGCTCGCTGACCGCCAGAACGGTGGCGCTCACCGTTCTGCTCAGCTCGCTGGCCGTGATTTTGATTGGGGGCTTTCTCTCCTATTCGCTGGCCAACAGCTTTTATCAAGATCGGCTCTCTCAGGTGCTCTCGGAGACCGAGCGAGCTGTGGGTTCGGTGCAGAACACCGTTGCCGCAGCTTCCCTAAACGACGAGACGGCACTGCAGACGCTTCTCAATTCGGTGGTGCCTTCGTTGGAAATTTCCGGCGGAACCGGGTCTCGTCAGGTGGCCTTGCTCAGATCCCCGGACCAGGGGCAGCTACAGCTGTTCCAGTCTCCGATTTCGCAGAATCTAGAGCTGTCCTCGATTCCAGAGTCGCTTCGCGAAGCTGTTCGCCAAAATGCAGATTCCCTTACCTACACCCCGGTGCAGCTCACCGTTGATGGAGTTTTGGTCCCTGGCATAACGGTAGGGGCGCCGCTCTCAATTCCAGTAGCTGGGGAATTTGAGCTTTACCTAGTTTTCAATCTGGCCGCCGAGGAGCAAGCTCTAATACTTGTTCAGAATGCTCTCGCTTTCGGTGGCATTGCTCTTATCGTGATGATCGCGCTGCTTAGCTACTTCGTCACGCGAAGTCTGGTTGGGCCGGTTGAGCGAGCCGCCGCGGCTGCCCAGTTGATTTCCGAGGGAAATCTAGACCAGCGTCTCGCCGAGCGCGGCGAAGACGTTATGGCACTTCTTTCGAAGTCCTTCAACAAGATGGCGGCTAGCCTGCAGCAGCAAATTCAACAGCTGGATTCGCTCTCGCGCATGCAGCGGAGGTTTGTTTCGGATGTTTCCCATGAGCTTCGCACGCCACTGACCACTATCAAGCTCGCGGGGGAGGTTATCTTCGGTAACCGCAGCAAACTTGATCCCGCTCTGGCTAGATCAGCCGAGCTATTGCAAGATCAGATTGACCGGTTTGAGAAGCTCCTAGGAGACCTGCTCGAGATTTCTCGTTACGATGCCGGAGCCGTCGTCGCGGAGTGGGAGCAGCATGACTTGAATGCAGTTGTTGGGGCTGCAATCGCCTCAATTGAGCCGCTAGCGAAGAGCAAGAACTGCGAGATCTTTGTCGAACTTCCCTCCACTCCCGTGCGTGCTGAATTGGACGCCAAGCGAATCGAACGGCTGCTGAGAAACCTGCTGTCCAATGCAATCGAGCACGGCGAGGAGAAGCCGATCATCGTTGAGGTCGGGCAAAATTCCCAGGCTGTTGCAGTTTGCGTCACCGATCAAGGGGTTGGAATGACCAGGGCGCAACTGGAGCGCGTTTTTGATCGCTTTTGGCGCGCCGATCCGGCAAGACAGCGCTCGGTGGGAGGAACCGGACTGGGTCTCGCCATCGCCCGCGAGGATTCCGCACTGCACCGTGGTTGGCTGCAGGTGTGGTCAAAGCCAAAACGCGGTACGAGTTTCAGATTGACGCTCCCTAAATCTCGGGATGCTGTGATCGCTAATTCGCCGCTGCCACTTCCACCTAGGTCGATGGAGGCATGATGCGAAGACTTTTGGCGCTGCTGACCTTGCTCGTGCTCGCTGGGTGCGCGACTCTACCCACCGAAGTAGCGATCGAGCGAGGCCCTCAACTTCTGCCTGGCGCGGAGCAAGAAGTGGCTTACTACTCGCCCTCCGGACCGGCGGCAGGGGCAACTGCTCAGGAAATCGTTTCAGGCTTCTTGGCTGCTGGAACGGGCCCGCAAAATGACTATGCGGTGGCTAGAGAATATTTGACCGAAAGTTTTGCCACACGTTGGAAGCCAGACACCCAGACGCTGATTCGAGTTGGTATCCCGCTATACCAATCCACTAACGACAATCTGCAGCTGGTCGAGCTCACAATTGGTGCCCGGGTTGATGACCAAGGTCGCTATGAGCCCCTGGACGCTCAGCAGACCAGCCTTCGTTTCCAATTGGTTGAGGAAGACGGTGAATGGCGGATCGCCAGCGCCCCAAATCTGACTGTTGTGACAATGCCAGTTTTCTCGGTGGTGTTCAATGCACTACCGGTTTACTTCCTGAACGCCTCTAGCACTCAGCTTGTTCCGGATCTTCGCTGGTTCCCAACCAGGACTTCAACACCAACCAGGCTGGTAAATGCTCTGCTTGCAGGCCCTGCGCCCTGGATGGAGCAGATTGTTAGCTCAGCAATTCCAATAGGCACCAGCCTCACCGTGAATGCCGTGAGAGTCGAAGCAGGAGTGGCCCAGGTGGACTTCGATGCTAACGCGCTGGAAGCGGATTCAAGGCAGCGCAGCCTGATGTTGGCGCAGCTGGTGTCTACACTTCGTCAGCTTTCCGGGGTGAGCAATGTTGCACTTTCGGTCAACGGTGCCGTCCAGGAAATCGAGACATCACAGATTTCGGCCGGTCTTAGCCAGTCCTCAACATTTGCGCTAACGAAGAGTTCTGTGCTGCGGCTTAGCGGCTCCGAGGCGGGTCCCATACCAACAGCGAGTGACTGGGTTGCTGAGCTGGAGCCGACTCTATTGGCGGTTGACTTTGAAGGTCAAAATCTAGCCTTAGCCAATGATGAGCGATTGATTTGGTTGGAAACTTCTGCGCTGGGCACGATGGAAACCGACCTGAAACTTACGGCTCCGATACGAAATCTGCAGTTTGACCGTGAGGCATACCTTTTCTCCTATCCACAGAGTGCTTCTGATCCAATCACCATCTACTCCGCAGATGGCTTTACGCGGTCAATCCAGCTCGAGCGAACCGGCGACCTGTTAGACGCTGAGGTGTCGCCCGAGGGTTCCCGCCTGGCTGTTGTAATTCGAGACGAGGAGAAAGTCCGATTAGAGGTGTTTGGAATAAAACGGAATGTCGGTGGAGAGCCGGTTTCGCTCGTCGCAGGCATCAGCTTTGAACCAGTGCTGGGTGACGCGGTATCAATCAGCTGGACCGATTTGACGAACCTGAGGGTTTTGGAGAAAACAAGCTCTGGACTGACGGCCCTGAGTGAATATCCAATCACTGGACCCCGTCAGCAGCTCAATCTCCCACCGGTGACCGGAGTGAAACTGGAACCCGGATCTATTCTGATTTCGAGTTACCTGCTTACCGATTCGGGTGAGGTTTGGGTCCTCACCAGCAGCACTTGGCGTCGAATCCAGGGCGGTGCCGTCGACATATCCACAGGGCGCTAGAAGCGGGACTTGCTCGCCTTAGAACGAGTAGCGCCAATCATCTCCCTCGCTCTCGGTTGGATAGCACGCATGGGTTTTATCTTGGATTTGCTATACCCCGCGCGCTGTGTGGTTTGCGGGGCAACTCCGGCACCGCTTTGTAGTCTGTGCCAGGCGCCTCCCCAGGTGACTAATGTTCGCCTGGATGATTTCACGTTGAGTTTTGCCCGGGACCTCGATCAGGACTCACTCGCCATAATTCGTTCGTTTAAAGACTCAAAATTGGTGGCCATCTCTGGCTATCTGACTTTTCTTTTGGATGCGGCAATTGCCGTGCAGCCGGAGTTTGACGCGTTCGCTTTGCCGCCTCGAAATCCAAGCAACTTTCGGCTGCGTGGATTTCACCCGATTCAATACCTAGTCGATCGCAGCGCGCAGCTTGCCGGCAGGCAGCAGGTGAGACCCAGCCAGGTTCGGTCCATCCGAGATCAGCGTCTGTTAAGTCGCGTTGAGCGGCAAGGAAACCTGAAGCAAGCACTGGCATTTCCGAGCGGAGCGGCGAGGTTATTGCTGGTTGATGATGTCGTCACCAGTGGAGCAACCCTCAGGGAGATGGCTCGCTCAGCCCGCAGTTCAGGCTTTGATGTCGTGGGAAGCTGTGCAATTGCTTACAGTTCCTCGGGTCGGTTTTGACAGCTGGTGAAAAAGGCGTAGTTTGTAACTAGGGCAACGATGCCCCATTGGAGGTAAAAATGGAAATCAGAATCAACGCCAAAAACCTCACAGTTTCGGACCGGTTTCGTGACTATGTTCAGGAAAAGTCCGGAAAGGTTGAGCAACTCGCACACCGCCCACAAGAGCTCAACATCAAGGTCACAAGACATGACCATCAGAAAAACACGGGACAAGAAGATCAGGTTGAACTAACGGTCTACGAACCTGGCCACATCGTGCGCTCCGAAGCCCGTGCTGCAGACAAATTCGCTGCCTTTGACATTGCATTTGGCAAGCTATTGGAGCGGCTGCGTCGATACGCTGACAAGCACAAAATTCACCGCGGCGGAGGCCACAAGCACGTAAGCACGAGTGAGCTAGCCGCCACTGACTTTGCAAAGTTGGACATTACGCCGATTGATCACGACAAGCTGACGGGCGAGATTCCCGTCGTCTCTGACGAGACCAATTCACCCATTGTGATTAGGGCCAAGGAATTCGAGACCACTTCAATGCGGGCCGAGGATGCCGTAGATCACATGGAGTTGGTGGGTCATGATTTCTACCTATTTCAGGACAGCGAATCGGGCAAGCCATCTGTCGTGTACCGTCGAAAGGGCTACTCCTACGGCGTAATAAGCCTGAAGTAGTTTGCTGTCGCAGGGTAGAATTACCGCCTAAGTCTTAGGAGCTCTATTGGTTGCAGTCCTCGATAAACTCTTGCGCGCGGGCGAGGGAAAAGTACTTCGTAAGCTCGAATCAATTGCTCGCGAAGTCAACGCCCTGGAATCTCACTTTCAGGCGCTGAGTGATGCCGATTTGAAGGACGAGACCAAGGTGCTGCGGGAACGCTACGCCGCTGGCGAGACCTTAGACGAGTTGCTTCCCGAGGCCTTTGCGGCGGTCCGCGAGGCGTCGGTTCGAACTCTTGGAATGCGCCACTTTGATGTCCAGATCATGGGTGGAGCAGCCCTCCACCTCGGAAACATCGCAGAGATGAAAACCGGAGAGGGAAAGACTCTGGTCGCCACCCTGGCCGCCTACCTGAATGCAATTCCGGGCCGTGGCGTGCACGTGGTGACGGTAAATGACTTCCTGGCTGGTTACCAGTCGGAACTTATGGGGCGCATCTTCCGCGCTCTTGGCATGACCATCGGCTGCATTATTTCCGGCCAAGACCCAGCGCAGCGCAAACAGGAGTATGCCGCCGACATAACCTACGGCACCAACAACGAATTCGGCTTCGACTACCTGCGCGACAACATGGCCCTCTCCAAGCAAGACTTGGTCCAGCGCGGCCACTTCTTCGCCGTGGTGGATGAGGTGGACTCCATCCTCATCGATGAGGCTCGAACCCCGTTGATCATCTCAGGACCGGCATCACCCGAGGTGAATCGCTGGTTTGGCGTCTTTGCCAAGCTAGCCCTCACGCTTAACGCCGAGGTTGATTATGAAGTCGACGAGAAGAAGCGCACGATTGGCGTTTTGGAAGCCGGCATTGACAAGGTCGAAGACTACCTGGGTATCGACAACCTTTACGAAAGCGCCAACACTCCTCTGATTTCGTTCCTTAACAACTCGATCAAGGCCAAGGAGTTGTTCCGTCGCGATCGAGACTACGTCGTGGTCAATGGTGAAGTTCAGATCGTGGACGAGCACACCGGCCGAATTCTCCCGGGCCGCCGTTACAACGAGGGCATGCACCAGGCGATTGAAGCCAAAGAGGGCGTTGCCATCAAGGCTGAGAACCAGACGCTTGCCTCGATCACGCTGCAGAACTACTTCCGCCTCTACGACAAGATTTCGGGTATGACCGGTACCGCAGAGACCGAGGCTGCCGAGTTCATGTCAACCTACAAGCTAGGTGTCATCCCGATTCCAACGAATAAGCCAATGGTTCGCATGGACCAATCCGACCTCATCTACAAAAACGAAGAGGCCAAGTTCAAGATGGTTGTCGCTGACATTGCAGAGCGACACAAGACCGGGCAGCCGGTGCTGGTGGGCACCACCTCTGGTGAAAAGAGCGAGTACCTTTCCAAGTTGCTAGCCAAGGCCGGTATCAAGCATGAGGTGCTCAATGCCAAGAACAACGCTCGCGAGGCGGTTATTGTGGCGCAGGCTGGACGCTTCGGGGCAGTGACTGTAGCCACCAACATGGCTGGTCGCGGTACCGACATCATGCTCGGTGGTAACGCTGAGTTTTTGGCCGTTGCAGAAATGCAATCGCGCGGTTTGGACCCTGAGGAAGATCAGGAAAAATACGAGGCCGAGTGGGACAAGGTATTTGGCCAAATAAAGAGCACCGTTGCCGAAGAGGCTGAGCGGGTCTTGGCAGTTGGCGGCCTTTACGTGCTCGGTACAGAGCGCCACGAGTCCAGGCGCATTGACAACCAGCTCCGCGGTAGATCGGGACGTCAGGGTGACAAGGGTGAGTCTAGGTTCTACCTCTCACTCACGGATGACCTAATGCGATTGTTCAACTCAGGTGCTGCTGATGCACTGATGAATCGCAGTTCAGTTCCAGACGACCAAGCCATCGAGTCCAAGGTTGTCTCTAGGGCAATTGCATCTGCGCAGTCGCAGGTGGAAGCTCGAAACGCGGAGATTCGCAAGAACATCCTCAAGTACGACGACGTCATGAATCGACAGCGTGAAGCGATTTACGCGGACCGGCGCCACATCCTGGAAGGTGAGGACATTTCAGCGACCTTCCATGAATTTCTGGGTGAGGTGGTCAAGGACACCGTTGGCCGCAACCTCACCGAGACCGGCAGCGGAAGCTGGGATCTAGAGGCGCTGTGGACGCAGCTAAAGACCATTTATCCGATTGGCCTCGAAATCGAAGAGGTTCTCCAGGAGGCTAGCTCCCGATCCAAGGTGAGCACCGCTTGGCTGGTCGAAGAGATCATTTCCGATGCCGAGTTGGCCTATCGCAAGCGCACGGATGAGATCGGTGAGCAGCTGATGCGAGAGCTGGAGCGCCGTGTGATGCTATCGGTTGTTGATAGGAAGTGGCGCGACCACCTCTATGAGATGGACTACCTCAAGGAGGGAATCGGTCTTCGTGCGATGGCCCAGCGTGACCCTCTGGTTGAGTATCAGCGCGAGGGCTACGTCATGTTCCAGGACATGATGGCTGCCATCCGTGAAGAGGCTGTGCAATTCCTGTTTAACGTTGAGGTCAAGCAGAGCGTTCCTGACATTGCTCAGAACGTCCCGCAGCAACTCACGTATTCAGCACCCAGCGAGCAGGGCGGCGTGAAGGTAGAGCGACCACAGGCTCAGTCACCCGCCAAGCCTCAGGCTAAGCCGCAGTCGCCCGCTGCCACAAAGCGAGCCCCCGACAGCGGAAAGCCAGCCGAGGGGTCTTCTTTCTTCAAGCGCTAGCGCGAGCGGACGATATCAATCTCGGTCACCCTTAGGCGGCCGTGTAGTTGAGCTGCGACCAAGGACACCGCTAATCGCGCAGGGAGGAAAGTCCAAGGCTCGAGAGCGCATCCGACAACTGGCACAAGAGCTCATCGCACGATGAAGCGGTTAGACTCCCCACGTGAATGAAACCAAATTAGATGTCATGGTATGGGTGAGAGCACTCATAGCAGACTGGCAACTAATTTGTGATGCCTCCTTTTCCGATCTGGTGCTTTGGGTTCCAGAAAGAGGAAAGCTGCGGGTTTACGCTCACGCTCGACCTTCAACATCCGCGACGCTGTTTTACCGGGATATAACAGGCAGCTCCCCGCGCTCGGATTGGCAGAAGGTAATCGACCAGGCTTGGCAGCAGGGAAGCCCTGTTATCCCTGATTCACTCAGCCTGGAGAATGGAATCAACTCGAGAGTCTCCGCCTATCCCGTTTTCAGCAGCGGGTCTTCGGGTGAGCCCATCGCCGTGATCACTCGTCATACCAGTTTCAGTGAATCACGCATCCCAAACAAGCTGCAGCTGAACTTCACCGCGGCGGCGGAACAGCTGCTGCGAATGGTGAGCCAGGGCGAGTTCCCCATCAAGGAGGCCGGAACCGCGACGAAGCGCGGAGCACCTCGCGTTACCGATGGCCTGGTGCGGCTGGATCAAAGCGGGCGAGTTCTATTTGCCTCACCCAATGCACTTTCAATGTTCAACCGCGGTGGCCTAGATGGCGAGCTAGAGGGGCGGCTATTTTCCGAAGTTGTAAAGAAGATGAGCACCGACTCCGGCAATCTGGATGAGGGCTTGCCACTGATTCTCACCGGAAAGGGTGCCTGGCGATCCGATCTTGAGTTCCCCGAGATTACTGTCGCGCTTAGGTCCATTCCCGTTCTGGAAAACGGGGAGCGCATCGGAGCATCGGTGATTTGCCGCGATGTCACTGAGCTGAGATTCCGCGAGCGCGAGTTGTTGACCAAGGATCTGACAATCCGAGAGATACACCACCGGGTTAAAAACAATCTCCAGACCGTTGCCTCTTTGCTTCGAATTCAGGCCAGGCAGTCTTCTTCAGACGAGGTAAAGGAATCTTTATCTCAAGCGATGAGACGAGTCTCGGCCATTGCAGTCGTTCACGACGTGCTTTCTGAGGGCATTGACCAAACGGTGTCATTCGATCAAATCTTCAAGCGAATTTTGCAGCTAATCCCTGAGATAGCAACGGGCTACCACACCACCGTTCAGACCAAGTTTGAAGGAAGCTTTGGTGAACTAACCACCGAGCGATCGACGACCCTGGCGCTGGTCCTAACCGAACTTGTCGCAAACGCTGTTGAACATGGTTTGGCAGACCAGTCGGGTGAGATTGCCGTCAGCGCCAATCGCGACAGCAAGGGGCTGACCATCGAGATTACGGACGATGGGGTTGGACTAGCCGAGGGCAAAGTTGGTTCAGGCCTTGGCACTCAAATTGTTAGAACTTTGGTCGAATCAGAATTGCGCGGAAAAATAAATTGGACTTCTCCAATTCGGGGTGGGACCAGGGTTGTTATTGAGCTACCGCTCTAGCTAGCACGACGAGCGCGAGCATAGCGTCGCTTCAGCGAACGCCTCTCGTCCTCTGAGAGACCGCCCCAAACGCCGGTGTCCTGGTTTTCTTTGATTGCATACTCAAGGCACTGAGCCGAAACATCACATTGGCGGCAGATGGTTTTGGCTTGTTCGATTTGCTCAAGTGCCGGCCCGGTGTTTCCCACTGGGAAGAAAAGCTCCGGATCTTCGTTGAGGCATCGGGCCTGGTTTAGCCACTGCATATCCATAATGTTCTGTTATTCCTAAGGTCAATCTCTAGTTGGTTTTGCAGGTAGAGTCCTACAGACAACCCCAGAATGGTTTCACACGGAGGCACAGAAATCAATACCCAATTACCGAAAAGACCGCTGCGTTTGCTGATAGCGATAGCGGTTGTGACAATTCAGGCAATGGTGCTATGGGCAGCGGGCCTATTTTCGCTACTCGCCTTGTTTCAAGGTGACAGCTCATCACTGGCCAGCTCGCTATTTCTTTCGGGGATGATTCTTGCGGCGGCAATCTGGGCCAGCAACATATTCCTCGGTCTTGCTAATTACAGGCGCTGGAGCCACACCGCGGCCATCGTCCTACAGCTCATTGCGGCTGCCATTGGAACCGCCTCACTCACCGGTGAGTTTGCTCAGCCGCTAATCGGCTGGCCGCTAGTTGTTATGGCCGCAACTGGCTTCATAGCGTTGTTCAACGGAACAATTCGGATGATGTTCTACGGGCCTACTGGTCGATAAGTCGCAACAGGTTGGCGATGTGACCAGTTGCCTTCACGTTGTATAGGGCATGAGTCACCATGCCGTCCTTTACCAAGATCGTGGAGCGAAGAATTCCCTTGTAGAGGCGGCCGAAGATGGTCTTTTCGCCGTGGGCTCCATAGAGCCGGTGTAGCTGGGTTTCCGGATCCGATAGCAGGATGAATTCAAGCTCATGGTTTTCCTCGAAATGCTTCAGTCGCTTCACGCTGTCTGGTGAAATTCCAACCACCTGATAGCCGCGAGATTCAAATTCAGGAAGGTGATCTTGAAAATCAGCTGCTTCTTTTGTGCAGCCTGGCGTGCCCGCTGTAGGGAAGAAGTAGAGCACGGTGTTTTT
>Ga0181577_10004247_pt1 | contig 11075 bp, 9 predicted proteins | sample 101ome_21_FD_132468 | JGI IMG/M metagenome (GOLD analysis project Ga0181577, IMG submission 132468) | Coastal salt marsh microbial communities from the Groves Creek Marsh, Skidaway Island, Georgia - 101413BT metaG (megahit assembly) | ecosystem: Environmental > Aquatic > Marine > Intertidal zone... | reverse complement strand
TACAAACGGTAAGTCGTCATGCCGTCAAGGTTGCCGTCTGAGTGGGAGGTGACGGTTTCCAATTGAAGCCAATATCCTTCAGGCAGCGGTGGGAGGCTACGTTGCAGGTCAGGCTGACCTTTCACGACAAGTGATGCGGTCAAGGCAAGGGTGACCAGCGCAGCTCCACGCCAGCGGCATGGATCGAAGTCGAACGACCAGAGATTCTTCGTTTGCATGCCCCCCCGTACGGGAAAACCTCAGGAAGGGTTTCGTCCCAAGGCCTGAGTCTGCATCTTCACATCGCGGAGCTGAAGAACACGGCGTTGGCGAAGAATTTGTGTCCGTCTTTCCAAAAGGCGCGGAACAGGACGTTGTCCGCGAGGTAGATGACGTGGCCGCGCCACATGTCGTGGACCCCAAAGCTCAGGTTTTCCCGGAGTTGGGCGTTGGCGCGCGATCCGGCGAACCAGCTGACGGGTTCAGGCGACGCACCGAGGATTCCGACGTTGTGACCACTGTCGAGGTGCGCGTACCGGCTCCCGGACGTTTTGATGCTCCAGTACCCGTCTCCGTAGCCGTAGGCCAGGGGGTGGGTGGCGTCGAGGTCCACGCGGTACACCGCGCCGGGGATGTCGCTGCGGATGCCGTTGCGCTCCGACAGGGCGTACGGCGCGTAGCGATCCGCCTTGGCATGGGCGTCGCGCTCGTCGCTGCGCTCGGACTTGTCCTCGTCGTCGCCGTACCGCGAAAGCCCCCAGGCGTCCAGGCCGAGGTTGCACGACGAACCGATCGCCACGAGGCGGCCGCCTTCGCGGACCCAGGAGGCGATTTGGCCTTTCAATTCGTCGTCCACGTCGTACCACCCTCGTGGCAAGACCACCACGTCGTAGCTGTCCCAGTCGAGCCACTGCATGCCGCGGACGGCCGTCATCGGGTAACCCCAAACCTCCTCAAACGTGTACCAGACCTCCCCAAAACTCAACGACGACACCTCGTCGCCCATCACCACGGCTACGCGAGGGGCCGCGATGTGCGCCACGTCGTCGGCGCCCAAGTCCGGACCCGACTCCACCATGCCGCTCTCGAGGCGCCCGACGTTCACGCCAGGCATGCCGGCAGTGAGCTCGGCCAAGCGCGCGCCCATGCCGGCCCACAGCGCTTCGTTGTTTCGACGCGTCACGACCAACGACCCGCGAGGGTAGGTCACGCCGTTCGCGACGATGGACCGCTTGGCCACGCGCACTGTGGCGCCGTCGTTCAGCAGTCCGGCCAACACCGGGGTGCCGAGGTCGGTGCGGTAGTCCACCACGTACGCGTAGGCCGGCCCGTCGCCACCCAGGTCGGCAGGCTCTGTACTCGTCGCCCATTCGGCCGTCGAAGGCACCGCGCTCGTCAAGGCGTAGGCCTCGAGTCCATAGGCGTAGGGGAGGGCCCACGTGGTGATGTCGTACGTCAAGCTGTCGCTGAGCTCGGGATTGGGGTCCATGAACACTTGAAGCAATCCCGATTGCGCTTGCCGCGCGTCGATGACCAAATCGCCCGCTGCGACGTTCACCTTCTTGACGCGCATGTCGTCGTAGTCCAAGCCGCTTGCTTTGGACGCAGCACGAGCTTGGCCGTAGGCGATTCCGTTGGCGTCGAGCAATTGGGTAAGCCACGCGAGTTTCGCGGGGTCGTTGCTCGCAGGGACGACGTAGCCGTTGTAGTCGCCCCAAGGCTCCTCGAGGTTGCGGCGGTGGAAGGCCGAGAACTCTTTGAGCATCCTGTCGGCGTGCATGCCAGCCGCCTCCACGGTGGAGAGTCCGCTTTCGGTGTGGTTTTGGATGCGGTAAGCGAGGGTCAAGGTGTCGCCCACAGCCGTTTCAACCGCTCGGCCTGCGCGGCCGCTTCCTCCTTGTTCGTAGGTCATGCCCACGGCTCCTTGGAACATGGGCCACGTGTCGCCATAAGAAGGGTAGAGCAAGTCAAAGACCTCGCGCGTGAAGTACAAGGCACCGCGCTGGTCGAAGTACTTCGCGTTGTTGGCGCCGATGTGCCCCTGGCACTCCCGCTGCCACGGCGTGATGATTTTGTGGTAGGGCTCGGCTGCCGGCGCGAAGTAGTAGGGGTTGTTGACGCCCTGCTCGTGGAAGTCCACGTGAACTTGCGGCATCCACTGGCGGTAGAAGGCCGTGCGTGCTTGCGTCTCCCGCTGCGTCTGCCAGGCCAAATCCCGATTCATGTCAAACAAATAGTGGTTGGGCCTTCCTCCAGGCCAAGGCTCGTCGTGTTCCCACGCGGCGGGGTCCACGTTGGGACGGGGTGCCGTGGATCGGTCCTGGAAGTGCACGTACCGATCCCGACCGTCCGGGTTCACGCACGGGTCCATCACGACCACGGTGCGGTCCAGCAAATGCGCGTGCGTCGTCGCCAGCGCCTCAACCGTCGCCATGGCCGCCTCCGTGCACACCGCTTCGTTGCCGTGGACGTTGTAGCTCAAGTACACCCAAACCACGCGGTCGCCGCTGTCGACACCTTCGTCCACCCGTCGCGCGTTGTCGGCCCTGAGCTGGTCGAGCTTGGCCATGTTGGCTTCCGAGGACATGACGAGACCGAGGAGGGGACGGCCCTCCGAGGTTTGGCCGTATTCCGTGAGTTGCCAGTGGGGGACCGTCGCCGCCATGTGCTCCACGTAGTCCACCACGGCGTGGTGCCGGGTGAATTTGTCTCCAAGAGAGTGACCGAGAATGAGGGAGGGATCCGTCTGGCCCCAGGAGCCCAAGGCGGTGAACACGAAACCGCAGGCGATACCGAGAGGTCGCAGCAAACGCAGGAGAGAGGATTTCATCAGCCAAATATCGGATGGAAGTCCTTGATTCAGCGCGACGTATAATCGAGTATAAAAAAAGATTCAGATTTTATGTAACCATTTGTTATGTCCGCTCGTTGAGGAATCAAGCAAACTCCACAACGCATTCACAACAAACAACACGTACCATGGACACACTTTTGCAATTCTACTTCGCGACGGGCCTGGTTTGGTCCACGTATTGGACGGCACGATTCACATTGACTGGAATTCAAAAACTTGCGATTCACAAAGCCTCATGATCGGCGCTTCCTGGGCATCCGTGGCTTGAGAGAGGTGTCCAGGAAGTCTGATCTGGGTGAGAATCGACGAATGATTAGAGGTTTGAAGCACTGATTTCGAGTGGCTTGAGCGAAGAACTGCGCGAAAATGGCGGCCAGGGGCCGCCATTTTTAATGCGCTGAAAATCAACAACGACGCGGGAGAGAGGGGATATCCACGAAGCGATGTTCACGGATTCGCAAGGTGTCCAAGAGACACGGTTGTGTTTCATGCCAGATTTGCAGCAGTCCAAACCTCAAAACCCTTACATCATGGACAATGTGTTCAAATTCATGGGCGGCTTCTTTTCAAGCCTCACCCAACTCTTGATCGGTTTTGCTGCACTTGCAGTAGTGACTGAAGTGGTCTTCGGAGCAGAAATGTTCCCAGGCATGACGGTGGTCGACAACCTTACGTCGCTCATCACCACCCTAGGAAACGGTGGATTCGTGGGTCTCGTGGCCCTACTGATCCTCTGGAACATTCTCACGAAGAAGTAAGTGATGTAGTGGAAGACGCGGTTGCTCAACGAAAGTGACCGCGTCTTCGCTTTCACGCCCTTTGTTCCTACCTAAAACCAAACCCCATGGAAAAGCAAATCACCGCTGTTGCCCTTGTGCTCAGCATTGCCGGGTTGGGCTACCTCAAAGCGCAGCAGATGGAGCGCATGGAGGCACAGGCGGAAATCGACGCCGCTGCGGCCGTCATCGCCGCGGAAGAGGCTGCTGAAGCGGACGACGAGGCAGGCCGCGTTCATTTCGAGGTGCCTCACGACCGCGATGCGTCGACGTCCAATGTGGACATCGTCCTCGATGGCGCGGCTTCGTACGATGCGGAGAGCGATTCGCTTTCGTTCTCCTGGGTCCAAACCGAAGGCCCCGACGTGAGCCTCACCGAGGACGTGCCAGGACGCTCGTCGTTCCGCGCAACGCCCGGGAAGTACACGTTTGAGTTGACGGTTACGGACGCGTACGGCGAATCGGCCCGCCGAGAAGCCCGCGTTTCGGTCCAACCTGAACCCAATTCCGCACCGGAAGTGCACGTCTCCGTGTACGCCCAGGCCAACAACTCAGAAGAGTAACGCATTCCAAGAACTCGTAGAACAGGTTCTTTCAATCAGAGGAGCGCGCCCAGCAATGGGCGCGTTTTTTTTGCCACGTTCCCCCGAGGCTGTGGCATCTTTGCGTCATGGCCATCCCCGAGCACGTACTCGACGCGCAGGCGTTTCTCAAGGCAGCTCGCGATGGAGTGGTCCTCGATGTCCGAAGCCCGGGCGAATTCGTGCAGGGTCACCTTCCCGGTGCCTTGTCCTTTCCGCTCTTCACCGACGAGGAGCGGGCCGCGGTGGGCACCACGTACAAGCAGGTGGGGAAGGCGGAGGCCATGGATCAAGGACTTGGCCTCGTGGGCCCCAAACTTCAAGCCCTCGCCGCTCGTGCCCGTGCCCTTTTCGAAGCCCAGCCTTCACGAAAGCCGCTGCTGATTTACTGTTGGCGCGGTGGCATGCGTTCGGGAAGCCTGGATTGGTTGATTCGAACCTCTGGAATCCCCACGATGCGATGCGACGGGGGCTACAAGGCGTGTCGGGCGCACTTCCATCATGTCTTGGAAGTTCAGAGGCCGTATGTCGTGGTGGGTGGGATGACGGGATCGGCCAAAACCGAAGTCCTTCATGCCCTGCACGACGCTGGAGAAGAGGTCGTGGACCTGGAAGGCATGGCGCGGCACTTTGGTTCGGCCTTTGGCAACCTGGATCGTCACGCTCAGCCCAGCACGGAGCAATTCGCGAACGACCTCGCGTGTCGCCTCGTGGAAATCGACGCCCGCAGCTCGGGCGAATCGCGTCCCCGCCCCATTTGGGTGGAGAATGAGAGCCGTCAAATCGGGCACGTTCACGTGCCGGAAACCTTCCACAAGCACCTCCGCCAGGCGCCGGTTTTTGAGTTGGAGCGCACGGAAGACGACCGAGTGAGGCACCTGCTCAGCATGTACGGAGACGCTTCGCGCGACGCGCTGACGGATGCGTTCGAACGCATTCGCACCAAACTCGGAGGGCAGCATGCCCAGGCGGCCATTGCCCACGTCGAAGCGGGTGAGCTGGCGGAGGCGGCGCGCATTGCGCTGGTGTATTACGACAAGACGTATCGCCACGGGTTGGACCAGCGCGAGCGCATGCGCGCGGTGGATGGACGTGGTTTGGACCCGATGAAAACGGCAGAACGGTGCGTGAGCGCCCACAACGAATGGAACCCATGGAATTTCCCTCTGACATCAAGCTGACCCAGTATTCTCACGGCGCGGGCTGTGGCTGCAAAATCGCGCCTGCCGTGCTTCACTCCATGCTTGGAGGAATGAAGGCGGGGCCCCATCATCCGACGCTGCTCGTGGGCAACGACACCAAAGACGACGCGGCGGTGGTGGACCTCGGGGACGGCACTGGCATCATCAGCACGACGGACTTTTTCATGCCGATTGTGGACGACCCGCATACTTTTGGGCGAATTGCGGCAGGCAACGCCATCAGCGACATCTACGCGATGGGGGGTACGCCGCTCGTGGCCATTGCCATCTTTGGGTGGCCCATCGACAAGCTCAGCGAGGATTTGGCGGGCCAGGTTCTTGAGGGCGGACGCAGCATTTGCGAAGAGGCCGGCATCCCGTTGGCGGGCGGTCACAGCATTGATTGTCCTGAGCCCATCTTCGGTTTGGCCGTGACGGGCCGCGTGTCGCTCGATCGCTTGCAGAAAAACGCCGCGGCCAAGCCCGGAGACGTGCTGTTCCTCACGAAGCCGCTCGGAGTGGGCATCGTCACCACCACCCAAAAGCGCGGCAACGTCCATCCCGACCATCTCGCAGCGGCGGTGAACAGCATGCAGACCCTGAACGCAGTGGGGGCAGACCTTTCAGGGATGCCTGGTGTGCATGCGATGACGGACGTGACGGGGTTTGGGCTCATGGGGCACCTGCTGGAGATGTGCCAGGGGAGCGGCACGCGGGCGGAGGTGTTTGGCGATCACGTCCAAGCCTTCGACGGTGTTCCCGAGTACCACGCTCAGGGCATGGTTCCCGGAGGCGCCCGACGCAATTACGCCAGCTACGGCCAGCACCTCGAACTCCCAGAAGGCTACATGCGCGATTTGCTCTGCGACCCCCAAACGTCGGGCGGCCTCCTCGTGGCGGTCGCTCCGGAACATGCGGACGGGGTCGCAGCACTTTTGGCGGAACGCGGCATGCCGAGCGCGCCCGTGGGCCGAATGCTCGCTTCGGACGAGGCGACCGATTCTGGCGCCACCGTCACGTACCGCCCGGGATCACACTGACGCCGCGCGGAGTTGAGCGGGCGCCCAATGGTCCAGGAGCACCATGTGCGGCACGGTGCCAGCCAACAGCGCCGCCCACGCCCAGCGCACGTCGATCCATCCGGCGTACGCAGCCCAGCCTACGGCCAGACAGCCACCGAGTGCCACAAGCGTAAACGGCACCGCGAGCATGTAGTAGGTCCAAAACGTTTTGGCCACCTTTTGGTGGTACAAGAACTCGCCACGCCACGAATCGGCGGCGTGTCCCAGGCAGAAATACGCCGTGAAGGCCCAAAGCAATTCGGCGCTCGAGGCGAGCATCCACATGGCCACCACCCACGAGGCCTCACGCAACAATCGCATGCTCATGCGTCGGCTGTTGGGTGCACGGTTCCACGCGACCGCCGCCGCAACGGTCCAAATCAATTTCATCCATGCGGTTCCATGCTCCATCGTTCCGAGCAAGTGCGAGGCGTTCGCCTCCGGCAACCACACGCTCAGGATCTCAAGCGAGGCGGCGCTTTGCGTGCCCAAGAGCGTGCCGAGGAGCACAGCGCCGAGCGCGAACCCGCGCAAACGGTCCAACCATTCCTCGGTGCGCACCTCGACGTGGCTTTGGCCAAAGTGCCAGGCCGCCAAGGCCAAAAACGCCCATGTTGCCGCCGCAGGAGCCACAACCATCAGCCCGACAAACCCTGCAAGCCCCAGCAAATATGGGGTCACAAAGCGCCAAGGCGCCCCGCGTTCGGCACGCCCCATGGCGTGGTGGTACGTGATGTGATCCACCGCGCCGTGTGGCAGTCCAAGGGCCACGAACAACAGCCCAGACACCACCCACGTCCACACGGAGTCGGTGTGCATCCACGGGCCGAGGACGGCGCAAAGAATCACGAGGCTGGGGGCAAACCAGCGGTGGCTGAGGTAGGGGAGGGCGGCATTCATGGCGTCAGTCAGTCAATCGAAGTCAGTCAAAGTGAAGTTGTTGTCTTAGAGTCAACGGGAAAGTTGGTCCAGGGTTGTTTCCAACCGAGAGAAAAGTTTGGTTGGAAACCTCAGGGGAAAGGAAAGGGCCGGAAACGCGTGGCTTCCGGCCCTTCACAGGTCACGATTTCAGGGGTGAGGGTACAGGCGATTACTTGTCGCTGCTGACAGCGAGTGAGTAGATCACCAATCCGAAACCGATTTTGTTGATGGCGTCGCCGATGTTGTAAACGACGTCCATGTTCAACGGCAGTGCGTCCAAGAAGTCGTACCAGCCGTCCGTGCCAATCATGTAGCCGAGTGGGTAGATGCCCCAACCGATCAACACAAACTTGCAGAGGATGCCGTGTGCCTTCTGCACCGCAGGGCTCGAGGCGTTGGCCAATTGCTTGGCTTCGCCGGCCATGACGAGGTAGACGATGTAGAAGTACGCCAATCCTGAGATGAGACCCCAAACAGCGGGACCCATGCCCGTCGTGTACACGGCTTCGCCGAAGTACCCGGTCACGAGCATCACCACAGAAGCGAAGATCAACTTCCACAGGAGGTCGGTCTTGGCGCCAGCGGCTTTCAAGATGAGGTAGAACTCCACGCACATCAGAGGCACGGTGAGCGTCCAGTCCACGTAGCGGAAGAACGTTGGAGATTCACCGACGACTGCCCAGTAGTCGCGCATGTAGTAGTAGTGAACGGCAGCAATGAAAGTGATCAAGCCGCTCACGAGTAGAGAGGTTTTCCACTTGCCTTCCACGGAGCTCATGGATAGGAAGAAGAACGCAGACGCAGCCATCATGGCCATGCAGCCCACGAAGAATGTGAAGCCGACGTAGTCGTCCGAGGCCATGGCCTGAACCGTCGAGAGAATGGTAGAAATCATAACTTAAGTTTTGATGAGAACATAGAAATGTGTCCTGTGAACACACCTCTAACCTCTGTGGGTTCCGATTGTTCAATCCATTTTCACTTTTGTTTGCAAGGAAGATGCATCCTGCACCTTAAAAGCCCGTGTTTGTGCCGCTTTCAAGGCCAAAAAAGATTTTCGTTTTCAACGAATTGGTATCTGGTTATGACGCGTGTTAGGCGATCTCGAGGAGCAACGTGTGCAGCCGATGGGTGGGCATGCCCATCACCGTGTAGAACGATCCGTCGAGCTTTGTGACCCCCACGAGGCCCATCACATCTTGTACTCCGTACGCACCTGCCTTGTCCATGGGCGAGCCCGTGGCGACGTATTGCTCAATGAAGTCGTCGGTGAGTTCGTCGAAGGTGACGTGGCACAAATCGAGCGCGCAGCGCGTTCCGCCTTCGAGGGTGGTGACGGCCACGGCGGAGGCGACGGTGTGGGTTTGGCCGCTCAACGCGCGAAGCATGTCGCAGGCGTGTTGTTCGTTCTCCGGTTTCTCGAGAACCTTGCCGTTCAGCACCACCACGGTGTCGCCTGTGATCAACACGTCGCCGGGTCCGAGCACGTCGAGGTAGGCCTCGGCCTTCACCTTGGCCACGTACGCCGCCACGTCCACGCCTTCCAATTCCACCGGCCACGATTCGTCGATGTCCCGGGCCATGCACTCGACGTCGAGGCCCATCATGGACATCAATTCCCGCCGGCGTGGGCTTTGGCTGGCCAGCACGATGCGTCGTCCGTCGAGGTGGGGGTAGAGGTGGGGCATGGAAATGTGGGATGTCCGTGCAAAAGTAGCGTTCTGTCGAGGGGCTCTCCTGAAAAGGGGGGCAATACCTTTGCGGCCATGCAGGAGAGCATCTTGATTTTGGATTTTGGGTCGCAGTACACCCAACTCATCGCCCGCCGAGTGCGCGAGCTCAACGTGTATTCAGAGATCATTCCGTGGCATGCCTTCAGCGGTGTGCCGGAGGGGTGCAAGGGCGTGGTGCTCTCGGGCAGCCCACACAGCGTGCGCGACGAAAATGCGCCGCAGCCGGATTTGACCGGCATCGTGGGCAAGGTTCCGTTGCTCGGAGTGTGTTATGGGGCGCAGTATTTGGCCTCCCAAAACGGCGGCAAGGTCGAAGCCAGCGACTCCCGCGAATACGGCCGGGCCAACCTCGCCTCGCTCAACAGCAGCGACCCGTTGCTCGCCGGCATGACGCAAGGATCCCAAGTCTGGATGAGCCACGGCGACACGATTCTGGACATCGGGGACGGATTCGAAACGCTGTGCAGCACGTCGGACGTCAAGTACGCCGGCTTCCGCGCGACGGGCCAGAGCGTTTGGGGCATTCAATTCCACCCCGAAGTGTGGCACAGCACGGAAGGTCCAATCCTGCTCAAGAACTTCGTGACGGGCATTTGCGGATGCGCAGGGGCGTGGACGCCCGACAACTTTGTGGAAGCCACGGTCGCCGACTTGCAGGCCAAAATTGGCCCCGACGATCACGTCATCCTCGGACTCAGCGGGGGCGTGGACTCCACTGTGGCCGCCGAGCTGCTCAACCGGGCAATCGGAGACCGCTTGCACTGCATCTTCGTCGACAACGGGTTGCTCCGGAAGAACGAATTCGAGCAAGTGCTCGAGGACTACCAAGACATGGGGCTGAACGTACGCGGCGTGCGTGCGGGAGATCAATTCTTGGCGGCCTTGGCGGGCGAATCAGATCCCGAAACCAAGCGCAAGGCCATTGGCCGTGTGTTCATCGAGGTCTTCGACGAGGCTTCGCATCAAGTGGAAGGGGCAAAGTGGTTGGGTCAAGGCACGATATACCCGGACGTCATCGAGTCGGTGAGCGCCACGGGCGGACCTTCGGCCACCATCAAGAGTCACCACAACGTGGGCGGCTTGCCGGACTTCATGAAGCTCGAAGTCGTCGAGCCGTTGCGCCTGCTGTTCAAAGATGAGGTGCGCCGCGTGGGGCGCGCGATGAACATCAAGGAGCGCATCTTGGGGCGGCACCCATTCCCAGGACCGGGGTTGGCGATTCGCATTTTGGGGGACATCACGGCCGAGAAGGTCCGCGTGCTCCAAGAGGTGGATCACATTTGGATTCAAGGCCTTAAAGACGCGGGCTTGTACGACGACGTGTGGCAGGCGGGCGCGATTTTGCTGCCTGTCCAAAGCGTCGGCGTCATGGGCGACGAGCGGACCTACGAGAACGCCGTGGCCCTTCGCGCGGTCAGCAGCACGGACGGCATGACCGCCGATTGGTGCCACCTGCCTTATGATTTCTTGGCCAAGGTCAGCAACGACATCATCAACAAAGTCCGCGGCGTGAACCGCGTTGTGTACGACATTAGCTCCAAGCCGCCGGCGACGATTGAATGGGAATGACCTCGAACAGACCAGCTTGGATGCTCCGCAATGTTGCGGGGCTGTTGGGGGTGGTGGTGTGGACGGCGTTCGCCATCGCGGACGAGGGAGCGGGACGCGACAAGGCGGCATCTCAGGTGCCGAGCTCTGTGGATTCGATGTTGGTGGACACCCTGGATGTGCTGGTGATCTTGCCATTTGGTCTTCAAGTGGATACGCTGCCCGGCGGGCATTTGCCTCGGAAGGCGGGTCGGTTGCGAGAGATTGCGCTTGAGAGCTTGCACGGCGTGGAATCGGCTGCACGGGAGCTGTCTGAGGCGGGGCTTCCGGTTCGCCTCAACGTGGTGGACGAGATGCCAGATTCCTTGGGCCGCACGCAGGTGACGAGTCTGGACATCGCGCGCTGCAGCTTGGTCATCGGACCTCTGATGCGGGAAAACG
>Ga0181577_10004244_pt1 | contig 11081 bp, 9 predicted proteins | sample 101ome_21_FD_132468 | JGI IMG/M metagenome (GOLD analysis project Ga0181577, IMG submission 132468) | Coastal salt marsh microbial communities from the Groves Creek Marsh, Skidaway Island, Georgia - 101413BT metaG (megahit assembly) | ecosystem: Environmental > Aquatic > Marine > Intertidal zone... | reverse complement strand
GGCCTTTACAAATTCTGACCTGCAGCCTGCCAGCTTGGTTGGGATGCCGCTACGTTCCGAGATCCTCGCCTCTGCTAATAGCTACGACCCCCAGCAGGCTCGGGTTGAACTGGGCTTGGATCCGATGTTGCCCACGCTGTTGGTTACCGGGGGCTCGTTGGGCGCAAGAAGCATTAATTTTGCAGTGCTGGATGCGCTCGAGGATCTGCTGCGTGCCGGGGTGCAGGTGCTGCACATTGTCGGTGACAAAGCGGAGCTGCCCGAGCGAAACGATGCCGGATATCTGCGCATGGCGTACTGCAATCGCATGGATGCCGCAATTGCCGCCAGCGACTTGGCAATCTCCCGAGCTGGTGCCTCCACGGTCAGTGAATTTTCGGCCTGCGGTCTACCCGCGGTTTATGTGCCATACCCAGTTGGAAATGGCGAACAGAGATTCAATGCCCAGGGAGCCTTAGACGCTGGAGCAGCTCTAGTGGTTTCTGATGCTGAGTTCGATGCCCACTTCATCACCTCCAAGGTGATTCCGATCATCAGCCATCGTAAGACGCTAAATCAAATGACTGCCGCGGCACTTGAGATTGGAATCTCCGACGGAACAGAGCGTCTAAAGCAGATGTTGCTGGCAGCGGTGGATACTGATAGCCGTGATTAAGCCTGACTATTCTCAAGCCGTCCCCAAGGACTTCGGACACGTTCACTTCATCGGCATAGGTGGTTCGGGCATGAGCGGTTTGGCCAGACTATTGGTGGGAATGGGCCATCGAGTCACCGGCAGTGATGTTCGAGAATCGACCAACATCGCTAGCTTGCGTGAACTTGGGGTAGATATCTACATCGGCCACGATGCCACGAAGCTCGGCAGGCCAGACACGGTTGTGGTAACTAGCGCCCTCTGGCCCAACAACCCCGAATATCTTCAGGCCAAAGAATTGGGAATACCGGTATTGCATCGATCGGCTCTGCTTGCTCATCTGGCCTCGCGCGGGAAACTGATCGCGGTGGCCGGAGCCCACGGTAAAACCACCAGCACGGGCATGATCATTACCGCACTGAAGAATTTGGGAGCTGACCCATCGTTTGTAAATGGCGGGGTAATCCAGGAGTATGGCGCCTATAGCGCTTTCGGGTCGGGGGAGCACTTTGTTATCGAGGCCGACGAGTCAGATAGCTCCTTCCTGCACTACGACACGGCTGTTGCCCTGATAACCAATGTGGATCCAGATCATCTGGATCACTTCGGCTCGCTCGAGGCCTTCCGGGCTGAATTTGCCAAGTTCGCCTCCGCTGCAACCGACTTTGTCGTAATTTCCTCAGACGATGAGGGCGCTATTGCCACCACCGAGCTAATAAATCATGCGCGCGTGATCACATTTGGAACCGCTCAGTCTGCCGATATCCGCATCTCTCGGGTGGAGGATTCGGGACCTCGGGTGAAATTTGATATTTCGGATGGTAAAACCACCCAGTCTGTAGAGCTGGGCATCGCCGGCAGGCACAACGCACTCAATGCGGCCGGCGCAGTTGCGGTCCTGGTGAATCTTGGTTTTGATTTCGCCGAATGCTGCGAGGCGGTCGCCAGCTTCGGCGGCACGCAGCGACGATTTGAGCTACATGGCCAGGTGCGTGAAGTCTGCGTCTACGACGATTTTGCGCACCACCCCACGGAGGTCGAGGCGGCACTTCGTGGCGCCCGGGCTGTGGTTGGTAGCGGCCGGCTAATCACGGTATTCCAGCCTCATCTATACAGCCGTACGAGAATCTTTGCGCAGGAGTTTGCTCAGGCGCTCACGCTCAGCGACAAGGTGGTCATCACGGACGTTTATGGTGCGCGTGAGGACCCCGAGCCCGGCGTTACTGGGGAGCTGATTAGCTCCCGATTCGAGCGGGCAGCCGATGTTCACTACGTTGAGTCTTGGGATGACGTTCCCGCGGTGGCCGCAGCGTTAGCTAGCGGTGGCGATTTCATAATCACCATGGGTTGCGGAGATATCTATCGGATGGTCCCAGACCTACTATCAGCCCTGGAGCGATAGTTTGAAAAAGCCAGATCGCGAGCTGCTGCGCGAGGAGCGCAGCCGGCTAGGTAAAAAGCCAAAGGCTGAGCGCCGGACGAGCGGCTTCACTATTTGGGGTCGACTGCTAGCGATTTTGACCCCGATCGTGCTGGCCAGTCTCGCCATAGCCGCTTATTACACACCGCTGTTTGCGATCAGCCAGATCACCGTGACTGGCAACGAGCGAATTGAGGCATCCCAGGTTTCCGGTGCCCTCTCAGATCTAGTCGGGCGGCCCCTTCCCACCGTGACCGAGACCGAGGTGGCCAATCTGCTAGGTGAATTTGGCCTGATTGAGACCTTTGCCTTGCAGGCCGAGCCGCCGTCCACTTTGCGAATAAAAATCCGCGAGCGGCAGCCGCTAGCCATGCTGGTGCGGGAGGGTCAGAACTATCTCTACGACGCCGCGGGGATTCAGATTGCTCCGACAGATGAACTAGGGGAGTACCCATTCTTCGTCTTCAACGGCGACCCGCTCGAGGATGACAGATATCGGGTCGGCATGGACCTTTTACTCTCGCTGCCTAAGGCAACTTACAGCCAGGTGTTCTCGCTCGAGGTATCGGAGGCCTATACGGTGCGCATGGAGTTGCGTGAGCAGAATTTGAAAGTTGTTTGGGGTGGAACGGATCAGCCACTTCTCAAAGCCGAGGTGCTGGACTCTCTAATTGCGACCGGCCTGGAGGATGGCGTAATCATCGATGTTTCATCACCGACTTCACCAGTGGTGCGATACCCAAACTGACCACCGCTGCATTCGCGACACGCCCGAGGGCTTAACCGACTTGAGACAGCCAAACATCTACCGTCTTCCCGCTAATTGAAAACTTTTTCAAGAGTTAAGCCTCAGCCTTAACTTGAGAGTTTCAGAGCAGGAGGCAGAGAAGTGAACCAGCCAAACTACCAGGCAGTTATCAAGGTCGTCGGTGTCGGCGGCGGTGGAGTGAATGCACTCAATCGCATGATCCAGGCGGGGCTGCGCGGTGTCGAATTTGTAGCCGTGAATACCGATGCCCAGGCACTCCTAATGAGCGATGCTGACGTGAAGTTGGACATCGGCCGGGACATCACTCGCGGGCTGGGCGCTGGTGCGGACCCTGAGGTTGGTCGACGTGCGGCCGAAGAACACGAGGGCGAAATTGAGGCCGCGCTGAAGGGCGCCGACATGGTCTTCGTAACTGCGGGTGAAGGTGGTGGAACCGGTACCGGTGCCGCACCAGTGGTTGCTCGCATTGCTAAGCGCCTGGGCGCACTTACGGTCGGTGTAGTCACCAGGCCATTCAACTTTGAGGGAAAGCGTCGTGCGGTGCAGGCTGATGAGGGCATTAAGGCCCTGCGCGAAGAGGTCGACACTCTAATCGTGGTTCCAAACCAGCGTCTGCTGGAAATGTCAAACAAGAAGATTTCTGCCCTTGAGGCTTTCATGACCGCCGATGATGTGTTGCGGGCCGGCGTTCAGGGAATCAGCGATCTGATTGTGGTTCCGGGCCTAATTAACCTTGACTTCAACGATGTCAAGAGCGTCATGCAGGGTGCGGGTTCCGCTCTGATGGGTATCGGTACTGCCAAGGGCGAGGACCGAGCCATTCGCGCTGCCGAGATTGCGGTTTCCTCACCATTGCTGGAGGCAACTATCGAAGGCGCGCACGGCGTTCTGCTGCTCGTGCAGGGCGCCTCTGACCTTGGACTGCACGAGATTGACGATGCTGCTCGCCTGGTGCAGGAAGCCGTACACCCAGAGTCAAACATCATCTTTGGTGCAACCATCGAGGACACCCTCGGTGATGAGGTGCGAATCACTGTCATTGCGGCTGGTTTTGATGGCGGCGCGCCTACCTACCGCAAGTTTGAGTCGGCAGCGATCTCATCTTTCGTCCAGGATCCAGCCGACCAGCCAGTAGCTGAACCAGTTGCCGAAGCCGCAGCGGTCGAGGTCGGATCGGTTGACGCCCCAGCTTTCGTTGCCGAAGAGGCACTAGAGCCGGCAAATGCCAAGCGACAGGGTGATGCGGGGCTATTTGGCGATGATCTAGATCTCCCGGAGTTCTTCCGCTAATGAGTCTGGCTGAGCGCTATCGCTCAGTAGCCAATCGGGTTGCAGTGGCCGCCCAGTCGGCAAATCGGGACCCTTCCGATATTGAGCTGATTGTGGTGACCAAGAATCACCCCGCCCAACTGGTAATAGACCTTTATGCCCTGGGCCACCGCGCCTTTGGTGAAAATCGTGACCAGGAGGCAAAGCCCAAGGCCGCCGAGCTAGCTAATTCAGGGCTATTGGGGGCCACCTGGCATTTTGTTGGCCAACTGCAGTCCAACAAGGTCAAGAGCGTCCTGGAATATGCCAGTTGCATTCATTCCATCGACCGGCCAAGTTTGGTTAAAGAGCTCGGCAAGCAACTTGAGAAATCCGGCACGTCTGTCTCTGGTTTTATTGAGTTGAATCTAACCGAAGACCCAAATCGCGGCGGAGTCGCCGAGCCTGACTTGCTTCCACTGGCCGAGTCGCTGCTCGAACTGCCAGGCATAGAGCTATTGGGTGTAATGGCCGTTGCATCACTCGGGGGTAAGCCAGAGCAAGACTTCGAACTGGCGCTAAAGCTGTCCCAACGGTTGCAAACCATCGCACCGAAGGCAAACAAGATTTCCATGGGCATGAGTGATGACTTTGAAATTGCAATCTCAATGGGCGCGACACACATTCGAGTTGGCAGTGCAATCACGGGCCCGCGGCCAAACAACGCCTAGTCTGGTAGCTAAGTTTTAGGAGCAATCATGGGTGTAATGAATTCTGTAATGACGTTCTTCGGCTTTGGATCCTCGGAGGCAACTCCCTCCGATGCTCCCACCAAGCCAAAGCCAGCAGCACCGCGGCCACGTCGTAGTGCCGATATGTCGGAGATAGTCACTCTGGAACCCCAGGGCTACCAGGACGCCAAGGAAGTGGCTGCCCACTTCCGCCAGGGCGTTCCGGTCATCGTTAACATCGGTGCCCTGAGCGAGGCTGACGCCCGCAAGATGCTCGACTTCATGATCGGTCTCAAAGAGGGGCTCGAGGGTACTGTCAAGCGAGTGACCCCCAAAGTCTTCCTGCTGAGTCCCGCAAGTGTCACCGTTACCGATGCTGACGCCGACGAGGACGCCGATGAGGAGCTCGCTGGCTTCTGATGAGCATTGTTGGTCTCGTTCTCTACTGGGCGCTCCAGCTCTTCTTCTACGCAATGATCGGAAGATTCATCGCGGACTTAGTTATGAGCATGAGCCCTGGCTGGCGGCCTAAGGGGCTTCTGCTACCGATTCTCGACTTTGCTTACACGCTTACTGACCCACCGCTGAAGTTTGTCCGACGTTTTGTTCCGCCGCTTCGGCTCGGTCCCATCGCCCTGGATCTGGCTTGGACTTTGGTGCTATTTGGAGTGATTATTTTGCAAGGCTTTGCCAGGGGCTTGTAGAGAGCAATAACATAGACAAAGATTTTCCAAGCGCAAGGAAAGGCAAACGATGGCGTTGACCCCTGAAGACATTCTGGCCAAACGGTTCCAGATCACTAAGTTCCGCGAGGGCTACGACCAGGATGAGGTTGATGACTACCTGGATGAGGTAGTCGTCGAGCTGCGCAAAATCATTGCTGAAAATGAAGAGCTCAAGGCCAGAGGCGTTTCGGGCGATGAAGCAGCTTCCGTCGATATGCCCGCTTTTCCGGTTGCGGTTGACCCGGTACCCACTCCAGCCGCAGAAGACACGGACGCTTCCCGCAGCATCATCGAGCTGGCGCAGAAGCTTCATGCTGATCATGTCCACGAGGGCAAGGTCAAGCGCGAGCAGCTAATTAGAGACGCACAGCGTGAAGCCGCTCGGATGGTGCGCGATGCCGAGGCTCAGGCCCGTGAGATTCTGAACCAGATGGAATTGGACCGCCGCAGCATCGAAAGCTCGATAGAGGATTTGAAACGCTTCGAGTCTGAGTACCGGTCGAAGCTGCGCGATTACATCCAAGAGCAGCTCTCGCAGATTCTTTCCGAGGAAGCCTTTGGCGACCTATCGAGCGAGCTTGAACCAGCCGCAGAAGCAGAGGTTGAGCTCGATTACTACGATCAGGAGCCAGCTCCCATCGCCGCCGCTGAGGCCGCGGTGAGCGACGAGTATGTCGAGGCTGTTGAGGACAAGCTAGAGGAAGAAGAAGTAGAAGACGAGGGTGAAAGCAAGCGCTAGGCGCCTGCTTTACATTCCGATAGCCCTAGTCGTTGTTGGATTAGATCAGGCCACGAAGTATTGGGCCGAGTCGGCACTTGTCGGTAAGGGCTCGGTCTCTGTTGTTGGGGAATTGCTCAGATTCCGTCTGGCTTACAACGACTCAGCCGCATTTTCCTTGGGCGTCGGGGCCACCTGGGTCCTCACGACCATTTCGCTGGTTGCTTCCATCGCACTTGTCTATTACGGCTGGCGAACAAAGACCCTTGTTTGGACGGCAATCGCTGGCTTTGCGCTGGGTGGCGCAGTAGGGAACCTGATAGACCGGGCCTTGAAGCCACCTACATTCTTCAATGGGCATGTGGTCGACTTCATTCAAATCCCATTCAATTTCCCGATTTTCAATCTTGCCGATACTTTTCTGGTGACCGCTGTGGCGTTGGCAATATTGCGCACTCTCCTTGGGGATGAGATTGGTGGCGGACGTGCCAAATAGGATGCTGCCGGTGCCGGATGCCCGTTTGGGCGAGCGCTTGGACGCAGGGCTCAGCAAAATGCTAGGGCTTTCGCGAACGCAGGTGGGCGCCTTGATTGATGCTGGGAAGGTGTGGGTGAACGGGCAGCCTGCCACAAAGAGCCAGAAGCTCGAGATCCATCACATTGTGGAGGTAGATCTCGAAGAGCAGCCCGCTGAGGTCAGGGTCGAGGCTGAGGATGTTGAGGACCTGAAGATTGTCTTTCAGGATGAACACATCATTGTGGTAGACAAGCCGGCCGGGGTTGTCTCCCATCCCTCGCAAGGATTTATCGGTCCAAGTGTTCCCGGCGTGCTGCTGGCCCGCGGAATTCAGCTGTCAACCTCCGGCGCCAGCGAGCGACAGGGAATCGTGCAACGGCTGGATGTTGGAACCAGTGGGTTGATGGTTTTGGCCAAGGGGGAGCGTGCCTATTCAGTGCTGAAGCAGGCATTTCGTGATCGCACGGTCAAGAAGACCTATCATGCGCTAGCGCAGGGGCATCCCGATCCCGCGTCCGGAACTATCGATACCCCAATTGCGCGAAGCATGCGCCATGACTACAAATTCACAATCTCACACGATGGCAAACCCGCCGTGACTCACTACCAGTGTATTGAAATCCTCCCTACTGCGGCGCTGCTGGAAATTGGCCTTGAGACTGGCAGAACTCATCAAATTCGAGTTCATTTTGCCCACTTCAACCACCCATTGGTAGGTGACCCGCTTTATGGTTCAGACCCGATACTGGCTCAAAAGCTGGGCCTCGAGAGGCAGTGGCTGCACGCCGTCAAGCTGGGCTTCAATCATCCAATTTCAGGTGATTGGGTCTCTTTTGAGTCGGATTATCCGGCCGATTTGAAAAACGCACTGAGTCAACTGCGCGATGTCAATTTTCGGCTTTAGCATTGTCTGGTAGAGAGGTGTGATGTGACAGATAAGTCGTTTGTTCATCTGCACAATCACACCGAGTATTCGATGTTGGATGGCGCAGCACGAATAAAGCCTTTGGTAAATAAGGCTGCTGAGCTCGGGATGCCTGCAATCGCCATGACCGATCATGGCAATACTCACGGAGCTTATGAATTTTGGAAGCAGGCCACCGCAGCGGGCGTGAAGCCCATCATCGGCATGGAGGCCTACCTAGCTCCTGGAGCTCGTCAAGAGCGGTCTCGGGTGCGATGGGGCGATGGTGGTGAAGACGATGTTTCGGCCGGTGGTGCATATTCGCACTTGACCCTCTGGGCAACCGACAACGCGAGCATGAATAACCTGTTCCGACTCAGCTCTGAGGCGTACCTGTCGGGCTACTACTTCAAGCCGCGGTTGGACCGTGAGCTTTTGGCCAAATATGGCAAGGGGATCATTGGCACAACCGGTTGCCCCGGTGGTGAAGTGCAGATCAGACTGCGAATGGGTCAATACGACGAGGCCCTCAAGGCGGCAGCAGAGTTTCGAGACATCTTCGGTAAGGAAAATTACTTCGTAGAGGTGATGGACCACACCCTGGACATCGAGAAGCGGGCCCGCGATGACCTACTGCGGCTCGCCAAGGAGCTTGACCTCCCGCTGGTGGGAACCAATGACCTGCACTATGTTGACCAGCATGATGCCAAAGCCCATGAGGCGCTGTTGTGCGTGCAAACCGGAACCAACTTGGATGATCCAAACCGCTTCCGATTTGAATCCCAGGAGTTTTACCTAAAATCAGCTGCCCAGATGCGAAAACTCTTCTCGGACATTCCTGAAGCAGCCGACAACACATTGCTGATAGCCGAGCGCTGCGAAGTGAATTTTGAAAAGCAAGACCTCATGCCACGTTTTCCGGTGCCTGAAGGCCAGACCGAGGGTGACTGGTTTGAAAAGGAAGTTTGGGCCGGTATGGGTAGGCGATTCCCAGATGGCTTTTCGGAACAGCATCGCGAACAAGCTGCATACGAGATCGAAGTCATTATCAAAATGGGCTTCCCTGGCTATTTTTTGGTTGTTGCAGATTTCATCGCGTGGGCAAGGCAGCAGGGAATTCGAGTAGGCCCCGGTCGAGGCTCAGCCGCGGGATCGTTGGTTGCATATGCACTGGGTATCACTGAACTGGATCCGCTGGCTCATGATTTGATCTTTGAGCGCTTCTTGAATCCAGAGCGTCTATCGATGCCTGATATTGATGTCGACTTTGACGACCGCAGGAGACCCGAAGTAATCCGCTACGTCACAGAAAAATACGGTGATGATCGGGTGGCTCAGATAGTAACTTTCGGAACAATCAAGGCCAAGCAAGCACTCAAGGACGCAGCCCGCGTATTGGCCAAGCCATATGCCGTGGGTGAAAAGCTCACCAAGGCAATGCCACCGATGGTGCTCGGCCGCGATGTGTCGCTTGACGATGTGATCAATAAAGATTCGGAGCGATATTCAGAGGCGGCCGAATTTAGAGATTTGGTGGAAAACGACCCGGAGAGCAAGCAGGTTTTTGAGCTCGCCCAAGGGTTGGAATCGCTCAAGCGACAGTCGGGCGTCCATGCCGCCGGGGTGATTATGAGCGCTAAGCCGCTCATGGAAGTGATTCCAATCATGAAGCGCGAGGAAGATGGCGCGATAATTACCCAGTTTGACCAACCCCCATGCGAGGACCTGGGGCTACTCAAGATGGACTTTCTTGGACTACGCAATCTCACCGTAATTGATGACGCTCTGGAGAATATTCGTCAGAACCGCGGCGAAAATGTTGTGCTTGAGGAATTGGATCTGGATTCCGATCAAAAGACATATGAGCTTCTATCCAGGGGGGACACCCTAGGGGTCTTCCAGCTTGATGGTGGCAACATGCGTTCGCTACTTAAACTGCTAAAGCCCACCGAGTTCGAACACATCTCGGCCGTCATTGCGCTCTATCGTCCCGGCCCAATGGGTATGAATTCCCACACCAACTACGCCCAGAGAAAGAATGGGCAGCAAAAGTCCGAGGCGATTCACCCGGAGCTCGCCGAGCCCCTGGCTGAGATTCTCGATCCTACCTACGGGCTCATCGTTTACCAGGAACAGGTGATGGCGGCAGCACAGAAGGTTGCCGGCTACACCTTAGGCCAAGCGGACCTGTTGCGCCGGGCGATGGGAAAGAAGAAGCCAGAGGAACTGGCTAAACAGCTCGAAATATTCACGGCGGGAATGAAGCAGGGCGGCTTCTCTGACGCAGCCATAACGGCGCTTTGGGAAACTTTGTTGCCTTTTGCAGACTATGCCTTTAACAAGGCTCACTCCGCCGGTTACGGGGTGCTGAGCTATTGGACCGCCTACCTAAAGGCAAACTACCCAGCCGAGTTCATGGCAGCTTTGCTGACGAGCGTGAGCGACTCCAAGGACAAGCTTGGCCTATATCTGAATGAGTGTCGCAGGATGGGTCTGAAGGTCCTTCCGCCTGATGTAAACGAATCCATTCACGTTTTTGCCGCCGTTGGTGATGACATTCGCTTTGGACTGGGTGCAGTGCGAAATGTTGGTAAAAACGTTGTCGACAGCGTGGTCCAGGCTAGAGAAGAGTCTCCCTTTACTACCTTTGAGGATTACCTGACTCGAGTGTCGCAGCAAGCCAGCACCAAGCGAGTTGTTGAATCACTAATCAAGGCTGGTGCGTTTGACTCACTTGGCCACACCCGCAGGTCTTTGATTGCAATTCATGAAGAGGCAATCGATGCAACAGCAGTCCTGAAGCGCCACGCTGCGTCTGGTCAGATGGACCTTTTTGGTGGCCTGGAAGAAGACAGTGCCGTTTCAGTTCAGATACCTGACCTGCCTGAGTGGACCAAACGGGACCTGCTTTCGCATGAACGTGAAATGCTGGGCCTCTACGTTTCAGACCATCCGCTTGCCGGCATGGAGGCCGAGCTCATGCGGCGCTCAGACATGGGCGCCTCGGCATTGCGCGACAGTGATATTCCCGATGGTGAAACGGTTACTATCGCGGGGCTGATAACTCAGGTGCAGCACAGGATCGCACGGGCATCGGGAAACCAGTATGCCCAGCTGACCCTGGAGGACTTTTCGGGCGAAGTCTCAGTAATGTTCATGGGCAAGACCTATCAGGAAAACCGGGAGCTGCTCGAGGCCGATCGCACGGTGGCAGTCCGAGGGCGCATTTCCAAGCGGGACGAAGACGTGGTCATCCAGGCCTATTCAATTGAACAATTGGAGGCGGGACGCGAAATGGGTGGCGTCCTCATGTTGAATTTGCAAGAGGCAAACACCACTAAACCGCAGTTGCAAAAACTAGCTGAAATCCTTGACTCTCACCCCGGTCCCGTTGAGGTCCAGGTGAAATTGCATT
>Ga0181577_10004237_pt1 | contig 11086 bp, 8 predicted proteins | sample 101ome_21_FD_132468 | JGI IMG/M metagenome (GOLD analysis project Ga0181577, IMG submission 132468) | Coastal salt marsh microbial communities from the Groves Creek Marsh, Skidaway Island, Georgia - 101413BT metaG (megahit assembly) | ecosystem: Environmental > Aquatic > Marine > Intertidal zone... | reverse complement strand
TAGCCTTGATTCTGGCAATGTTTTAAGAGGTCATGCAGACTGGAATAGAACTGATTTTACTTTTACAAGAATCGGACCGTCCCAATAATAGGAGTAAACAATGGCAATAAATTTTCCAGATAGTCCAAATAACGGAGATACTCATACCGCAGGAGGTAAGACATTTACTTATGACTCTACGGTGGGTGGATGGACTCCTACAGCGGGCTTACCCACAACCGTGGGCCAGCACTGGATTCCTGTAGGAAATGAAGTCTACGATCTTGGCTCTAGCACAAGCAAATGGAGAGATCTTTATATTTCTGCGGGTACTCTGCATTTAGGTGATGCAAAAATTACAACAGATGAAACAAATGGTAATGTTGCAATTATTCCGCCCCCTACTACAGAAGTGCCAAATCCTACAGCTCTTATTGTAACTCAAGACGGAAGAACTGCAACTACTACCACTACAAGTGGTACCGTAAACTTCACACAAGTAGAGCAAGAACTAGCAGTAGACCCAGGATTTGAGGTTGATTTATCAATTACTCCAGAAACTTTTACTATAAATGTAGACGATCCGACAGCAGGACACGGTACAAACTGGCTTTGGAGCTGGGATGCAGGAACAGTAGCTTACGCAAGAACAAAGATTGAAAATCAACAACAATCGGTAATACCTTTATACAATCAGGGAACTTATACAGTAAATAATTTTGCTGCCCATGATATACATGGTAGCATGACTCAGACACATAAAATTCATTTAAAGTGGATTGAAGGAGCGGGCACGCAAAATAATGTTAGCTGGTCAACTTCTACACTAAATGTTACGGGAGTAACACATCCTGCTATAAATGGCGGGCAAGCTACGGAAATACAAAGACTTGTAATCAATGTTCCTAGCACAATTACAGCACCTACTCTTACGGCTCCTACTGTTGACTATAATGTATCTTTTGCGAATACTGGATACTACACATTTACGGGCTCTGCATCAGGAGACAATGTTACTTTAGGGCCCATTTATAAGGGAGGAACATACACTTTTAATTTAGATTCTTCTTTATCTGGACACCCTTTTTACTTAACAACAGACGATGGAACAAATTTTTCAGCCGGTAGCTATGTAGGAGAATATACAAGTGGTGTAACAGGCTCAAGAAATGAAAGTGGAACTTTAGTATTTGTAGTTCCCAGTGATGCTCCTGATACTTTATATTATCAATGTGGTAATCATTCTGCTATGAGAGGTCAAATAAATATTAAACCTCTTGAAGTAGAAACTTATGAAAATGGAAACTACAAGTTGTATTTTCAGCACGACCAAGAAGGTCACGTAGACCCTGTAGAAATTAAACCTGTTCCTACTGTTGGAGATATTGGAAATTTATGCTTAGTTTATGATGCCACAGATGATAAATTTAAAGTAAAAGATATGGGTGAGTACTTGGATGATACCACTCAATTCCAAGCAAAAATTCAAAAAATTGTAGAAACAAATACAACTCAATTTGCAACAACGGCGTCTTTGCCCGCAAGTGTACGCGACAATACTCCGTTAGCAATTAACGTGCATAAAATTGGATCTTTAGAAGTTTCAGCAGGAACAAAAAGATGGTATGCACCATTCAATCTGGAAGTTAGTAAAATAAACGCGAAGTTAGGTGGCGCTGCAGATGCAAATGTTGTTGCTGATGTAAAGAAAAACGGAACATCGGCTCAAACAGTAACTATTCTTGCAGGAGATACTAGTGCAGTTATAACTAGTCCAACTTTGACAATGGCTGAAGGAGACTACTTAACTGTCGATATTACAAATGTTGGTACAACTGCTATCGGCTCCGATTTATATTTACAATTTATCCACAAGAGAACTTAAGGAGATAATCTATGGATTTTACAAAAATTATACAGGTTCCAGATGAAGATGGAAATCCTGTTGACGTTACTGAAAATTTTCACGCAACTCTTACAGATGGCGTTGCAGAAATTTTTCAAGTAGATTCTGACAACAATCACACATCTGTGGTCTTACAACCTTGGAAAACTCAAGATGACGGCAGTCGAGCAGACTGGACAGACCTCAATGAAGTAGTAGCTTGGTATCAAGCACAAGCCTAAGGAGAGATACTAATGGCAAAGATTAAAAATGCTTCAAAGACTAGTGTTTGTACTATTTTTGAGGATCCTCGTCCTGGAAAAAATACTATTTATTTTGACCACGATGCCTATAATAAAACAACACTAGCCCCTATATTTGGTGCGTCCATTAAAATGAGAGACGCAGCTTCAAAAACAGCTCAGAATGGTTACAATGATGCTGCAAATTATACAAGAAATACAGACGCAAATGGATACACTCGCAGAGCGGGGGGCCACAGTTGTCAAGCACTCGCAGGCGAAACTATGTATTGTTGGCATTATGAAGGAGGCCACGGAACAAATACACTAAATAATGTTCAATATGAGCATCAATTTTGTATTGATCCAACTGTTCCAAGTTCTTATCTACAGCGTTTTACAGATGCGGATGGAAATGAGCTAATTATATGGAACGAAGGACAGATTTCATATAACTGGTATTATGTGCATACTTGGTATAATGTTCCTTCTGATAAAGAGCTGTATGAAGTAAGTCCTACAAATATCTGGGGATATGGGGGTACCACGGGATCTAGCGATCAGCAGATGCCTACAATTTATTGCCATAAAGATCCAAACTCTGACTATATGGGAGGAATTTCTGCAACGAATCGATGGGGCTATAACTTTAGACCTTGGATGGGGCTAGCACGAAATAGCTTTAGCAATCATGATGATAGTCAACATAATATGAACTTGAGTCGTAGAAATCCATATTGGGTTCAGTTTATTGGAGCAAATAACTCTGATCTCCCAATATATTTGTATACTCATCATGACACTGACTATCAGCACTATATTACTCGATTAAACTATTCGAGTAATAATACAACGGATCTTCATCACTTTAATACAGCACCTGCAGCAGCAGGAACTAGCTATGGTGGTGCTCGTACAATGAACGCTACAATGTCTCAAATGCCGAAGTTTTCTTCAAAACACTTTGAAGACCCAGCAAGTGCAGGAGATCGTGTATGGTATACTCCTTACTTTGATACAAGCTATAATTATCATCCGTGGGTATTTAAATGGGATAAAACAAATGATACTTTTACAAGAGACCAAGTTACCTCAATTACTGGTGATTTAAGTTCTTCTCATATGCTAAATTTGAAGGGAACTACAAATGACTCTTACGGTTTCCGAGGCGTTGTATGGAACGAATCTTTTGTAAGTGGAGGAAATCGTTATCTGACCCTTATGTATATGGCAGGTGAGCATCGTATTCATGACTCTACTACAGACGGTAGAACTTGGATTACATATTCAGTAGATGCTTCGGATGCAACACTTCTTACTCACCACTCTACAGTAACTATTCCAGAAACTGCAAAAAATGCTATCTTCTTGAATGATGCAAAAACTCTTCTTGGAGTTATGGGGGCAGATGCACTTTATATTTATAACTGGGATAACACAAACGGCTGGGAGCTGTCTACAACACTTTCTGACAAGTATTACTCTGTCGGAAGAGATAGTACAGGACGAATTGTAGCGACTGCACAAAAGAATAACTCTGACTATTTAGAAACTCATGTAATTACTCCTGCTGTTCCTGTTCGTATTACTATCACTCCTGCTTCTAACTCTTACAACCATACAGGCTCAGATATTAATACAACTGTTGCAGTAAGTGCTTATAATATTACAGGAGATAGAGTAGCAGTAGATGTAGCTCTTACAATTGAGGGTTCTACAATGACCTTTACTGGTGGTGCTACTTCCACTACGGTTACTACTTCTACTAGTGCAGACACAAATGTCGATGTAATTATTACCGGTTCTGGTGTAAGCGACATCATTGCAAATGTGAGTATTTAAAATGTCGAATACCGCTACAATAAGATCAACTTCTGATCCTACTATAAAGTTAGGGTATCCTCGTGATACGCTAACTATAGATGTAGACGGATATCCTGGGTGGTCTCTACAAGGGACCACTAATTTTCTTTTAGGAGACTTTCTATTAAACTCAACAGGAGCTGTTTCTACTTATAATAGTCCTGGATCAGGTGCTTTAGTAGATATGACATCTTCAAATTCAAGTAGTGCAGGTCAAACAGTATATACTGCAGATAATGGTGTAGTAGTAACTTCTTCCGCGGGCTCTTATAATAACAGCAGTAACTACTACATGGAATATATGTTTGATGGAGATACTACGTCGACAGCAGGCACAACTTATTGGCTTACAAGTAGTTCTGGAACCCAGACTCTTACTTTTAATTTTACAGGAAGTTCTATATCCTATATTGATAAATTTAGAATCTACCCAAAAGCAAGAACAGACTCTTTTAGTGATATAGGAGCAATAGAAACTTCTTCGGACGGATCTACATGGACTCAAGTATATGGAGATCAAAATCTTTCAAGCAGTATTGCTTTTGGAACCTACTATGACTATTCCTTGACTACAACCGATCAGTATGTTAGAATTACACTTCAACGAAGTGGAAACTGGGGAGTATGTTTACATGAAGTAGAAATATACAGTGCTTCAAACGTTCCAGCTGCAGGATTGTTTACATCGCAAGATCCGTTTACAATAGCTGGTAGAACGCCCCCATCCTCATTTACTGCACCTGAATTTAAAATAAATAAAAGAATACAGCTAAAAGCAGATCGAACTCAGTCTTTATCTTCGTTACAAGAATTTAGAAAAAGCATTCGAGCAAATAATAATTTAGTTCCCTACAATCAAGAACAGCTACAAAAAGAAGATGGTACAATTAAAGAATACAATATTGCAAGAGCAATTGCAAGTAATGTTGCCGGCTCTGGTGGAGGGGGCGGTGGCGGAGGAGTCACCGAAACCGAGTACTGGTTCTAAGGAGTAAAAATGGCTTATAATTTTCCAAATAGTCCAAGCAATGGCGATACAGTAACAATAAGCGGAATTGTATATACATATAACTCAACTTCGGGAGCTTGGAAAACTACTGCATCTGCGGGAGGAGGTGGCGGAGGTGGTGCATCTGTAACTTCTTCTGATACGGCGCCTACTAGCCCAAGTGCCGGAGACTTGTGGTGGAGCTCTTCGGAAGCAGTGCTATATATTTATTATGCTGATGCTGACTCTAGCCAATGGGTGCAAGCAACTACCCCGGGAGCAGACGGAGCTTCCGGTCTAAATGTAACTACTTCTGACACTGCACCTACTAGCCCAAGTGCGGGGGATTTTTGGTGGAACTCTACATCAAATAAGTTGTATATTTATTATACAGATGCAAACTCAAGTCAGTGGGTACAAGCAACTACTCCAGGAGCTACTGGAGCTGCTGGTGCGGATGGTGCTGATGGTGCTGATGGTGCTGATGGTGCTTCTCCGGGCCGCAACAAGTTTATTAATGGCAACTTTGACGTATGGCAAAGAGGCACCAGTCGAACAACTTCAGGATTTGCAACCGATAGATGGAGGCTGGGAATAGTAGGAAACTCACAATGCACTTTTTCTCAACAGTCTTTTACGCTCGGGCAGACCGAGGTTCCTTTTAATCCAAGATTTTATCAAAGAGCTGTAGTTACGGCAGGATCAGATGCAAATAGTTATGTGCTTTTTAATCAACGAATTGAAGACGTAAGAACTTTTCAAGGAGAAACAGTAACTGTAAGTTTTTGGGCAAAAGCCGACGCAGCAAAAGATTTTGCTCTAGAGCCTTATCAATTTTTTGGAACTGGAGGAAGCCCGAGCACGGCTGTTCCGATTACGCCTCAAACAATAACTCTTTCTACTACGTGGACAAAGTACACAAAAACTTTTAGTATTCCTTCGATAACAGGAAAAACTTTGGGCACAGACCCCAATTCAAGTTGGCTTGGATTTTTCTTCTGGCTTGATGCAGGATCAGACTGGAACAGCCGCGCAGGATCGCTCGGTAATCAAAGCGGAACATTTGACTTCGCTCAGATTCAAGTTGAAACTGGAGCAACTGCAACAGATTTTGAAACAGAAGCTTTAGCAATTACAGTAGAAAAGTGCCAAAGATACTTTGTAAAGCTTGGAGTCGCAGGATCAGGATATCCAGATGGAACTAATCAAAGTGCAAGAGCTGTTGCTACAGTTACCTTACCTACAAGAATGAGAGCTGTTCCTACTGTTACAGCAAATATTACGCAAGGAAGACTTACTAATACTGGAGCAGCTTTGACAAGTTTTAATTTTTACAATACTGGCGGAGGCTTAGGAGCTACTTCAACAGGCTCAGGCTCTCAATGGTGGGGTGCTGAAGTTGAGTTTAACGCGGAAACATAATTATGAATATTACAAACGCACATATAAAACAATTAAATGGTGAAGATATCTATATAGAGGCTACTATTGATGGTCAACTTTGTACAGTACCTTTAGATAGAAGCAACTATGAGTATAATCAAATTATCGAACAGGTAGAAGCCGGTATACTGGTACTAGACGATCCTGTAGTTATAGAGGAATAAAAAATGGCAACAGATTTTCCAGCAAATCCTTCAAACGGTGATACTCACGCAGGGTTTACCTATAACTCAACTACGGGAGCGTGGGAGTCAAGTGCGTCTACAAGTAGCAGTATTAATTCACTTACAGATGTAGATACAACTACGGCTGCGCCTTCTACTAACGATTTACTAAAATGGAATGGCACAAACTGGGTGCCTACAACTCCAGCACCAGAAGGAATTACGCATCAAGATACATGGAGACTTTCTAGCAATGTAACATCAGACGCTAATCCAATTACAGTTTGGACAAATACTCCAGCATCTTCTACTTATCAAACAACTTTAGGCACAGCAATGGCTCATAGCGGAGGAGTATTTACTTTTCCTGTAACAGGGTATTGGAAAGTAGAATTTTTTGCAAAATTTAATCTTACAACTTCAGATAATGTTAACATAGGAATAAATGGATTCGATGGCTCTACAGGTATAAGCACGCCTCTTACTTTAGCAACTGTCGGAGATTCTGGCTATGTTCAATCATTAAATACAACTACACACATAAATGTTACAAATGCGTCGTCTTCTGGTACACGAGTTACTTTCTTTGTAACCAGCCTTAGTTCTGGAAATACGCTTCAAACAGACTCTACTAGAGATGCGACTTACGTTATGTTTACTCGTTTAGCAGACGCAGTTTAAGAGGAATAAAGAATGGCAATCAATTTTCCAAATAGTCCGTCAAATGGAGATACTTATCTCGGTTTTACATATAATGCTACTCTTGGAGTATGGAAATCTACTGGCTCCGGCGGTGGAGGTGGGGGCGGAGCTTCAGTGACTACAGATGATGCCGCGCCAAGTAACCCAAGTGATGGAGATTTGTGGTGGGACTCTGATGGTGGTAAAATGTATGTTTACTATGATGATGGTGCTTCAAGCCAATGGGTAAGTGTTAGCGTTCCAGGAGCTACTGGGCCTGCGGGTGCCAATGGTGCTGATGGTGCTGATGGAGCTGATGGGTCTGCACAGTCGTATACAAATCTTGCTGCATTTCCTTCTACTGGAAATACACTTGGAGATTTGGCTGTAGCTCAAGATACGAAAGCAATGTATATGTGGGATGGCACGGCTTGGGATAGAGTTTACTCTGGAACGGACGAAATTTTATCTTTTGATAATGACCCTGCTTCTGAAATAGTATTAGCATCAGATGGAACTGCTACTAATGTAAGTTTGCCGGCTACTGATCCCGAAGGTTTTCCAATAACGTATAGCTATGATACTAATCCTTCAAATCAAGCTCAAGCAACTATAACAAATAGTGGCTCAACATTTACTCTTACTCCTTCTACAGATTCAGCAAATGCAGGAAACTTTACTCTAAGATTTAAAGCTTCCGACGGGCTGCACTCTGTTTCCAAAACATCAAATGTAAGTCTAGGATTTGCTCCTATTGTTGATTATCTTGTTGTTGCCGGTGGCGGTGGCGGTTCTGGCGGGGATAATGGTGGCACCGGAGGCGGTGGTGGCGGAGGCGGTGCTGGAGGTTTATTAACTGGCACAAGTCTTACTCTTGCAAATAACACAACCTATGATATTATTGTAGGCAATGGGGGTAATGGAGGCGCATTTAATGGAGGCCTTGGTACAAATGGAGGAAACAGTTCTCTTTCAGGCACAGGACTAACTACAATTACTGCAATCGGAGGAGGCCGTGCGGGCGCTCTAGGTAATGCAGCTACTGGAGGTTCTGGTGGCGGTGGTGGTGGTCGAGGCGGCAATGGAGCAGCCGGAACTGCAGGACAAGGTAATGCTGGAGGTAACGGCGGAAACTGGGGCGGCGGAGGCGGCGGAGGCGGAGCCGGAGCTGCCGGTGGTAATGCAAGCAATAATGGGGGTGCGGGAGGAATTGGAGTAGAGTCTTCAATTACCGGCACTGCTACCTACTACGCTGGAGGTGGTGGCGGAGGCTACAACTCCGGAGCTGCAAACGGTGCTGGTGGCTTAGGCGGCGGCGGTGCAGGTAATACAGCAGCTACTGCTAACACTGGAGGCGGTGGTGGTGGCCAGCCTGCAGGCACTGGGGCAGGCAGAGCTGGAGGAAGTGGAATTGTTATTCTTCGTACCGCAAAAGCTCACTCTAGTGTTACAACTACAGGAACGGTAACACATACTACAGACGGTAATTATAATATTTATTCATTTACAGGCAACGGTACAATTAGCTGGACATAAGGAGTAAACAATGGCAATTAATTTTCCAGCAAACCCAAGTAACGGCGACGTTCACGCTGGGTTTACTTATAATTCAACAAAAAGCGTGTGGGAATCAGTAGCTCCTTCAATGATGCCTACTTCAGACACTCCTCCTACAAGTCCTTCAGATGGCCAAATGTGGTTTGATACTGACGGGGGCGGAGCTTTTGTATATTACGAAGATACTGACTCCTCTCAGTGGGTGGAAGTAATTGGTTCTGCCGGAGCCGCAGGAGCTGACGGTGCTACAGGTCCTGCAGGTGCGGATGGAAGTGCTGCGGTATATGCAACCGTAGATGATTTGCCAGGAACTGCGAGCGCAGGAGATCAAGCATTTGTAACAGCAAGCAATCGACTATACCTATGGAATGGTACAGGATGGTATAATATTGCATTGATCAATACAAATCCAAGCATTAGCGGAGCTTCTGCAAGTTATGGTCTCGCATCAGATGGTACTCCTACAGTTGTAACAATTACTGCATCAGATCCAGAAGGATTGCCAATTACTTATAGTATTGCAAGTGATACTTCAGGTAATATTGCTACAGTGACTCAGAATGCAAATGTATTTACGATTACTCCTACAACGAATACAGCAAATGGGGGAACTTTCTCTCTTACGTTCCGAGCATCTGACGGTGTTAATGTCGCTTCTGCAGTTTCTTCGTTTACTTTACAATTTAGTGTTGAAAATAGTAACTATACGACTGCACTTATCACTTCTGTAGGTGGTAACAATGCTGACAACAATGATTTTGTAGATTCAAGTACCAATAGTCATACTATCACTGCCGCCGGTAATGCAACACAGACTACGTTCAGTCCGTATCGACATGGAGGGTATTCAACTTATTTTGATGGAAGTGGGGAGTATTTACAATTATCTGCTTCAAATGACTGGGGGTTTGGAACAGGTGCATGGACTGTAGAATTTTGGATTAATACAATAGATACAGATGCAGACGTAGTAGCCGCATTTAACGCAAGTAGTCCATTTGCTGGATGGAGCATTCGAATAGCAAGTGGCTTAGTACAATTGTTTGTAAGTGATGGTTCTTCCAATGAAGGTTTTAGTACTATATCAGGAACTACTATCGTAAATGATAGTGTCTGGCATCACGTTGTTGTTACTTCAGCGGCTAGCTCCAATACTGTCTCATGTTATGTTGATGGTGTTTTGGCTGGAAGCAACGCATTTTCAATTGCAATTAGTTCAACAGGTCAAATTTTAAGAGTAGGTGCGGATACAAATAGTTCTCCTTCTAGACCTTTAGCAGGTTATTTAACAGACGTAAGAATTGTCAAAGGTTCTCAAGTTTACACCTCAGCATTTACACCACCAACAGAACGCCTTACAGCAATCACAAACACAAGTCTACTCACTTGCCACTTACCATACTTTGCCGATGGTTCAACAAACGACCATACGATTACTGTAAACGGCAATACACATATACGATCATTTACACCCTATGACGCATCAGAATATTCATCGAGTAGTCATGGCGGGTCGATGTATTGCGATGGAGGCAGTAGACTAACTATGCCTGACAGCGCTGATTTTGATTTTGGATCCGGTGATTTTACAGTTGAATGTTGGTTTATGGATACGGTTGGAAATAGAGCAGCTACAGGAAATCCAATTTTCAATCAATCTACCCCCAACGCTGCTAGCAATTCAGCGTTCTTTCTTGGAGCAGGTAATGATGGATTAGCATTTTATCTATCTACTTCTGGATCATCTTGGACAGATTACGCACAATCCAATGTAGCGCTACAAGTTAATACTTGGACGCACATAGTTTGGCAAAGAAATGGAAATACTTTGGAATTATATTTAAACGGCGTTTCACAAACTATTACTACTGGAACTAGCGCGTTTACTGGTACAGTTTTTGATTCTTCTAGATTAGTTGAAGTTGCTTCACAAGATGCTAATAGTTACGCAGTGGGGCTAATAAGTGATCTTCGAGTTGTAAAAGGTACAGCAGTCTATAGTTCAAACTTTACGCCACCAACTGCACCTCTTACAGACATAGCAAATACTAAATTATTATTGCCGTTTGACGATGCTGGCATCATTGATAAGTCGCAGTCATCTTCACAACTAATTTTAGATGGAGACACAAAGTGTTCTTCTACGCAAACAAAGTATCTCTCTACAGCAATTTATACAGATGGTACGGGCGATCGGGTAAGATTTGGAATCAATAATAAAAACTTAGTTTGCGATTGGGGAGTAGGAGGAGAACCCTTCACAGTAGAATGGTGGATGTATGAT
>Ga0181577_10004235_pt1 | contig 11087 bp, 16 predicted proteins | sample 101ome_21_FD_132468 | JGI IMG/M metagenome (GOLD analysis project Ga0181577, IMG submission 132468) | Coastal salt marsh microbial communities from the Groves Creek Marsh, Skidaway Island, Georgia - 101413BT metaG (megahit assembly) | ecosystem: Environmental > Aquatic > Marine > Intertidal... | reverse complement strand
AGGGGCTTCGGCCCCTTTTTTTAGGGCCGCAGACGTTAATTACGCCTACTCCCGACAGGACCCTCGTTAAATACGGACTTCTTCCCTTCGCTTTCATAGCAGGGTTGGGTTATTCCCGCTTTTGGCGCACGGGAATGCTGTTAAGTCACTCCGTTCATTTAGATGCGCTGATCATCCAATCCGTTAAAATAGAACTTATGACTATTATTGTTGTGGCATGCATCCTTGCTTACATTTATGCCCTTAATCGCAAACCCCAAAACAGCCATGAATAAAAAAAGTATACCCTTTTTGATCATTCCTCTTATAGCCTTAGGGTACGCCCTACCATCTATTAGCGGGAATATTTGGGCACGTATAGGATACTTTATCCTACATATGCCTGAAATAATCGGAGTCATACCTGCAATTGCAGTCATGATATCATTCTTTCTATTCCTTTTGAAAATCAGAAATAGATAGACGTTCTTTCGCAAACTTAAGTTTTTAACATTTAATTTATCAAAACATGTTTACCGAATTATTAGTTGCACAACCCACGCAAGAGCAAAAAGACAAGCTTGAGGAACTGAAAGTAGCCCTCATGGCAGATGATACCTCTACAGCAGAGGAACAAACAGCCAAAGCTGAAGCTCTTATGGCTCTCCTTTCAGAAGGCTCTGCGGCCGGTCTCCAGATGGATCAGTACGATGTAACCGATCACAACTCCTTAATGGACTTGATTGATGACATCCAAACTGCTCTCAACCCAGAGGAAGTCATTGTTGAAACAGGTGACCATACACCAGGTACAGTAAAACGTATCAATGGTGGTCTCTATTACCAACCAATGAATCCACAATCTCCAGCTTATGAGGTTGAAGAAGCCGGTGCCCAAAATCGCGGTCGTGCGACTGAAGTAATCATGAAAGTCATCAAGCGTAAGCCTGATCAGTTCGCTTGGGTTCGTCCTAAAGCCGGATCAGAGAACTTTCTCATTCAAACCATGGTAATCGGTGAAACCATTGACAACAATGGCAAGCCGAAGATCGTGAGAACCACGAAGGATCTCTGGATCCATGAAAACCTGCCCAAAAAGCAGGATGAAATGGAAGCCGAGCAAAAAGCAGCTGATCCAGCTTATGTAGTTCAGCCAACCCTGAACAACTTCTTGATGACCAAGCTCCCCGATGAAGGCGGTTACATCAAAGCTATGGCGACATGTCAGATCCCAGGTGTAACCACATCAGAGCGTCCGCTTCACGGTGGTGGTACTATCGAAGTTATCGACTCAAGCAGAATCGATTTCGACGTAGATATTCCTACCCTCGAATGGGGCGTCAATGGTGATTGGGTAATCGCAGAAGAGGCTTACAAAGAACAGCGTGCTGTTGACCGTCAGACCTCATCTCAGATTGAAATCAATCATGCTGACAATATGTCCAAAGCAGAGGTTCAGTTATTACTGGCCGATAAACTCGGGCTTACTCAGCAAAATTCAGTTGTGAAACAACTGGAGGATATTGACAAGCGCCTCGTTCACGCACAGGGCTCAGCCAAACTCTACCTCCAACGCAGAAAGGATTACCTCCTTGGTGGTGGAGCCGAAGTAGCTGATGTCACACGTCAGCTCGGACAGTAATACTGTTCACAAATCACATCGTGACTACAGAACTCTCCAATTTGGAGAGTTCTTTAGTATTTTAGTTTAGATGATTAGAGATACCTACCCCAAGCAAGAGGGGTGGGTCATCTTCTCGGAGACCCACTTTAATTCCGCAAACTCATGAATAACAAACAACTCACCATTATAGGTCTAGTACTCATAGGAGTACTCGGTATCTACGTAATAAACATTGACATCCATGTATTGGGAAAAGCAATGGAAAACGAACAAATAGATCCTGAATATGCCTCCTTCAGTGCTACCAGAGTATTCTATGAATTAGCCTCTTTGATATTCATAGGAACTACAATTATCTATTTAACAGTGTTAAAGGAAGACCTTCACGAAGACCTGTTTAATGAAATCGGAAATTAAAAGAATAAACGCAGCTCGTACACACAGATGCGCCTAAGGATAACCGAAAGGAGGAGAACCCGATGTTACGTACATGCAGATATTACCCGACCGAGTAGGTTATCCTTAAAGATTTAAGTAGAGCTTGGATTATCGACAACATTAAGGGGAGACGCCCAAATCTCCCCTGTTGTTTTCTAATCTACTAAAGATTTATGGAAAGATGTGCTCATTACTCAGCACCGTCTGAGCACCTAAAAGCTTCAAGCAATATATAACATTGGGTAGTGTTATATATCTACTGTCGTACCTAGTACATAGACATTAAGTGGTTCTTAATACAAGTCTATTTCAAGAATTTCGCACCCTCTAACCAAGGCTTATCATCAGTATATTGATACTGATTAGTAACTTTTAAATAATGAACTTCTCATTAAATAATTGATACTTCGGCCCCAATTGTAGGGGCCATTACAAATCACCGACGGTGGATTCATACTATTTGAAGCAGTATGAGTGAAGCCCCCAACGAAGATGCGGGAAAGCCATCTTCTGCCTCTCTCAATACATATTAACTCGCAAGGGCGAAAGGGGCAGGACCGTAAATCCTGCTGTTATGCTTGGTTCGATTCCGAGTGAGAGAGCTAACCCTTTAATTACTTCTTCATGACATTATTACAAACAACGGACGTCATTCATTTTGGCGTTCCCACAGTGATTCTGCTCTCGTTGATATTCCTATTAGGAGTATTAGCAATGTTCATTATGCAACTGGTAATGGACAAAAACCGACTTCAAGCCAAAGTCAAAAAATTCGATGCCCGTGGACGTAAAGATGAAAAAAGGAATAATTCCCCTATTCGTCCTATCACCCACATGGAACACGTGAGCGAAATTACACTTACCAAAGAAGGTAACGACAAACATTCATTACGAATTAAAAGTTCCCATCTCGGCGGTAAGAGTTTTGTTGCTCAATTAAGTAAGAAGCAGTTACATAATTTGAAATGGCAGATTTTACAATCAACCCCCAAATCAAATTTAGCTGCCAGCCCTGGAAAACCAGGGATAGTGGCTGTCGAAGAAGTTGTGGAGGATTCTAATGAGGATGATCCCCACTCCGACCGCTCTTCGTGCTTGTTCCCACCCTGATTGGGTGAGCGGTATGAAAGTACTCAATGAGTACTAATCCTCTTAATGGTGGGAGCCCAGAACTCCCTTCGTTTTTACTATTAGGGCTATTAGAAGACAGCAAATTAAGGGAGGGGTTTTATGTTTTTCCCCTCCTGCTGTTTTTAACCCACATGTTCAACCAACAAACATTTTTATCATGGCACAGAATTCCCCGCCAATCAAGTACCCAAAAAACGCAGAAACTCTCAACTTCACAGACTGGTATGACCAGTATCGAGATGAGATCGATGCTATTGTTGTAACTACTGTTGCTAACAATCCCACTAATGCTCCTGATCTTGATGAGATTCATGATCACCTCTATTGTCTTTATCTCACTCATCAAGCAGAACATCCTAATGTAGCTGCGATGATCACAAATGAATCACCATCAGCGTGTGTTCTGAGAGCAAGAGACGTTAAAGGTAATTATTCTCTCTTCTTTCTTTCAAAGAAAGATGTTGAGTTTCTCGCAGACAACGCTACAAGAGCAGGAAGACTCATGTCATGGCTTGCAAAGCCTAGTGACCCCAAGAAGTAAGTTTTGGATTATCAGCTTGTATTGAGCGTGGTGTCTCCCCGACATCGCGCTCTTTCTTAATCAATTAATTATCATGAAAGTAAAATTCCTTTACGATTCATCAATGATGAAAGAGCATGATCCTCGAATAGAGGAGCTCTGTTACTCCGATACTGATGGTGAAGTACTAGTAACTCTTACCGTGTCCAATGACCATACAGGCGAGGACATCGCGTTTGCCCTAGAAGAAGTGAAACAAATCCTGAAAAAGATCAAAAGTATTAAGGCTTTGACATGAAAAATAGAATATCCACCATATCTATTTGGACTGCGGTGTTTTTGATTGTCTTTACTCTCTATAAACCCGAGTTCACCGGCTTTTGTTGCTTCATAGCCCTTGGTTTCCTCTCGTTATCATACGGACTGGAGCAATGGATCAAGGATGATATCATTCAAGAAGCAGGTAAGACTATCGCTCGTCTGGAAAACCAGATCCAGGCTCAAGAAATTAGAATCCAAAGATTACTTGATGATCATGGAAAATTACCCCGGACATCATTTCCACCTCAAGATAGTATCCACTAAGCCAACAAAGAAGCAAGTGCATCTTATTATAAAGATTACAGGTCTCTCTAAAAAGAAAGCACATAAGCTTATTCATAAAGGAGGATACATCAAAAAGAACATACCTAAGAAGGTGTGTTCTCGAATCAACGAATGCCTTACATCATGTAACCTAAAAGGCAAAACATATAAGCGCAACAAGCGTTATAAGTTTAAAGACGGTTACCGATGACAATTCGTATTATCTATGGGAACAAGAGGTTATGTGCGGAAGCATTCAATATGACCCTTGTTGAGTTCGAGCAAAAGCTCACTCATTGTGACCCACAGTTTGTACTAGCAACATGTGAACGCCTTAAACAGCATAACATGATATTTGAAGTGCAGACCCAAAACCATACGCTGCATTCAGGGATCTCAACATTCTTTGAGGATCTACAAAGATTACAGTGATTGGAAGGTAAGGTACCAGGGTAGAGCGCTAACCATGCGCAACCCCCCGATAGCATTAGCGGTTCAATGCACTGGGTTGATACTCAGAGATTGCAGGTTCGAATCCTGCCGAGGGGTCAAGAAAGGACCCGTCAATACGTTCTTTTATTAATTAACGTATAACCATGGAGAGGGCAGGCAGCTTTCATTGGTTAATGGCGGGTTTTTAGAAATATGTGTATTTCCATAATTGTAGGAATATTCCTGTTTATGCTGGCATGGCATAACATGTGGATATACCTGCAGGCCAACAACCATGAACGCACTCGTTCACTGATTATTACGCCTAAACCGCGTAGTAAAAAGAGAACACGAATACGGCACTATGCCGTGTTTTGACGTAATTAGAAGTGTAACCTACAACTCATTTCTATTAATCCTAATCCTTCTTCCTTCGGGGAGAAGGATTTTATGGAAATACACAAGATATTATGGCAGTACTCACCCGAGTACAAGCTAGGTTAGTGAGTGAGGTGAAAGGTCTGTTAAGTGTTGGTGTCAATTTTTGGCGACAGACCTCTTGGTTAAGGACTGGAACAGAAGGAAAAATTATCTGGACCCTCTGTTTACCACAACCCATTAAACCCTGAACCGAGTTGATTTTATTTTTAATCTTTAAATTCATTACATTATGTTGACGACTTTATTACTTGTAGCAATTCTAGTATTAGTTATTATATCTAGAAATAGAGAAATCAAACGTCTGAGAATGCGTTATTCCAGCCAAGAGAGACTTCTTAGACTGATTGTTAAGTTTAATGGTAAACCCATGACCCCTAAAAAGCTTAGCAAAGCCTTTCCACAACACAGAGGGGAGCTCATTATCTTCAATGAAGATATGGGCGTTACTCTTTGTACTGTTGCCTTTGTACTTGATAAGGGATGGAAACTACAATTTAAGGGGACGGAAAATTACACTTATGAATTACCTCCTTCTCTATTCTATAAAATCTAGGGCGGGACTCGACAGCCGATAGTCGATGCTCCATATTGCAGAGGATGCATCGCCCTAGTATTTAGACCGTGTGCTGGGTCTCCTTATCGTACATTAGGAGTGAGTAAGTCGTTATGGGCCCACAAAGTGCGTGGGATTCCTGACAGCACTGCTCTGAAGGTTCGACTCCTTCCGCGGTTTCTATGAAACGTAAGAGACTCTATATCTATCTACTAGTAATATTATGTTTAGTATTACTTATTGAAGTACCTACTTGCTTTCGTTCTATTGGGGCGTTTGTGGTAGTAGCGTCAACCCTTGAAACCAAAGTTCTCATTCTAAAGATCTTACTTTATGTAGGATGGATAGGAGGACTAGCGTTACTAATAGTTTTAATTGGTAAACTATTCAAGAAATTAGAGAAGAACTAGCCAACCTGCATTAGGGAGACATACTCGAGGTGTCCAACAGGGCAAACCAAGAGGCACGCTCCCTTTTCTTCAATCTCAATTCAATGACCATTTCATTTTACGGTTTAAAAATCAACGTCGTGTACATAGCTGAGCATCACAAAGGATTTGCTCAGGTCACATGCCATAAACAGCAGGCCGAGAAGGCTGTTAGACTTCTAACTGAAAAAGGAGTCCGAACCAAGGTTCGTCACTTTTCAAAATTATCTACTTTTGTTATTTATGATGAGATCAGAATTGATTTCAGATTTAGTCAACAAAATGACTCTCCTGTTATCCGACCAGCTTCTAAACCAAGAAGTAGGAGAGGCTCAAGAAGAAATCATTAATCATTATTATACATGGATTCTTCAACAACCCCCACTACTGAGAAAGTAGTGAAAGTTCAACTCAAGAGCTTTGGAAACAAAAAGCTCAATGTGGTGAAGGCAGTAAAGATTACTGCTGGAGTAGGTCTCAAAGAGGCTAAAGCCATTGTCGATACTGTCCCTTCAGAGTATGTCTCTGTTCATGGACTTTATGCAACACAGCAATGGCTTAAGGGATCGGGAGCAGAGTATTCTCTGACCCAAGATGGTGAGCCTGTCCCTGACAGTGCCCTACTCTGCCCTCATTGTGGTCAAGAAATGTCTAAAAATAGGTCGTCGATGGCCCCCCGCAGCAATTCTATGTTGTATAGAAGCTTGAGCGTACCTCAGGCACCATTACGGTTAACGCCTATGTGGCCTGCGGGGTTCTTAAACCTTACCGTACTATTGCATCTTAGTAAGCAATCATAGAGATCTGAGTGTCTCTATGGTTTTTATCGTTCTTTGTTTAACACATACTAATTCTTCCTTGTAGGGAAGAGTCGATCATGGACGGCCTTTCGGGGCTGTCCGTCTTTAATTACTGAATTTTAATGTTTGATATTAATTTAATGACCGAGATACGGGAGTACATCCCGTTCACAGACGCAATTGCGCATACTGAAAAAACACCATACTCTTATTACATAGGACAATACGAGAATGTAACCTTTCCTGAAAAAATGGAAGTAGTTGCAGATCCTATTTCCTATAGTAGTGATGGAGACATCACTTCTGCCTGTTTCAGACATGAGACTGAGATATATCGTCTTAGTTATGATACTGAATCAGAGAGTGGTTGTGTTTACGGAGTAAAGATACTCTCTTTAGTGCAGCAAACGTTCGAAGAAATTACTAATAAATTCGTCGCCCTCACAGGCGCAAACAAATACGTTAGACCTCAGCGTCAAGGCTCTACGAGACTTGATGTATTGGATCTCAAGCCAATGATAGGTCTATGTACAGAACGAAAAGATCTGAGAGTAAGATCTCTAAACTTTGACTTCTATAATGAAGGAACAGAAGAAGCATTCAAGGGTCTCTGTAGAGAGATCCCTAAAGGCGGAATTCACGTCCTTCACGGACCTCCTGGCACAGGTAAGACTAGTTTCATTACGGCACTTGCCCAAGAACTAGACAACGGTGTTCGTTTCGTTTACCCTAAGATTGACCCAGCTGTTGATCTTGAGGCAATCGTATCTTACCTTAAGGATGCGTATCGTAGCCACGTATGTCTCATTGTTGAAAACGGTGAGGAAATCTTTGACAAAGCTACTCAAGCTATGTTGAATGTTGGTGATGGTATCCTGTCCCTCCTTGGAAAATATAATGTGTCTATCCTGATCACTTCAAACCGTGAAGGAGATGACATCATTGATAATATCCACGAGGCTATGAGCCGCAAAGGACGTATGCGTTCTTTCGTCAATCTTCCGTTCTACACGGAGGATAAAGCTCATGACCTTCTCTTCAAGTATGAGTTACCTGAACTTCCTGTAAGTTTGGCCGATCTCTATGCAATGCTTGAGGAAAAAGATAGTCCCGTCCTTGATAGTCCGGCTCCGGTTAAATCGGATACGGTTACTATCGAGTGGGATGACGAAGATTATTGATATAACCCTTCGTAACTGAATCCACCTCCGCCTTTCACATGTAAAGTGCATACCTAATTAGGGGGTGGGTTTTGGCGCCTTAGCTCAATGGGCAAGAGCACTGGTCTGGTGACCAGTAGGATCCGGGTTCGAACCCCGGAGGCGCCTCTAAATTCTAGAAATTATGGCAAAGAAATGGGCATCAGTCTTTTTAGTAAGCTTCGTATTATCCGTATTAAACATCTTAGTAATTGATTACCTTCCCACCGCTGTAACTACAGTCTTTGCAGGAATGTTTGGTGGAATAGTAGGAGTATCATTTATTATGATGATTTACGAGTATATTCGAGGAAATTAACGGGGCCTGCGTATTGGCTTACACGGTTAGCCTAGTTGAAGATGAAGTCTTTCGACCTCTTGTTAGTCTGATTCTAGACAGGGCTAATACGTGTAGCTTATACAAAGCGCTTCGTAATTCTAGGATGACAGGGGTTCGAATCCCCTCGGCTCCGCAAAGATATTGGAATGGGTAGCACAGTCGTGGCAGTGCGTACGGCTCAACACCGTAATGTCGGCGGTTCAATTCCGTCCCCCATTCCTACTTTTTAACACTTAAAATCAAATCATACCCAAGATGAAAAAGATTAAGAAATATAAATTTGAGATTTCTAGAGCTCCTAAGGAGAACGAAATCAAAGAGAAATCCTGGAAACGCATCACAGGACTTAACGTCGATGCAGAATACCCACAGGTAATCGAACTGGCTCTGCCTGAGATTCGCCTTCTCACGAAGAAGAAACTTGGTAAGCAGATCAGCTTCCCCCTCAATGTTCCCAAGAAACTGAAGAAATTCGGCAAGAAACTTTGGATGTTTATCCAGAGCGAACGCAAGAATCCTCGTGTGGAAGGCGAACATCTTCAGCCCGGTATTACTCAGCATGAGGGTACTGTGAAGAAACGAGACATCTATAAGCCTGAAAAGGTCTACCCGACTGCCTCCAAGCTTTACATGAAGCAGGTGCAGAAGGAGAAGATCGCTCGTCTGAAGAGAAAAGGTTTGTATAAAGCCTGGATCAAAGCCAAAACTGCTGCAAAGCGTAAGGCTAAGTCCAAGGAGTTGGGTAAGATCTATGCTGCTCAAAAGGCACGTGGATTTAAGCCTATCGAAGAAGGTAAGGTGACTAAGGTAGTACAAATGTCTTCTCTTGCTGAGAAATCTCAGCAGGCCAAGGCAGCTTAACCTGGAGTAGTAAGGAGGCCTCTTAGGAGGTCTCCACTACTATACTTATGGTAAAAATAACTAATACTATCATCTCAGATGAGGGAACACTCATTCGAGAAGGATTAGACCAACTCCAATATTGGTTCTACATCCAAATCAATGGCAACCTATGTATCTTTGCATATGACTCTAACAACATGGTCATCTATGATGAGTATGAGGAAACGGTCATATTAGATGTATATATGAAAGACATCCAGGTAGTTCTTAAAGATTTTACTTCTGTATTCTTCTTTGCGAATGATGACTGGTGTTTTCTTGGTAAAAAGAAAGACGGTACATACCATGCTTTCAACCTTTATAGTGTTCAAGGTAAGATATTGATTGAAGCTAACCCTGCCTTTATTGGCGGAACAGTAGATATTGACAGTATATCATACCACCATACGTATTTTAGTCCTGATAACTTTTGGAAAGTTGGACCAAGTGCGTGGGGAGTTTCTCTTGTACCAAAATTTGGATTTCGAAATAAACGTAAAATCAAACAATTTTTATCACATGGCTGACACGAAAACCGTACGATTAGTACATCTCGATGGTGTACCTCATATCCAACTCATGGAGTTGAAATATGACAAAAGTGCAAAAGACAAAGTTTGGAAACGAAAGAAGGGGAAAGGAACTTTCCGTACCAAAATGACGAATGTTGCCACTCAAAGAGGTGACGAATGGGGTAATCTGGCTGTTGGGCCAGATCTCAAACCTTTCGTTGTTCTGGACAATGGACAGACCCGCTCAATTCACTCTCGTTACTCCAACCTCAACTTTGTATAGCATGGACCATCAAGCATTATTTATTGTAAAAACGATCGCAAATCTTGCGATTGAGAAGCAACATCTTCTCACAGATCCAATTGAAATCGCAGATGCCATTTGGATAGACGAGAATCATGGTGTGTGGTTAGAACCCAAACAAATTGGGACAATCATGAATCTCATGAGTGAAACTCATCTTGAGTTCACACCCACCATGATATTGAAGATCTCTCATTACTTGCAGCAAGACATTCCTAAAGATCAGCAGGTATACCCTGAGGATAAGGAAACTCTCTACTTCAGAGAGAATGCCTATTTATGGGCGGTCGCGAGTCAATTCTTTACTAGACATAAAGAATATGAAGAGATCCATTACATAACGTAATGCTCCACTCCAATTTTTCCAAACCAGTCGACCAACTAGGCATTAGTGTCATAGTCTGGCCGTAATTTGTACCTTTATGACTAGGCAGAGAATCTCGCTAGCATAAAGGTTTTTCTGCACGTGTAGCTCAATCGGAAACCAGAGCGCCCTTCAACTGACTGTAAGGTTGCTAGGTGCTGATAGTCTCTCAGTTTCCTAGTTGGGAACGATGTAGGTTCGAATCCTACCACGTGCTCTATTTTTACTAAAAATTCATTTATTATGAAACTTGTAACAACTGACACAACAGTGTCCACCAGATTCACAGGACGTGTTTCTGGTATCTTGCTCGCAGTTCTTTTTCTTGTAGGGTTGGGTAACATAAGTTTCAAAACCCACTTTGAGGAGCCACTCTATTTGATAGAGCAGGCTTCATACTTTGTCTTAGACACAGACGGTTTCTCTGATAAAGTACGAGATGTTGCTACAGATTTAGATGTACAACCAGAATGGCTTATGGCCGTTATGTACAATGAGTCTAAATTTGATAAGAATGTAGAAAACCTGAAAGGTAGTGGTGCCACTGGATTAATT
>Ga0181577_10004227_pt1 | contig 11103 bp, 5 predicted proteins | sample 101ome_21_FD_132468 | JGI IMG/M metagenome (GOLD analysis project Ga0181577, IMG submission 132468) | Coastal salt marsh microbial communities from the Groves Creek Marsh, Skidaway Island, Georgia - 101413BT metaG (megahit assembly) | ecosystem: Environmental > Aquatic > Marine > Intertidal zone... | reverse complement strand
GTACCAGATGGACCCCGCGAACCGTCGCGAGGCGCTGCGCGAGGCGGAACTGGACATGGCGGAAGGCGCCGACATGCTCATGGTGAAGCCGGCGTTGTGCTACTTGAATGTGATTTTGGCCTTGAAGGAATTCTCCGACCGACCCATCGCCGCCTACAACGTGAGTGGCGAGTACGCCATGCTCAAAGCGGCCGCAGAAAGGGGTTGGATCGACTACGACAAAGCCATGCCCGAGATGCTGCTCAGCATCCACCGCGCGGGTGCCGACGTCATCTTGACCTACTTCGCCAAGGAATACGCGCAACTGTACCGCTCATGGCACGGATGATCCTTCTTCGAGCGGCCTCAGGGCTGTCGTTGGCATTCGCAGCCCTTGCTGCCTTGGCCCAGCCGACCAACGTTCGACTCGACGTGTGGGACGGCAAGGGATACCAGCCCTGCGAGCCGAGCATTGCCATCGACCCGACCAACCCCGATGTGGTTGTGGCGGGCAGCATCCTGGACAACGTCTACCGCTCCACAGACGGTGGGGCTACGTGGACGAAGAACACGCTCACCTCGCCGTTGGGGGTGTTTGGGGATCCCTGCGTTGTCGCCAGCCCTACCGGCGACTTTTATTTCTTGCACCTCAGCGACCCGGAAGGGCAGGGATGGCGGAGCGACGCCCTCCTTGATCGCATCGTATGCCAACGCTCCAAAGACGGCGGCGCATCGTGGTCCAAAGGCGGTGGCATGGGGCACACGCCTCCCAAGGACCAAGACAAAGAATGGGCCGTGGTCAACGCCGACGGTTCCCAAATCCACGCGTGCTGGACGCAATTTGACACGTACGGAAGCACGGAGCCTGGAGACAGCACGACCATTCTGTGCAGCTTCTCCAATGCCAAGGGCAAGAAGTGGTCCGACCCAGTGCGGGTCAGCGACAAGGCCGGCGATTGCCTCGACGGCGACGACACGGCGGAAGGGGCCGTGCCTGCCGTGGGCGTCAACAATGAGGTTTTCGTGGCGTGGGCGTTAGGTCCGTGGATTTGGTTTGACAAAAGCCTTGACGGTGGCTTGACCTGGGGCGAAGACCGCATCGTGGCGGACATCGCGGGCGGATGGGACCAGAGCATCGCGGGCATTGGTCGCGTGAACGGCATGCCGGTGACGTGCGTCGACACGAGCAACGGCCCGCATCGCGGCCGCATGTACATCAACTGGACGGACACCCGAAACGGCGACACCGACGTCTGGTTGACCTATTCCGACGACGCCGGAGAAACGTGGTCGACCACACGTCGCGTCAACACCGACGGCGCGGATCGCGACCAGTTCTTCACCTGGATGACGGTGGATCCCGTTCGCGGCGACGTGCACGTGGTGTTTTACGACCGTCGTCACAACGACGACCGTGAAAACCGTTCCACCCACGTTGTGGTGGCTTCGAGCACGGACGGCGGCGACACGTGGGTCAATCGGACGGTCTCAGCATCGCCTTTCACCCCTGAGGGGAAGGTGTTCTTCGGAGACTACAACAACATTTCTGCCGTGGACGGTCACGTCAGGCCCATCTGGACCCACGAAGACAACGGGGTACTCAGCGTGTGGACTGCCCTGCTCGACTTGGACTGACGCACGAGGAGCGTTGACACACGAGGAGCGCTTACCGCTTTTCGTAGGCGTTGCGGATTTTTTCAGCCGTCGCAGCGAGTTCTTCCTGGCTCACGTTCAATTTGGGGCGCTCGAAGTTGATGTCCGCCACGCGGTTCAAGGGAATCAAATGGACGTGCGCGTGGGGCACTTCCAGGCCAATCACAGCCTGCCCAACGCGTTGGCATGGAATGGCGTCTTCGAGTGCGAGCGCCACCTGTTGGCTGAACACGTGTAGGTCGCCCAGCAGCAAGGGCTCCAAGTCCCAAATCCGATCCACTTCCAACTTGGGGATCACGAGCGTGTGTCCCTCCGCAAGCGGCATGATGTCCAAAAACGCCAAGAAGCGGTCATCCTCCGCAACCCGGTGACACGGAATCTCGCCTGAGATAATGCGGCTGAAAATGGAGGCCATCAGCGCGAGATTTCGAGGATCTCGAACGGAATCACGCCCGCGGGAACCTGCACCTCCGCGATGTCGCCTACGGCTTTGCCGAGAAGGCCTTTGCCAATGGGGCTGTCCACAGAGATCTTCTTCTCCGCCAGGTTGGCTTCGTTCTCGGCCACCAAGGTGTAGGTGACTTCGGCGCCGTTCTTTTGGTTCTTGATGCGCACTTTGCTCAAGATGAACACCTTGCTGTTGTCGATGTCCGAATCGTCAATGATGCGCGCATTGGCCAAAAGGTTTTCCATCTTGGCGATTTTGGCCTCGAGCATTCCTTGGGCCTCTTTGGCTGCGTCGTATTCCGCGTTTTCACTCAGGTCTCCCTTGTCCCGTGCTTCCGCGATCTGCTGGGAGATCTTGGGGCGCTCCACAGTTTTCATGTGGTGGACCTCGTCTTTCAGCTTTTGCAAGCCTTCAGCGGTGTAGTAGGATACGTTGGACATGGTTTGTGATTCAAAAAGAAAGGTTGGTCTCGACGCGATTCATGCGTCCGGTTCCGTCAAGGTGGAACACAAACAAGAGGGCGCCAAGGCCCTCTCGTTCACGCAAAATAGGAAAGTTTCCGCGTATTCCCGCTTACAGGGAGATTTTCACGCCGAGCGTGTGCGTCCCGTTGAAGGGGTTGGTGGTGCGGTAGCTGTAGTCGAGTTTGAGCGTGGCTCCCTCGCCTGCAGGCAAGTACAACCCAATTCCCCCGGCAGGACCTGTGTAAGCCGTCGAAACGTCTTGACTGGCCGTGAGGAGGCCTTGTTCCCAGAGGTAGCCTCCGCGCAACACGAGGCGCTCGCCAAGCGTCGCTTCCACGCCACCGCCGAACTGGTCCTTCGTGAAGCTGTTGGACACGAATTGTCCGGTCGCCGTCACGACGGTGTTGTCGTTGGACACGACGTCCACAGCGACACCAATGTTGACCAACGAAGGCAATTCGTACTTCTCAGAGCGTTGGAACATGGTCAGTGAGCCGTCGGCACCTTGTGGGGTAGCCGTCACGGTCAAACCGTCCCCCGCGTAACGCATGGGAGCGCCGACGTTGCGCAAGGCGATGCCAAACTTCAACCGGTCGTCTTCCCCTGTCACGTAGCGAATGCCCGCATCGAAGCACACCCCGCTCGCACGGACGTTGCTGATGCTCTCGCCGATGATGCGGAGGGTGATGCCTCCGTAGATGGAGTTGGAGAACTCCTTGGCGTAGGTCACACCGATGTTGCTGAATGCAGGGGAGAACGAACCAATGCCACCTTCAGGAAGGTCTTCCGTGGTGATTGGAATGTCGCCAAAGTTCATGCTGGTCACGGTCATGCCCAACACGCCCGAGTCGCCCACTTTCGTGGCGAAACCAAGTGAGTTCAAGGAAATCCCGGTACCGCTGAGGTACATGCTGTTCGCGAACGCCAACTCGTTGCGCTGCACAAAGGCCAGACCAGCGACGTTGTTGAACACGCTTTCCAAACCAGTTACTGACGCCATGTTGCTGCCAGCAAGGCCGTTGGACGCAGCCCAGGGGTTGATCAGCAGTTGGCCAGCACCGGCGGAACCGGCGCGGTCAGGGTTTCCGGCAAAAGCCGTTCCGAGGACCAAGGCGGCCGCAAGGAGGAGGGAGGTATGCTTCTTCATGAGAGGTTGCAGATCAGAAGTTGTCCAGGTCAACAGGTCGCATCACGCCAAACCACTTGCGAATGGCCTGTCCGACGCCTGGCACGTCGATGTGGATGATGTAAACGCCCCCGGCGATGGGCACGTTGGCTTCGTTCTTGAGGTCCCAGTCCACGTAGGTGAGCGGGTCCGCCTTCTCGTAGGTCCGGATGAGGGTTCCTGAGAGGTTGTAGATGCGGACGGTGCAGACCTCGGGGAGGTTGACGATTTTGATTCGGTTGTCGAGCTTGTTGGTCTCGTACTGGCTGTAAGCGTAGTACGGGTTGGGCACGACGTTGATTTCCTCGAGCATCTCGACCAGGACGGGGTTTTGGTCCGTCTTGGTGGCCACGTCGGCCGTGGAGAAGCGGTAGAGCGGGTCCCAGCTGTTCTGTGCGTTGTCGACGTTGTCGGTGTTGATGACGACGTTGCTGTACTTGTCGTACGAGCGCGACACACGCAAGCTCACGCGGGTCTCGTTGGGGATGAGTCCGTCCTCCACCGACAGCATCGGGAAGTCGGGGTTGCTGAGCGCGGAACCAACCCACGCGCAGTCGCGGAAGACGCGACGCTCGTTGGAGGTACTGGCCTCGTCGACGAGGTTGGTCATGATGAACTCCCCCTTGTCGTAGGCGGGCATGCGGTTGTCTTGACCTGAAGCCGCCTGACCGCTCTTGAAGACGTAAATCCAGTGCTGTCCGCCGGCGTATTGGAAGTTGGACGACGGGTTCCAAATCATGTCCTTGCCGTTGTCGGCGCTGAGCCACGAGTCTTCTCCGAAGGCCATGTTGAGGCGCTCACCGGTGGTGAGATCAATGGCGTATCCAGGGAACCAGCTCATGCCCTGGGAACGGGTGAGGTTGGCTTCGGCAGCGTTGCCTCCTTCGCCCACGGTGCGTCCGCGCTTGTCGACGGAGGCGTGGCGGCGAACGTTCATTTTGTCCAAGCTTCCGCCGGAGTTGTTGGCGTTCTCGGCAAGCACGTCGTTAGGCTGCATCTCCAAGACGGGGCAGCGTGTCCACTTGTCGCGGTCGTTGGTGAACACCACGTCGACGCTGGTCGTCGACTCCGGCGTGTTCCACTGCTGCAGACGCTGCAAGCCGCCGCGCGTCGGCGCGTAGAGCGGCGTGAACTCGTACGTCACACCCGTGGCCGGGTCTTCGACGTCCGATTCGGTGGCCGCCACCACGCAGTAGGGTGCCCACGTGCCTCCGAGGAAGCCCTCGTAGACCTCGTCCTCGTCCATCAGGTCGTTGTACACGAGCTCAAACGGAGAGGTGTCGTCGCCAGCCTGGGTACCGGAACGGATCCAGTTGTTGGTGGTGAAGCCTTCGCCGTCGGGGAAGCCGAGGAGCCAAGGCTGCTGCGAGTTCTCAAACGTGATGGAAGCTCCGAGTGGCGTGGCCACGTCGGCCGTCGACGGGTACACCTGCTGGTGGACCGTCACGCCCAAGCCCCACTCGAGCACGAGTTGCTCGTTCAAAACGTCGATGGTGCGGTCGCTCGTCACGATGGCTCGGGCCGAGTCGCTCGACGTCTTCGCCGTGTCGAGCATGGAGAGGTTCGTCAAGACCCACTCCACGTCTTCGCCTGTCGAGAGGCTTCCCGCCTCGCCCAACACGCGCAGCTCAAACTCCGCGTCAGGAACAGAGAGCGGGTCCACCACGCGCACCGAGACAGGGCCCATGCCGCCTTGGTAGGTCACCTCGGGAAGCTTGCCGTTGGGGCTGTTCACCAAGGCTTCTTCGCTTTCAGGCGTCAAGGCGAGGTCGTTCAGGCCGTTGCCTTGACCTTCCAAGCGGCGCAAGGTCACCCCGTCGCCGTAGGCCGCTGTCTGGATCAAGCCGCCGCTCTCCGGCGTCGGCTTGTGAGGCGTGCCGCTGTACACCCGGATCGAGCCCACTGCAGCTTTGCGAGAGGCCTTGTACTGGACGTCCTGTCCTGAACCTGTGATGGGGTCGTACTCTTCGTAGTTGTTGTAGCCGTAGGCGAGGGCCATGAAGTAGTACGTCTTGTGGTTTACAAGCGCGTTGTCGCCTTGCGCAAACGCGTCCTTCGTCACGCGGAAGCTGTGTTCGACACCCTCGTTGGCACCGTTGGCCATGAGGGTTGGAACTGGCAAGTCCATTTCCGTGTCTTGCACGTAGTTCACCACGACGTCGATGTCGTTGGCCACGTCGCATTGGAAAATCAAACGCGCTTGGTCGATGTCGCTCAGGTCGGCCGGAGAGACTTCGCTGTTCGCGAGTTGGTAGATCTGGTACCCTTCGAACGTGTACGAGCGGCTCAAGCTGTCGTATTGGTTGCCGTTGATGTCAAACTTGGGGATTCCGGGATCGAATTGGAGGTAATTCTCACGGAAGTTGTTGGACAGGGGGTTGTTGTTCGTCAGGTAAAGAATGAGCTCGTTCTCAAGCTCCTGAACCGCCACGTCCGGGGCATCTGGACCGGAGACGATTTCGAAGCAGTTGTCGAACAGGGCCTGCGCCTTGTCGTCCGCAATGCGCATGAGCTTGACGCTCTCCTCGGGATCCCCCGCTGATGCACGTGCCCAAACCACTCCCATCGTGATGTTGTTGTAGTCTCCAGGCTCCAACGTAAACGGTCCTGCCGCCTGAATGAAACGACGGTCGGCCGGGGGGTTGCCTGAAGTGACCTCCGTCCAAGGCTCGACCGGAGTGCCGCCCGTACCCCAGTTGAAGGGGTCGGTGTCTCCGGGGAACATGTAATCTGCTTCGATGTCGAGGTTGGCTCCGGTCGCCGCGCTCACGCCGTCACCACCGTACGCCATCTTCTGACCGTTCTTCCAAATCCCGTTCATGTAGTTGTAGAAGTGAAGCGGGGTCACGGGCTCGCCGTTGATTTGGTTTCCGGAGTTGTTGTAGTAGACGAAACGACGCATTCCGAAGCGCTCGTTGTCGACCACCCCGTCGCCGTATCCAATGCCGATGCCATCGTAGGGGATGCCGAGCGAGTCAATGGCGTTTGAGAAGTTCGTGGTTAGCGGGTTGTCGATGCTGTCCGCGTCCTGGTATGGACCTTCGAAGAAGTCGATGCCGACCGCGGGTGGGTTTTCGCCGTAGCCCTGTGAGCTCGAAGAAGGTTCGTCCACCGCGTCACCGTTGTAGCTGTAGCCCAAACCACGCTGCACGTCACACCCCACGTAGTCGTCCGTGGCCGTTCCCACATCCGCATCGACCCACACACCGAAGTAGGTGTTGGCCAGCGTTTGGGTTCCTTGGTTGATCAAGACGTAGTTGTGGAAGGTCATGTTGTTGACCTCGTCGTTCGTCGAGAACGCGAACGCTTGCGCGCGAATCTCCATGCCAATCGGCTCGCCTTGCGACTCCGAGTGCACGTTGCCCTTGTCGTTGAAGATCCAGTAGAAGTTGCGGTCACCGTAGAGAGGCACGATGTCCTCACGCTTCCGGTTCTTGCAATCGATTTCCTGCAGGAAATCGTACCAAGGGTAGTCCCCGTTGTCGGGAGAGTAGAATCCGTCCCCGTCGTAGTCCTTAAACGGCGCGAGGTAGTAATCTTGGTTGGCCTCGGTGTTCCCGTGGGCAGGGTAGTCGCGGAAGTAGGAGGGGAGGGCGTATCCTTCCGGGAATTCCTCATCCACCGTCCCTGCAGCGACTGCGTCGAAGTACTGACGGTGACGCTGAGCATCGGCACGTGTGGAGACAAAGAATTCGTCGTAGGCGTTGCACACCTCAGCGTCCACTTCGGCCGAGCCGTCGTTGGTCAAAGGCCCCGTCCAGTAGTCGTTTCCGCGGTTGCGGAACGTCAACGCAGCGAGCTTGAGCTGTTGGTCAGGGCTGATGCCGCCCATCCAAAGCGCGCCAGCGTAGAGGGAACTGATGCCTCCTCCTTTTGGCACCTCGTAGGAGGCTTGGCTCGTGGCACGGTCTTGCCAAAGCGACCCACCTGTTTCTATCAACGCGCGAACGTTGTTCCACTCCAGGTCGCGCAATCCTGTCGCGGGAGCGCAGGCTGCAGCACGAAGGGCCGGTTGCGTGTTGCTACCTGCGGTCTCACCGGGCGTGCCGGCACCCACGTATTTGTACCCCCACGCGGTGGAGGCCATCAAACAAAGGGCGGTAAAAGAAAGTATGCGGTTCATCTGCTTGCTTGGCATAATCAGAAGTCAAACTTGACACCCAAACGCATGGTGCGAGGCAATCCCAAGTTGAAGGGGTTGTCCACGAACATGCTGTAGTAGTTGCGGAAGGCGCTCGGGTCGTTTTGGCTGTTGATGAGGGGTTGGTACTGCGCCGCAGCCAAGTAGCCGTCGTCGTCAGAGACCCCTGTGAATCGGTACACGGAGTTGATGTTGCGCGTATTCAGCACGTTGCTCACCCACAAGTACACGTTGAGGTTGGTGGTTTTGGCCGCGTCACCTTCACCGCCGTAGGTGAGGGTGAAATTTTTGTCCAGGTTCGCGTCGAGGCTGAACTGCCAAGGCAAGCGGCTGCCATTGATGGAGCCTTCCGTCGACGGGCTGATCTCACCCGTGATGGGGGTGGCGATGGTGGAGGCCGTGTAAGGCGTTCCCGAGCCGAGGTTGGCGATGAAGTTCAAGCCCGTGTTGGCGAACAACTGACGCTCTTTGCCTCCAATGTTGGCAATCGGACCGTTGTAGCTCTCCCCGGAGCCGTAGCGGTAGTCCACGTTCGCCACGATGCGGTGGCGCTGGTCGTAGTTGAACGGGTTGATCGAACGGAGGTTAGGAAGGCCGGCGTTGATCAAGGCAAGCGCCGTTGACGTGGTGGAACCCGTACCGTCGGCGAACTGCAAGGTGTAGTTCGCGTTCAAGCGGACGTTGCCCGTGCGACGCAAGTCGTAACCGACGGTGAAGCCCTTCACCGTACCGAAGTCGAGGTTTCCAAACGCCTTGTAGGGACGGGGGTACGCTCCCGTAAAGTTGCGCACCTGAATCATGTCGCGCATCTCCTTGTAGTACGCGGAGATCTTGAGGCTGGACGTTTTGGTCAACACTTGCTGGAAGCCCAATTCGTAGTCGATGGTCTTTTCAGGGCGCAAGTCTGGATTTGAAATCAGGTTGTTCCGGCTCTCCAAGAAGAGGTAGTCGATGGGGGAGAACTGGTTGTTCGACGAAGGACGTTGCGTCAAGATGTCGTAGTGCGCAAAGAAGACCGCCTCGTCGCTGATGTTGAACGAGAACGACACACGAGGCATGATGTTCACCGCAGGATTGTAGTCCCGGAACGCCTCTGACGTCAACTCGTACGGGTCGTCGCCCGTCGCGTTGTCGTTAGGCTTCAGCCAAGGCGCGGGGTAGGCCGTGTTGACTGCGAGGATGTCCGGATCTGAAATTTCCGTTCCTTGGGCATTGTACCACGTGTCGCCGTCGCGGTAACCCACAATGGCACTTGGGTCTTCCAACGCGTCGGTGTAGACCGTGAAGTCCTCTCCGATGTTTTCTGGGATGACGTTGTTGCCGCCCAACTGGTTGATGAGTTCGCCGCGGATGTCACCCACGCTGTACGATTGACCGACCACGTAGGGGTCCTTCAAGACAGGTTGGTTGGCATCGAAGCGGTCGACGCGAATCCCCACGTTGAAGATGATGTCGTCAAACGTGAATTTGTCCATGATGTAGCCCGCGATGTAAATGGGCTCGTAGGCGCCGATGGGGCGGGTGTTGTACTCGCGGCCGCCTACGGTGCGTGTTTCGTTGAAGAAGTCTTCAATCGTCGGACGTCCCGTCATGCGGTTGCCGTACGGGTCGAAACCGCGGTAGTTCACGTAGTTGCTGCCTTGGTTCAGGAGGTCGTCCGCACCAAACATGTCCAATGTGAAGAAATTGGGGTCAATGGCGTCGATGTTGATGCGCTCGCGTTCCCCCGCGCCAAGCGCTTGACGCAAGTTGTGGTCGAATTCGAATTGGTTGTCACCCAACAGGCGGTCGTACGTGACGTAGTAATCCGTACCCACGTTGGTGACCGTGCTGTCCGACGTGTCAATCTCTTTGATGTGCGAATTGGTGGTCAAACGCGCCAACGTCCACAACCCAATTGGGCTCAGTGAGAAGAAGGCATCGCGACGTTGCTCGTACTCGAAGCCCATCTGCAACGCGTGGTCGCCGATGTCCCCTGAGCCGGCAGCACTGACGCGGAATTGCGTGTTGTTGCTGATGCCGTAGCTGTTTCCTTGCGCGCCCACGTAGCTCCAGAGGCCGTAGGTGCTCGAGGGGCTTTGGCCATTCAGGAGCGCGTTGCCATTTTGGACTTCCAGGAGGCTGGAGTAGGGGCCTGGCTCGAAGACCACGGAGTTACCCGGTCCAAACGAGATGGAGGGATTGTTGTCAAACAACGAGAAGTACTGCGAGTTGATCGCGGCGAGTTCGGGGTTGTAAGGAGAGGCCTCGAACGTGACGAGCGTGTCCTGCCAGCCGTTGTGGACGTAACGTCCAGAAACAGGGTTGTAGGCGTAGCTGTTTTGCTGGTAGATGTCAAATTTTCCGACGTGACCGTATTTGAAAAAGTCGTCACCGTGAGAGGTGTCTTCGCGCTTGAAGTAGCTCTGCGAGAAGTCCGCCATGATCGAGTAGAAAACGTTCTTCAAGCCACCGCTGCTCTGCTCACCTTCTTCGTCCACGAAGCGCTGAGAGAACTTGACGTAGCCGCGCCAGTCGAGGCTCGTGGTTTGGTTGTTGTTCTCCCAGTTCATGAGGGAGCGGCCGCGGTCAAATTCGTTGTTCAGACCAAACGCCCCTGTCGCACCAATGGTCAAGCTCGTCGTTTCGTTCGTGTTCACGTCGACCTTGGCCACGAGGTTCGCGCTTTGGTTGGAGGCGTTCAAGCGCGTTGGGGTGGTGGTGAAGTCACGAGGCGTGAGGAAGTCCGCGTTGAAGAGCGCACCGTTGATGTCCCCGGAAGAGCTGATGTTCTGGCGCAAGGGGTTGGCCAAAATCTCAGCACGCGCGCTGTCCGTCATGCGGTACACTCCGCCGAACGTAGGGCGCGTGTCTTTCTGGTAGGTGTAGTTGCCGGAGAGGAACAGGCCCAAAAGCGGGTCGGTCTTGTTCCCTTCAGCGTCCTTGCGCCACGCAATGGGGCCAGAGGCCGACGCTTCGGCGAGGTTGTACCCAAACTTGTCGAGGCCGATGGCCGACTCGGCCGTGGGCAAGCCCGAGGTGATGACTTCACCGCCACCGAACCAGGTTCGGCTGGAGTTTCGGAGCGAGATGTTGATCACCCCCCCCGTCGCGTCACCGATGTTGGCGGGGATCCCACCCGTCACAACCTGGACTTCTTCGATCGCCGACTTAGGAAGAGCGGCTGAACCTCGAACCTTGATCCCGTCGATGTAGTACCAGGTAGACGACGTACGTGCACCACGGATGCTCACGCCTCCGTCGGTTCCCGCCG
>Ga0181577_10004226_pt1 | contig 11103 bp, 7 predicted proteins | sample 101ome_21_FD_132468 | JGI IMG/M metagenome (GOLD analysis project Ga0181577, IMG submission 132468) | Coastal salt marsh microbial communities from the Groves Creek Marsh, Skidaway Island, Georgia - 101413BT metaG (megahit assembly) | ecosystem: Environmental > Aquatic > Marine > Intertidal zone... | reverse complement strand
GGCGAGCACTAGCAGGATAATAGAGAGTATCGGGCGGACAAAGAACCAAGCGATGGCAATCGTCAGCAGAGCCAGAGGCAGGGCGATGAGAATGGCGATGAGCGAAGTGCCCATGCCAACGACCGTGCCGATGTGGATGCCGACAAACGGAATGCGATCGATAACCGTCGACAGAATCTTGAAGAGCATGCCCAAACCGATGGCCATGGCGGCGATGCCGGCCAGTCGTATCAGCCACGTTTCAAACGTCAGTTCTTCCTCGGCTGTGTTGAACATAAGATCTGCGCTGGCCAGCCCTATCTGCAGGAGTTCGACCGTGCCGGTCTTGCTCAGGTAGGGCTCTAGTCGGTTGCCCTTTTGACGCGAGACCACGCTGACTTCGGTCCCTGCTGGAACGACCTCGAATCGCACCTTCAAATCGCCAATTTGCGGGCTAGAGGGATCGTTGCCGACGTATAGGCTGTTGCCTGTCCGGTGCACCGTTTTGCCCGCTAGCTGGCCGGGCAACCCCTCGCCGGGTAGCCGCAGGTTTTCGAAGGCGTCTATCTTCTCTATCAGTGAGGCCGATAGCTGATAGGCGCCGACCGTGACACGGCTCGCTTCGTCTTCTTCGCTTGGGAAGCTGATATCAGCTGGGTTTTCGTGTCCCTTGCGCTTGCGGAAATTACCCGAGTCGATGTGGTTTTCCGACCACGTCTTCCTGTATTTGTAGCTGGTAATGGTCTTCTCACCGCCGCCGCTGGTTTTTTCTTTGCGCTCTTCTTTTTCCTCTTCCCACTGATACATTTCGCTAATGCGGCGCAGTTTAAGGGCCGTCGCCTCAATGCTGCAATCCGCATCGCTCAGCAGCTGATCTGTGGTGGCATCGCCAGAGAAATGAACCAGCTTGCCGTCGTTGCCTGAATCAACCGATTCAGCGCTCACGGCGATGACAGCGCCCTTGCCTTCTTCAAGCGCTTTGTGTCCGTCTACGGCGCGGCCCTCGTTCCAAAACAGCAGGGGAAACGCAGCTAAAAAGAGCACAAATCCAACGAGGGATTGGGTCGCCTGTTCCTGCAGGCGCGATCCCCACGATTGGTGTGTAACCTCAGTGAACGAGTCGGACGAACCGCCCGTTTCTTCGTAGACGTCTCCTCCATCTGAGACTTCTTCGTACGATTCCTCTTCGTAGGATTCTTCTTCTTCTTCGGCCATGGCTGCATCCTTTCTCTGGATCGGTGAACAAGAAGGCCACACCGCAGCGCGGCGTGACACACCCACAATCGCTTGCAATATGGGCACAAGAAAGTTTGAGACCAAGCAGGCAACGCTCATCGCCTTGAAACGATGCTCCCATCTATTCGCGTGAAAAGCGTTGAAGCAGCGTGCACCTGATGAAAGTTGTTTCCCGCTAGCGATCTGCTTAATTTGCTACGCTATTCGCATGGCTCCGCACGGAATCTTTATTGTGTCGGTCTGTTCTCTTACACGCGTATACATAGTGGAGACCATAGGTTGAATACACGGCCTGCAGGATGGTCCATGCAAAATGCGCTTGTCCTGATCGTGCTGAGTTTCACCTTTTCGAGTGAATCTGTAGCACGGGAGCGTGCGCTGTTTTCCTTGTATGAGTCTTCAGATAGTCCGTCTGATTTAGCGGAACAGACCCATGCGCTCGATGCTTTGCTAGGTCGGTTACAAATCGGCGGTTTTGCTGATATATACAACGAGCGCAGTGCGCAAAGCCGCCTAGCCGGTCAGTACGGCGTAGGACAGGTCGAGGTGGGGCTGAGCGCCGACCTCAGTTCGCGCGTGGGGATTGAAGCGGCCGTAGCCCGCGATGGAAGGAAACCTACCCTAGCGGTCTTGGTGGCTGATTTCCGCCTTGTCGATTCGGGGGACGTCCAATCGGCGCTAGGCGTGGAGTCGTTGAATGTGTTGGTTGGACGTTTTGACGTGCCCTTCGGAATCGACTGGCACGTCTATCCATCCATCGATCGGTTGTTGGTTTCCGCGCCCTTAGTCGTTGACGGCACGCACGGTGGGTGGAATGATCTCGGCGTGCAAGCGTACGCAGAAGCGGGGCGCTTTGATCTGGTGGGCTATGCGGTGCGCGGTGCCGACATAGACGCGGCCGAGTGGGCCGCGGGGACGCGTGTCGGCGTACGCAGCGGCGATGCGGCGTTGGGCCTGTCGCTGGCCGGATTGCACGATGGTTCCGGTTTGCTCAACCGTCATTTACTAGGGGCAGACATACAGCGGTCTTTCAACTCATTGAGTGCTAAAGCGGAGTATGTGCGCCGCTGGCCCGCGGCGCGCGGCCAAGATGGCGTACAGCACGGGGCGTACGCCCAGGGCACGTGGGACAATCAGCGCTATTTTGCCGTTGTGCGTTTAGGCGCGTTGGAGACGGCCGATGGAGACGAACAGCGTTTGAGCGTTGGAGGGGGTTGGCGAATGCGGGAAAACTGCCAGCTGCGCATGGAATTTCAGGCTAACTCAGCCGCCAGAGAAGTGCTGTTTACGCAGTTGGTTGTCGGGTTCTAATCATCCTGCATTTCGGTCTTGTGGGATGAGCCACGGTCCACCCGCTGTAGAGGAAGGAGCGATTTTCGTGGAAAGAGACTGGTTACAGCACTGCGCGACGAGAGAGCAGCTGGACTTCTTTAACGAACAAGGCTACTTGATCGTTGAGAACGCCCTTTCTGAAGCGCAGGTAGAAAAGATGACCGCGGCTATCGATCGCGTTGACGCAGCCGAGCGCCGAGCGCTCGACCTGAAGCCACATCAGACCATGACCAAATTCCGCACGATCGTCGAGGACAATCTGTTCCTGGATTTGCTCGACAACGACAAAGTCTTCCCGCTGGCGTGGGATATTCTCGGCTGGAATATCCAGCACTATATATCTCACCTAATCGTCTATCCACCCGAGCCAGAGGGCGCCGAGGTCAACTTGGGCGGCTGGCATCAGGACGGCGGGCGGCCCGTGCGCGAGATGGAGCGACCGCACCCGCGCTTGTCCTATAAGGTGAGTTTTTGGTTTAGCGATACGCGCGCGCCCAACAGCGGGGCGATGCGGATTATACCGGGCAGTCATCGCTTTGACGAGAAGCCACCACAGGAGGTGTTCGACCAGCCCGTGCACGTCGAGGTAGCGCCGGGCACGGCGGTGCTATTTGATCGCAGACTCTGGCACGCGCGCGGTTTTAATACATCTGACGTGACGCGCAAAGTGATTTTTATTGGCTACAGCTACCGTTGGCTGCGTGGACTAGACTACAACAACTTCCCCGAGGAAATACTGGCCCAGTGCGATCCCATTCGCCGGCAGCTAATGGGCGATGGGGTCGACGTGAAGGGCTGGTGGCAGCCAACCGATGCGGACGTGCCCCTCAAGACGTGGATAGAGACACACCGCGGTAAAGAGCACTTAGTCGATATATCAGGCCTGTAAAGCATATCCACCTCACAGATGGAAAAACAAATATGAACGGAGAAAAGATGCGCGTGGGATTCTATGGCTGCGGCCAATTTGCTCAGAGCACGCGCATTCCCGGCGTGCTGGCAGCGGGCGGCGATGTGGTGGCCCTGAGCGACGTCAATGCCGAAGCGATGCACGGGGCAGCGGCGCTGTGCCCCGAGGCGCAGACCTACGCCGATGCGCATGAGATGCTGGAAAAGGAATCGCTCGACGTGCTCTATTCTATCGTGCCGGCCTTTGCGCGAACCGATGTTGAAATCACGGCCGCCGAGCGCGGCATACACCTCTTTAGCGAGAAGCCGCAGGTGCTCGATATGGCGCTGGGCTGGCGCATTGAACGGGCCGTCGCCAACGGGGGCGTCGTTTCGACCGTGGGCGTGCGCGAGCGCTATCGGCCGCTCTTTCAGGAGGCAAAAAAGTGGCTTGCGGACAAGCGAGTTGTGCACATGCGTTTTCAAAGCTTTGGTGGCTTGCCGGGGAGCGTGCATGGTAGTTGGTGGGATGAGATCGACAAGTCGGGCGGACGTGCGCTGGACTGGGGCGTTCATGCGACGGACTATCTGCGCTTTATGACCGGTCTAGAGGTCGTGCAGGCCCAGGCGTTCTACCATCAACCCGAACCCTATGTGCTGCCGCTGTCTTCGTCGCTGCACTACGCCTTTGACGGCGGGGCGACGGCGGTGTTGAGCTTTTTATCGCACGGCGGCAACCCGGGTTCACAGGGCATGCCGGGGGGTGAGCCTTGGTTTGTGATTTACTGCGAAGAGGGCGTGCTTGCCCTGCACGGCTACGAGCGTCTGGTGGCGGACGGTGCGGTGGTATACGAAGCCGACGATTACGATCCCTGGCGCGAGCAGGATCGCGTCTTTGTCGAGGCCGTGCGCGCGGGTGATGCTTCTCTCCTAATGAGCGACTATCGCGATGCGCTATACTCGCTGGGGCCGGTGTTGGCCGCGTGGGAATCGTCGCGTCTCGGCGGCCAGTGCGTAGACGTTGCGCAGTTTATGAAAGCCTAGGCGTCCACATGAAAATCACCGACGTAGAAGTTTTGCGCATGCAGGCGTTTACCGAACCGCAAAACAACTGGCTGTTTGTCCGCGTTCACACGGATGAGGGTATTAGCGGGCTGGGCGAGGGTAGCCTACAGTACAAGGATGCGGCCTTGGCCGCTGAGATTGAGAACTTTGCGCTCTATCTACGCGGGAAAGATCCCTTTCAAATAGAAGACATTTGGACGTCTCTCCATCGGCGGGTGACTTGGAGTGGCGGTGCGGTAACGATGAGTGCGATTAGCGCGATCGATCTGGCGCTGTGGGATATCAAAGGCAAGGCGCTGGGCGTGCCGGTGTACGACCTGCTCGGCGGCAAGGTGCGCGATCGGGTGCCGCTCTATGCCAACGGCTGGCTAGAAGGACCGTGGCCCGATGACCCGCGCGACCTAGCCGCGTTTTACGGGGCGTGTGCGGGCCGCGTCGCCGAAGCGGGATATCGCTGTTTAAAGCTCTATCCCTACAACGGAGTGCAGGCCATTACGCCTGAACGACTGGCGCATGGATTGGGGTTAGTGCGCGCCGTGCGCGAAGCCGTTGGCCCCGATATCGACGTAGCTGTCGACGTGCGTCGACGCATCAATATGTGGAGTGCGCGCCGCGCGGCAGAGCAGCTCGCCGAACTCAACATCGCTTGGATGGAAGAGCCCGTACTTTACGACAATCCACAGGCGCTAGCTGAGTTTGCCCGTTCGGTTTCGGTGCCGGTATCGACGGGGGAAGAGCTCTACACGCGCTGGGAGTTTCGTCCCATTCTAGAAGAGAACGCCGTGGGCATAATACAGCCGGATATCTGCCACGCCGGCGGTCTTTCCGAAATAATGAAAATTGCCGCTATGGCCGAGACGTATTACACCATGGTGTCGCCCCACAATTCTAACGGGCCTATCTCCACCGTTGCGAGTCTACACTTTGATATGTGCGTTAACAACAGTCACATGCAGGAAGTATTCCTCCAATCCATCCCGCTTTACGACGAAGTTCTAACGCAGCCCATCCACATAGAAGACGGCTACGGCACGCCGCCGCAGGGCCCGGGGTGGGGCACTGAGCTAGACGACGAGGTGCTAAAAAAATATCCGCCGCAGGATTTTGTCCCCGTAGAATCAGAGCCCTATCGAGCGTTTTAACACTACTCGCTCGTTTAGGGGTCTTTTCACTGTTCCAGTTGACAGGTGAACACTATGCGCGCAGACCCTCCTGTGATTCTTTTTGAAAACGACGGCCGCCATCCGCTCATTTACATGTACGAGCCGCCCATTCAGGTCGAGGAGTACCAGTCGGCCGTAGACGAGCTGGCCGGAACGCCAGTCGACGTGCTCGTGTTTTGTTTGGGTGATGGTCGAACGATGCTGCACGACACGCAGGCCGGCGAACTGTGGGGACACAACGTGGAGCAGTGGCCGCACCTGATTTTTCGCCGCGCGCATCAGAATGCTACAGGGCTTATTGCCGAGGGCCACGATCCGCTGGCATTGATTTGTCAGCGCGCCCGGCAAACGGGCATGGGCGTATACCCGCAGCTGCTGGTGCAGGTGCCGCGCGGTCCGCGCGAAGAAGACTGTCGCTGCTCGGATTTCCGCTTTGATAACCCGCACTTAGAGATCGGTCATAAGGGCGGCCTAGATCCCGAGTGGAAGGGATTAACGTGCCTCGACTTTTCCCACGAGGCCGTTCGGGAAGAGCGCTTGGGACTGATCCGCGAAGTCTGTGAAGGCTACGATATTGCGGGCTTTGAGCTGCAGCTGAATTACCATCCCTACTACTTTCATCCCGATGAGGTGGCCGCGGGCACGTCGCTGATGACGGAATGGATTGCCCAGGTCAGTGCCGTTGTTCGCCAGAGTGGTCAGGGCCGCCAGCTCGTCGTGCGCGTGCCGGCGCGCTTGGCTAGCTGTCAGGGCGCGGGCCTAGACGTGGAGACGTGGATAGGCGAGGGACTAGTGGATGCGCTTGTCGGCGACACCTTTGCCACGCCTGAAAACGTCAACAGCAACCTCGATGTGAGCGAATTAGTCGCCGCGGCGCGTGATACGCCGTGCAGAGTCTATGCCGCCGTGCACGCGCTCGTAGATTCAGATCGACTGGGGCAGGCGGCGCCAGAGATGATTCGCGCCTGTGCCCACAATGCGTGGCAGCAGGGCGTAGACGGGCTCTATCTAGCGCACTGGTTTGGTATGTGGCCCTATGAAGCGCCGTTCTACCAAACGCTGCGCGAGCTGCCCTATCCCGACATTATGTCGCCCAAAGACAAAATTTATGCCGTGCCAACGGAGACGCAGCGCTATCCAGTGCCGGGGACGGAGCCGGGCCAAGCTGCTCCCCTACCGGTGAATCTGCGCGTGGGCCAGCGCGCGCACGTACCGCTTAGGGTGGGGGACGATCTGCACCGCTGGGGTGCTGTGGGCCGAGTTGAGAGAGTGCTGCTGCGGCTGCGCGTGATGAATGCGACGGAGCTCGATGCTCTACGCTTCTATCTAAACGACGTAGAGCTGCCCGCTGGGCAGATGCGCATCATCAACGAGATGTACCGAATGAGTGCACCGCGCTACCGAACGGGTTCGGGATATTGGTATGTATTTCGCCTCGATGGGGACACGTGGCCGGTATGCGGGGACAACGTCGTCTCGGTAGAGCCATTGGCGCGCGATCCGGCCGTGAAGCCGACCCTTTTCTTGCGCGACGTTGAGCTCGAGGTTCGCTACCTGATGGGACGGCATTTTCACCGCGCCTTTGTCGACCCCGATCTGGGTCCTTACGGAGAGCGCGGCGATTCGTGATCTGTGACGCGCAGCGTCAGTGTGTGCTGGGTGCAGTTTTCGGCAAAGGGTAGCACGACGACAATGCGCGCTTCCTCAACGGTTGCTGCCCCGTCCTTTCGGTAGGGATTGTGCGGCAGGACGGGCCAGTAGAGACGCGCACCGGGCGGTAAGTCGAGATGCCATCCGGCGTGTGCAATCCACAGGGGATCTGGCCAGTCGAGCGCTTCTTCTCCGAGCGCTTCACAGATGCCCATATCGCCGTGCAGCGCTCGGCCTAGATGCGCTACAAGCGTCAGGTGGGCCTCAACGGGTTCGCCGTTCCCACCGCTAGCTGACAGCTCGATTTCCACCTCGTGCTCATTCACGACGTGCACCGCGGTGCGGCACTCCGCGGTTCCGTAGTACAAGTGCAGCACGTCGTCGTGCAGCTCTGCTCGGTCCGGAACGTGACGAAGGCCAGATCGCGCGCTAAAATCGGGATCTTCATCGCCCGGCACGTGGTACATCAGCGCCGTGTTGCCGACGCTGAAGCTGCTCCACAGCGGCTGCAGCTTGGTGTTGCCGCCGCCGCAGATCAGCCCGACGGCGTCGTGGTACAGGCTAAAGAAGTTTTGCCGGTCTTGTCCAAAGCGGTTGGGCGTGAGCGGTGCGGTAAAGGCCGACAAGCAGTAGTACCAAGGTGCGTGGCGTTTAATCAGCGCGTCGTCGCTCATGCGGTGGGTGTGCTGCTGCTGCGCGGCCGAAGTCTCGACGATATCGCCGTCGGTTCCGTAGAGCAGCATCAGCGCGGCGTAGTCGGCGTCAAAACGGCCGCCCCCCTGCAAAAAGAGCGCGTGTTGCTGGGCCAAGAAACCGCGGCCGGCGGGCGTGTGGGAGAAGCCGGCGTTGCCCAAGCGCACGCCGGTGTGATAGGAGTTGCGGCCGTCTATGGTTTCCAACAGCGAGCCGTCTGGATACACGCAGGCGGCGTGGTAGCGCGAGGCGCGCTCTATGGCATCGAGCACCCGCTCGTCGCCCGACAGGGCGTAGTATACGCCGAGCGAATCGACGTAGACCAGATTGTAGGCCACTACGGGTCCCTCGTGCTCGGCCCACCAGCCGTCGGCGGCTTGGGCATCGGTAACTTGGTGCAGAAAATCGCGCGCTTGATCACACCATGCCTCGCGTTCGAATACCTGACCAGCGCAGTAGAGGCCCATAGCGTGATGAGCGGGTATGTTGTGTATGCGCTGCAGTTCGTTCTGCGCGATGCCTTCATACCCTAGCAGTAGTGCGCGTTCCCACTCCGCGCGTGCTTCGTCGCTCATGGCCTCGCGGACAAGGGCGAAGGTGCGCACCCAGCGGCTGTAGACCCACGGCATGTAAATCGGGCCCCAAGTCGAATGGTCTTTCTTGCGAAATAGCACCATTCCGCGTTCGTCTTGGGCATCGCGTATGGCCAGTCCACCGCGCTCGATAGACTGTAACACGCCTTCGTTCTGATAGTGTGCGCTATCGGGTAGAGACCAAGCTGCCGCCAGCGCTAACAGCACGTTCTGGTCCGTGCTGATCCACGGCTCCGTCCCGAACTGGCCGTTGGTTTTTTGCGAGGCGATAATGGCCGGTATGGCATCGTCCAATGCAGACCGTAATTCGGGTTCTCTCTGCCACATTTTCACGTCCACATCCTTTTGTTATAATGCGATGTGTACAAGCTGTCATTTTACCTTCGCCGACGCAATAGAGGATATGGGCATGAATGAAGCCGTCGAGAAATCCCGACAGATAGCGCTCGATATACTACAGCCTTCAAGGGCTGACTTAGAGCGCGGTTTGGCACTGCACGAAGAAGCGTTGGTTTTCGAATCGTATGGCTTCTCGCCGCGGGCGGCCGTTGATGGTGATACCGTAGCGCGTATGATAGAAGGAGGTGCGGGTGACGAAGAGGTGAGTGAAGTGATGGAGGAGATGTTGCTCATGCGCATGGCCGAGGACGCACACTTGCGCGCTCAGTATATCGACGCCTTTGACTATGCTGGCGTCGATTGCATTTTGCAAAATGCCGGCGAAGAGTGCCAGATGCCGACGCAGTTGCTCAAACGCTTAGGCAATTTTACCTACGTGACGGATATGCTGTCGGATGCCGTGGTGCGCGCCGCTACGCCCGATGCTATTGTCGAGGCAAAACGAGCTGGTAAACGCAGTCTGTACCTGTCGGCCAACGGCGTGCCCCTAGCGCAGGAGTGGAAGTCCACGGTAGATGAGCTGCGTTTTGTCCGCGTGTTTTCCCAACTCGGCGTGCGCATGATGCACTTGACCTACAACCGACGCAATATGCTTGGTGACGGTTGTTCAGAATCCACGGACGCTGGCCTGAGCGACTTTGGGCGCGCAGCGATACGCGAGATGAATCGCGTTGGCGTCGTAGTAGACGTGGCGCACTCGGGCTGGCAGACCGGTATAGATGCAGCTGCCGCATCGAGCCTGCCCATCGTCGCTAGTCATTCGGGTGCCCATGCTCTTTCCGGTCACATTCGCTGTAAGACAGATGACGTGATGCGCGCCATTGTCGATGGGGGTGGAACGATAGGCATTTGCAGTATATCGGCTTTTTTGGGCGGCAGCGGTGATATCAACGCCTTTCTCGATCACGTTGACTACGTGGCCAAAAAATTTGGCACTGAATCCATCACGATTGGCACGGATCGCGCCTTCATACCTTCTAAAGCGCATGAGGAATGGGCTAAAGTGCCCGCGCGCAGCCGTCGGCGTACGCGCTTCGAAGGGTTCTGGCCGGCTGATTCTCGGCCTAATTGGCCGGTCGAAAAGGCGCAGCACAGCTTGGAGTGGACGAACTGGCCCCTGTTAACCGTGGGGCTAGTACAGCGCGGCTACAGCGATGCAGATATTCGCAAAATTCTCGGTGAAAATATTTTTCGGGTAGTGCAAGCTGTGTGGGAAGGACGGGAAGCGCTGTCGGGTGGCGACTAGGCTACTGCTCGTTGTAACCTGTGTGGATCCACGGTTCTGTCCTGCACTATCGGTTGAGTTTTTGCATAGGAAAAGTGCCGGGTGTGGCATCATTGAGTGCCGCTAGTCGCTCAGGTTTTCTCAGCTGCGTCGCCATGTGGTTCTCCCTTATGTATGATACATACAAGCGGTTATTTTCTTCGCGGATGCGCAGCGATCTGCAGGTGTTCGAAAAGGGCGATCTGACGGCGTCTAATTTGCGGCATAGCCACAGCATTTTATAATACGGAGCATGGAATTTAATAGGGAAGCAGTGCCGAGTTCAGCACCATGATATGGGGTGAAAGATGACTAGGGAGAGCGTAGAGCGCTGGCAGCACGCGCACGTGTTTGGACAGGACGAAAAAAAGCGGGGAGAACTGCGCACGCTGTTCGTTATCGCGCTGACCAGTGCTATGATGGTGCTGGAGGTTGTTGCCGGAATGCACTTCGGCTCCATGGCGCTCCTAGCCGACGGTTTGCACATGGCCTCGCACGCAGCAGCGTTGGGTATCAGCGCGTTTGCCTACGTCTACGCTCGTCGCCATGCCCGCGATGAACGCTTCAGTTTTGGCACCGGTAAGGTCAATGCGCTTGGCGGTTTTACGGGCGCTATTCTGCTGGCATTCTTTGCCATTTTCATGGTGTGGGAGAGCGTTGAGCGCATGCTCAATCCCGTTGCCATCGCCTTTAACCAAGCCATTGCCGTGGCCGTACTCGGTCTGTTGGTCAACGGCATCTCGGTATGGATCTTAGGCGTGCATTCGCACGACCACGGCCATTCGCACGACCACGGCCATTCGCACGACCACGGCCATTCGCACGACCACAACCTACGCTC
>Ga0181577_10004224_pt1 | contig 11104 bp, 9 predicted proteins | sample 101ome_21_FD_132468 | JGI IMG/M metagenome (GOLD analysis project Ga0181577, IMG submission 132468) | Coastal salt marsh microbial communities from the Groves Creek Marsh, Skidaway Island, Georgia - 101413BT metaG (megahit assembly) | ecosystem: Environmental > Aquatic > Marine > Intertidal zone... | reverse complement strand
CCACGCGCTGAAAAACGGTTAATGACGCAAGCCAGCATGGGCCAGCCCCTGGATCAGAAAAACCTCAACCGGCCGAGGCGCGTGCTCGTTGGGTTCAAGCTGTGACATGATGACCCCAGTCAGGCCCGTGTCCGGGCTGACTAAGAAGGTTGTCCCGTAAAAGCCCGACCACCAGGCATCGCCGTCGTTGTCAGGCATCACCGAGGCCTCTGCGTCGGCAACTACCGATAGGCCCAGGCCCCAACCGAGACCCTCAATACCCTCGCGCAGGAGCACGCCCTCTGCCACGTGCAGCTGAAACATATTGTCTACCGTTTCCTGTTGCAGCACTCGGGCGCCCTGGTACTCGCCACCGTTCCACAGCATTAATGCAAAGCGCATATAGTCAGACAGCGTCGACACTAGGCCACTGCCCCCCGGCGCCCAGTTATTGTTGTCGAAGCGCAGGGGCGAAGGCGCCAGCTCTCCGCTTTCGTTAGCGATATAAACAGTCGCCATGTCAGAGCGTTGGTCAGGCGGCGGGAGGAATCGGGTGTTGTCCATACCAAGCGGAATGAAAATACGCTCCTCAAAAATGTCCGCCAGTGGTTGCCCAGTTGCCTTCTCCAATACCGCACCCAGTACGTCCGCGGAAAAACCATAGCGCCAACTGGTGCCGGGCTCTTCCAGTAACGGCAGGCGACCCAAAGCAGTCACCCGTGCCACTAGGTCGCCACCGGATTGTTGGTAGATGCCATTGGCGTCCCAATAGTCCACCAGTGCCGAACCTTGCTCCCGGCCCGGGCCCACACCCGAGGCGAACATCAGCAGATGACGTACCAGCATAGGATTACTGACCGGGCGGGTGGGAAATTTACCCGACGCGTCTCGCTCATGGTCGGTCGCTAGCAGAGAGTTGTTGAAGGCCGGCAGGTAGCTACCTACCGGGTCGTCTAGCCCCAAACGCCCCTCCTCAACAAGGCTCATGGCTGCTACGGCGGTAATCGGCTTGGTCATTGAGGCGATGCGCATTTGGGTGTCCAGCGTCATGCGCCGCTCGCTGGCAATATCCTGGTAACCGCAGACCATGCTGTGGATAGGCACGCCATTGTGAGAAAACATCGCGATATATCCCGACGAAGCACCCCGCCAAACCGTAAAGCGACATAGAGCGTCCATGGCGGCACGGCTCCACCATGAAAGTTCTCCTTCTGTGGAAAGGCCGTCGACAGCAGGCGCCACGGGAAGCCTGTCGGATTCAGCGTTGCAAGCAGCTAGGCACAAAAAAAGGAGACCGACAACGATTTTTTTAAATGAAGCCAAAGGGCTGCCTCGCATTCTTCAGCGTTGCTGTGCCTACCAGTATTTCAGACACGGATTTCGTGAAGCGCCAATACCAGTAAGGTCTTCTTGCAGTCTATAGCCGGTAAAGGTGCAGTCAACGGCGAACAGGCATTCGGGCCGGCCCCTTGGGACTTGGCCAAGCTCCGAATGCGCTCGGGAGTATCCACGCTTCCCCTACTGGGCCCACCAGTCCTCTTTGTCATGAGCCCGGCTCTATGTAAACGGGGCTCAATACCCACACAGCTGCTCCCAATCATGGCTCAACCTCACGAGGCAAGGCGAGTTCAGGCATTCCTAGCTCAGGCTGACCTCAAATGATGCCTTCAAACCGTTGGCAGACGGTCCACTCCGAGTATTATCAAACAAATGTTTAATATTGTCTGAATTGATTGCTCACAGCCACTCTGTCGCTGGTAGGAGATGTCCCCATGAAAAGTAGATTGCCACCCGTGTTTTCTGTGGCTAAAGCCATAATCCTGATAGCTGTCTGCAGCCCACCGCTGCTGGCCGCCGATATTGACCGCACCCGGTTGCCTATCCCACAGCCCACCCCTGAACCGGTGACGTCGGTGCTGCCCGCGGATGTGCCGCTACCGACACCATGGGAAGTAAAGGCACCCGAGAGCGCACCCAACGTGGTTATTATTCTGCTGGACGACATTGGCTTCGGAGCCCCATCTCCCTTCGGTGGCCCGGTGAATATGCCTACCCTGCAGCAGCTGGCCGACAACGGCCTGAGCTATAACCGGTTTCACACGATTGCACTGTGCGCACCAACCCGCGGGGCACTAAAATCCGGGCGCAACCATCACCGGGTCAACATGGGTTCAATTCCCGAGATCGCGACAGGCTACGCAGGCAACACCACCGTCATACCAGACACAGCTGCACCCATCGCGGAAGTACTTCGTCAGAACGGCTACAACACGGGTGCCTTCGGCAAGTGGCACGAAACGCCCGGTCGGGAAACCACGGCAGCCGGCCCACAGACCCGCTGGCCCACACGACAGGGGTTCGAAAAGTTCTATGGATTTCTTGGTGCCGAGGAGAACATGTATGAGCCGTCTTTACACGACGGCGTGACCATCGTTGATTTCCCCGACAAGCCCGGCTATCACCTACTGGAGGATATGACTGACCAGGCTATCGGCTGGGTTCGTCAGCAGCAGGGCATGCGCCCGGACAAGCCTTTCTTCATCTACTATTCATCAGCCGGCTCACACGCGCCCCACCAGGTCGAACCCGAGTGGATAGAAAAATACAAGGGCAAATTTGACCAGGGCTGGGATGCCATTCGGGCGCAAACCCTCAAAGACCAGATCGCCCGGGGAGTTGTCCCCGAGGGTACAGAGCTCGCCCAGAAGCCGGCCAGCGTACCCGATTGGGACGAGCTGACGAACGATCAAAGAAAAGTGTATGCCCGGCAGGCAGAGGTATTCGCGGCGTTCTCGGAATATTCTGACTATCAGGCAGGCCGCCTGTTAAAAGCAATCGATGACCTCGGCGCGCTGGACAACACCCTGGTGATTTACATCAGTGGCGATAACGGTACCAGCCCAGAGGGAGATCAAACCGGTCACTGGAACTGGGGTCACTTCCTCAACGGCGTTCCGGAAACTACCGAAGAGCAGCTCGCCCACCTCGACGAATGGGGTGGACCCACCACTTACGCACATATGTCCGTTGGTTGGGCCATTGCCTTTGACTCCCCTTTTGCCTTCACCAAGCAGGTTGCCGGCGACTTCGGCGGCACACGCAACGGCACAGTGATTCACTGGCCCGACGGCATCAAGGCAAAGGGTGAGGTTCGCGAGCAATTCACCCATGTCATCGACGTAGTACCCACCATCCTCGAGGCCACGGGCATCCCCGAACCGACGGTGGTGGATGGCGTGCCCCAGATCCCGATTCAGGGCACCAGCATGGTGTACAGCTTTGACGATGGTGAGGCGGATGAACAGCACACCGTCCAGTATTTCGAGATCATTGGCAACCGGGGTCTCTATCAGGATGGCTGGCTTGCCCGGACAACCGTTAAGCTGCCCTGGGAGACAACCATGATGAACACCGTCGCGGCGGATGATGGCTGGGAGCTGTACAACACCCTTGAGGACTTCAGCCTCAGAAACAATCTGGCAGACCAATATCCTGAGCGGCTGGAGGCCATGAGGGCCACCTTTATGGAGGAGGCCATTGCCAACCAGGTATTGCCGCTGGATGATCGGCTGCTGGAACGTTTGCTGCCTTCTGTCGCCGGTCGTCCTACTATGATGGGTAATCGCACCACGCTGGATCTGTATCCCGGCGCTCTCGATCTGGTGGAAGATTCCATTCTCAGTATCAAGAACGTCTCCAGCTCTGTGCAGGCCAGCGTAACCGTAGATCAGGGTACGGCGGCCGATGGCGTCATCATTGCCCAGGGCAGCCGTTTTGGTGGCTGGTCGCTCTATGTAGAAGACGGCTACCCCACCTATACCTACAATAATCTGGGTGAGCTGGCGACATTCAGAAGCAGTGAACCGCTCTCGGCAGGAACGTCGGAACTGCGCTTCAAGATTGACTATGACGGGGGTGGTATCGGTAAAGGCGCCACCACCGCCTTGTCAGTTAACGGAGAGGTGGTTAGCTCCGGGCGGTTGGAAAAGACCACACCGTCACGGTTCTCTATCGATGAAGGCACCGATGTCGGAATGGATCGTGGCTCGCCCGTCATCCAGCGCCAGCTGAATGATCAGCGCTTCAGCCCGTTCAATGGCACCATCAACAAGGTCACGCTAGAGATTTATCCAGAGGCTTGACCGAAATATCCAGAAGGGCAGGCCCCGCCAGTGGCCTGCCCCGATTCCTAGGAACTTCGGCGGGAGGGTTTTTTACTGGGTAGCCAATCGATGATGCCCTGGGATTCCGATAACCTATTTGTGGTCGGTTTAGGTTCTAGCACGCACACCATTTCATAAATCCATCGTGGGAAGCTCGAAAGAGGTAGCCAGACAATGCAACGCCGGGCTTTTATGGTAGGGCAAAGTTGATACTATCGTGGCGTTTCGGAGACCAAGTTGGGGAATTTCGATAGGTATCACGGGCTCGAAGAGTTTATCGCGAAATCCTTTCCAATTTTTTAGCTCCGACTGTTTAAGGTCGCATGCTCTTAGGGGAATTAGATGATAGCAGTGGCTTTTTCTCGGTCGCCTCATTTAAATTCCGAGCTTCAAATGAAAGGATACATAGAATATGAATCTCATTCGACTTACCCTAATTGCTGCGCTCTTGCTTGGCTGTGCAAATGACGAAAGTGAGGATCCGGCAAAGGTTATAGATACCGCGCGTGAAGTAGAGACTAGTTCTGAAACATCAACTGCAGAAAAAAAAGTAGTTGAAGCTACTATTCCGGGTATTGATGTGAGCCATTTCCAACACAACGTGAATTGGCCGGCTGTTAAAAACGCAGGCATAAAGTTTGTATTCATCAAAGCCTCCGGTGGGGTTACATGGGATGACAAAAACTTTACAGCCAACTGGCGCGGCGCTAATTCGGTAGGCATTAAAAGAGGTGCCTATCTATTCTTTTACCCTGACGACCCCGCGCTGGCGGAAGTTGACAACTTCATCTCAAAGGTCGCTCTTGAACCGGGAGATTTGCCGCCAGTTATAGATATCGAAACCAAAGCCAAAAGCGCGGAAGATAAAGCTGATCTTGCGCTTAAGCTCAAGCGTGCACTTACGAAGCTTGAGCAGCACTATGACTTAAAACCCATCATCTACAGTAGCCATGTGTTTTGGAATAACAACATCGCACAGAACCCGTCAGGCATCTCATTTGGCGAATATCCGCTCTGGATAGCAGAGTACGGAGTAGACCGTCCTAACATGGCCATTGGCTGGCCGCGTGACGGCTGGACATTCTGGCAGCACACAGCGAACGGCAAGGTGGATGGCATTGATGGCGCTGTTGATCTCGATCTGTTCAATGGCAGTATAGACGATCTTGAAAAACTGAGTGTTCAGGCTCCCGGAAAGTAGCGCCTATTAGCTATGACTCGCTATATAAAAGCCCACCATTTTTGTTACTTATACCCGTCGTTCACGCCGCAAGGGACAGCTATGACGCCTTCAGCAAGTATAACGAGCTTACCAACTTTTACACTGAAGCGGTGATGTGGGAGGACGACGTGTCAGAAATGGATTCCCCGCTATTTTCCCAGGACTCAGTCTTCAAAATTCTGCAGGTTTTTGATGCAGCGGGCATTCCACTTCGGCTAGTTCACCTTACATCAGAGAAGATCGGTCCAAACTGCCCAAATATTGGAATAGTAAAGGACTCGCCGTTTTATAAACCGCAGGGGCCTCTTAACGAGCAGGAGAAACTTGTTTTCGACTGAGCCGCAAACCTGCACTCGCCGGTTTACGCTGGCTCGAACAAATAGACACAGGTAATGGAGGAGTTCCCCCGTAGTCACAGATAGGAGTCCCAGAGGGGCCCCAGCAAAGACCTTGATATACCTGTAGGACAGGGGTGTACTGAGAGGCGACAGAGGACCAATTAATTGATAATTCGTTTATGAATTATTGTTAATTGGCCTATCTCACCAACCCGCAACCAATCGGCACATCGGTGGAACTTCGGTCATCGGCAGGGAAAAGCGCTTATGAATCTTCAACTTACTCGGCGAGATATCTTCTGAGGCTGAGTAAGGGTTCGGTATAGGCTCGGTTAACGGATGCTGCCAGAGATTGAATCGAGAAAACCTTTACCAATCTTCCGCTTAGTCGTACTCTGACAATCTCTCCGAGATCCTCATAATCGATTGGTCGTAGGTTCAAGCCCTGCTGGGCCCACCACTTCACTGCGTTCGTGTCGAACCGGTGGGACTATTCCAGCCCTCACGCAGAGCGCTTGGGCGTTCATTGGCTCGAAACGATGTTTCTCGAAACCCCATCTCACCCTACATCGATGGCTTGGCGCCAATCATCGGTTGCTTTGAAAGAATGCCGATTTAAACACCTGAGAAGATAACGGTCGTTTTGACTCCAAGAAATACCTTCCGTTTCGCCATGCTGGGCCGAATTAACACAAACTTGAGACCCAACCCGTTTAGCATCAATAACATTGCTACGGAACATCCACCACCCTCAAGAAGAGACTGATCGCTCTCTAATTGACATTTACCTAAACTTCCCTGACTCCGGCATCAGCAACGCGCTCCCATGATTTAACCAGTCGTCTTAACCTACTCGCTTGTTGAATATCCAACAGACATTTATCTCGATGCGATAAAAGCTCTCCTCCGCTGTCCTGAACTATCGTGACGGAATCAAATGGCAAACCACTGTACAAGAACTCATCATCCTGTAGCACCAAAACCAAAGCATCGACATTAGGGGACAATATGAGTGAACGGCAACGTGCGTACATGTTCGCTGAAGGCATGATCTTCGTTCGGCCATCTGACAACAAGGTCTGCTGAGGAGTTACCATCGCTGCCTTCAGACCGGAATTGACCATTTGCTTCCAGTCTCCTCGCGCCGCGCTCAAAGCTGTGTCGCCACCTAAATGCACATGTATGGGGATGCGCCCACCGTCTTTTATAAGGGTGTTCAAGAAACTCGGAATATATGAGCGCGAAATCTCACCACCCCCGAGCAATGGGGCGTAATTTACCTCACTAATGATCGCACCATTACTATGCCAAGGTTGCGTGATATCTGGACTGATAATGTCAACTCCCGCAACTTGCAACCCAAGGAGTTTAGCAGCATCAATAGCTACTTCCGCGTTGTCGGGATGAATCGTTTCAGTAACGTCAATATCCACGCCGCCCCACGCCGTATTCTCGATACGTCGCAGTGGAACAAACCGTCCCGACTCGGGTATCGAGTTAGCTGTCCAGCCCTGCTTGCTCAATGTATGAAGTGCCAAATCATCTAGCGGACATACGCCCGATCTTTTCCACGGTGGTTTTCTATACTGCGCTTGACACTCGTCGTTTACCAGCTGCGTGATTGTTGATCGACCATCGGCATAAACACCAATAGGCAGCCGTTGAACGGCATAAAGCAGCTTATCATCCAAAACAAACATCCGATGGCAAACTCCCGATACCTGCTGTTCGATCAAAGCTATTTTGGTTGGCGAATGTCTAACAGCTTTGTTAACAGCCGCCTCGAGACGGGCCTCCTGCACATCAACGGTCACGCCCACACCACGCTCGAGGTCTGAGGGCTTTACCACCAAGGGAAATCCTATGTATCCAGCTGCTTTCTTGGCCTGCTCTATTGACGTTATTGCAACGTGGTGAGGCGCTGGCAACCCGGCTTGCCTTAATAGCTGCGCCGTCAGCATTTTGCTATTTGCCCAACGTCGACCTAGCGCGCTGTCTCGTTCGGTTGTACTCCGATCGATTCTACATCCGGCGCTACCCATACCTACCTGAAAAACTGCACCTGGGAGTGGATAATAAGGGATGTTCAGCCGGTGGGCGACTCGTACCAACTCGATGGTCGATTTACCTCGGGACACCGAATTTTCAAAAGTATGCCTGAAATCCGTATCAATAAATCTTAAAATCAACTCACGTTCTGTACTGGAATAGGGATCAGCGGCCGCGCACCGATGCGCAAGTTTAAACGCAGTTTGTAGGACACCTTCAAATGTTCTAGGCGGCACAAGCCTGGAATCGGGACTTACGCATATGGCCTTCCATTTATTCTCTTCTCGCCTACTATCTACAAACCCTTCTTTATCACAGGAAAGCACCTTTACGGCTTCGAACACTGGAGCACCTAAAACCTGCAAAAGAATTACCGAAAATTGCAACACGAGTTCTAGCCATAACTGTCCGTCACCAAGAGCTACAGCTTCAATCTTGGGTGGTGCGCCTGATTCGGGCTCATCGATTACAACGCGAAGCCACGCACCCATTTGCGCGGGGTCAATTTGGTGCGGAACGCTGAACCTCACCACGAGACGTTTCAAGAGCAAGGCCTCACTCCAAATCGGGGTGACATCCAAGACTGAAAATGAGAGCTCGGATATAGATTTTTTCTTAGTCCATCACTTAAAGACATAATATTTTTTCAACATCTCTACCAGCTCGGCCATTTGAACATGCGGCATAACATAGTTTCTCTTTCACGAGAAGTGGCTACTTAATGGGGAGAAAGTCAAAATCAGTTATCAGTGTGCAATCCAATAGCTCTGGCAGGAGGATTTTTTCACAGCTGGTCATGGGCAAGCTGTTAAACTCCGGCTTTGTGACGGCAAGAAAAATTCAATCTCAGATGAACATCATATTGGCGACCGATCCCATGTTCTGGCCTCTCACCGGGATAGGCAGGTACACACATGAGTTGATCAAACACCTCGATGCAGATCCCAGAGTCGGCGATGTCCGGTACTTCAATATGGGCCTTTGGCAGAACAAGGCCGAATTCGCACGTTTTGAGCACTACAATGACGCCGGGGCAGCTGAGCCAGACAGAATAGCACGGGGTTTCGGGTTACTGAGGAAATCGCTCGCGAACAACAAGCTGGCGACAAAAACTTACTCGTACGTCACACCGCCGATTTACGCCCAAAGGCTCAAGCCATTTTCAAAAAGTCATATTTATCATTCGCCGAATTTCTTGTTGCCGCCATTCGCGGGCAAAAAAGTCGCGACATTTCTTGACTTGTCAGTATTCAGACACCCGGAATTTCATCCAAAGGCCAGGGTACCGTTGCTGCGGCCGGAGACCGCCAAAGCCGCACGAAATGCTGATCACATCATTACTCCAACCGAGGCAGTCCGGCAGGAGGTGATCGAGTATTTTTCGAGATCCGCGGACGACGTCTCGGCGGTTCCACTGGCGTCGTCATTTCACGATTTCCGGCCGGAATACGAATCGATCGAGAGGTTTTTGCATAAGCACAGACTCGGTAATCGGCAGTTTTTTCTTTTCGTGTCTTCGATCGAGCCGCGCAAGAACATCAATCGACTTCTGGATGCGTATGAATCCCTCGCGCCTGACTTTAAAAAGCAATACCCCCTGGTGCTGACGGGAAGTTCGGGGTGGCAGTCGGAGGATGTCCTCGCTCGCATAGCTACATTGGCCCAATCCGGACAGGTACGTTACCTGGGTTACACAAGTGAAACCGGGTTGATGCACTTGTACGCCACGGCCGGTGCGGTGGTGTTCCCGTCGATTTATGAGGGTTTTGGGCTGCCGATAATCGAGGCCCAGGCGATGGGTGTGCCCGTGGTGACATCGGACGTATCCTGCATGCCGGAGGTGGCAGGTGGCGCAGCACTGCTCGTTGACCCGTTTGACATAAGTTCGATTGGCGATGCACTCCTGCGGATAATGAATGATGACAGCCTGCGCCGTGACCTGAAGGAAAAAGGATTGAAAAACGCCAGCCAGTATTCCTGGGCAAAAACCGTTTCTAAAACGATAGACGTGTATTCGCACCTGTGACCCTTCCAGTCAGTGCTTTACCGTGAGCTGGCATCTTTAGGCAACAAGTCACTCTTTTGAACAACACATCCGACGAAGGAACGAAAATGTTTGATTTGCCTGGCATTGTGTACTTGGACCCGGAAAAGACCGGATCGACATTTGTCCCAGGCTCTTCCAGTAAGGGCAAGCTACTCAGGGCAGTGACACGTGAGGTCAAGTCACCACTAGGTTGGCGGTAGATGCCACTGGCGTTCCAGTAGTCCACCAGTGCCGAATCTTTTTCCCGACCCGGGCCCACACCTGAGGCGAACATCAGCAAATGACGCACCAGCATAGGATTACTCGCGGGGCGGGTCGGAAATTCCCCCGAGGCGTCTCTCTCATTGTCGGTCGCCAGCAGGGAAGTGCTGAAGGCCGGCAGGTAGCCACTTACCCGATCATCCAGTCCTAAGCGCCCCTCTTCGACAAGGCTCATGGCCGCGACGGCGGTAATCGGCTTGGCCATTGAAGCGATGCGCATTTCAGTATCCAGTGTCATTGGCCGCCCACTGGCGATATCCTCGTAACCGCAGACCATGCTGTGGATAGGTACGCCATTGTGGGAAAACATTGCGATAAACCCTGAACAAGTACCACGCCACACCGTAAGGCGGCACAGGGTGTCCATAGTGGCTCGGCTCCACCATGAAAGTTCTGCTGCTGTGGAAATTCCGGCCTCAGCAGGCAGTACGGGCAGCCTGTTGGATTCAGCGCTGCAAGCAGCCAGGCAAAAAAATAAGAGCCCAGCAACGATCTTTTTGAATGAAGCCAATGGGCTACCTCGCAGTCTTTAGCGTTACTGCTTCCCACCAGTATTCAGACACAGATTTCGTGAAGCGCCAATGCCGGTGGGGCTTTCTCACGGTCTATAGCCAGTGAGGGTGCAGTCAACGGCGAGCAGTCATCCGGGCCGCCCCGGTGGGGCTAGGCCAAGCTTCGAATGCGCTCGAGCCTATATCCCACCCTACTGGGCCCAACATCCACACACACTGTCTAACTCTCTCCAGTTAACGGGGTCACCATATCTCATTAAACCCGGTTGATTTGGTGCCAATGCATTTTCTGTCAAAGCGGTTTGCCCTAGGTCTTTAGAAACGCAACTGAGATCAGATGCGCTGGCAATCCTTGCAGAGAATCGAGGCATAACCGCCAAACAAACTGGAGGCTTACTCTGAGGGGAGTGCACGTCTGATGTTCAGTTTTTGTAGGGATACGCCAAGAACGCGAGGATCGGGAGAACCGGTAAGGACGAGCGGAGAAACCGCACCGTCAACAACGATCTGAATCTTTGCATACCGTTGGTATT
>Ga0181577_10004216_pt1 | contig 11116 bp, 17 predicted proteins | sample 101ome_21_FD_132468 | JGI IMG/M metagenome (GOLD analysis project Ga0181577, IMG submission 132468) | Coastal salt marsh microbial communities from the Groves Creek Marsh, Skidaway Island, Georgia - 101413BT metaG (megahit assembly) | ecosystem: Environmental > Aquatic > Marine > Intertidal... | reverse complement strand
TTTTTCTGATGGAGTTGTCACCATCACCGAAGAAGAAGGTAGGCATTGGCACTACGTTCAGACGTTGGCTGGTGACCAGACTGATGGATATAGCGGAGTTCCTGGATTCGGAATCAAACGAGCCGAAACGTACTTCAATGAACACGGGTACACGTGGGAAACAGTCATCAAAGCGTTTGAATCGAAAGAACTCGATGAGTCAGCAGCACTTCAAAACGCTAGACTCGCCAAGATTCTTCAGCATACCGATTATGACTTCACCACCCAATCCGTCAAACTATGGACCCCCACCACCAATAGTTAATCTAACACTTGAACAAGAGTTTAAGCTGCGTCAAATTGAAGACGCTCTTAAAAGTGCAGATGCTAGTAAAGAAGACATCATTACTGTTTTCTTAGCTTTGCAAAAACAAAACTTTGTTCTATCCAACTCAATCTCTAACCTTTTAAAACATTGGCCGACACCAACTCAATTGGACCCCAGTACTATCGACGAGGTTCTATCCAGGTTTGGGATTTCATCCGAGACCAAGGATTGAACTTCCATCTCGGCAATGCTATTAAGTACATCTGCCGAGCTGGCCACAAAGACTCTAAAGTTCAAGACTTAAACAAAGCTATTCATTACCTGCAAAACGAACTTGACTACACAATCGAAAACCCTGATGCAGCAGGCGAAGGAATTTCGTACGGGCTATCAGATCAAGAACTCTACGAAGAAAGCTTCACTGACTATGCAGAAGCGTTTGATCGATGAAGAATGGTCAGAGTTTCACGAAGCTTATCACTTTAAACCACATGAAGAACAGCTGAAAGAATTAGCTGATCTTGTCTATGTGTGTTATCAATATGCTGAGAACATGGGCTGGGATTTAGATGAAGCTATGTCCCGTGTTCACAGCTCTAACATGTCCAAACTTGGCGACGACGGTAAACCTATTCGTCGTGAAGATGGAAAGGTTCTTAAAGGACCAAACTATCAACCACCTATTCTCACTGACTTAGTTTAATAATGTCCCCCACTACCACAGATCTTGTCGCCCGTACAGGGCGTGTACAGTCCTGGATTGATGATCCCACCTCCCGCCTCCCCGTATCCTGCACTGTCTTTGTGGTGGAGGACTCAATGGAAGGACCAGATGGAATTGAAGCAAGTTGGAGATTCGTCTCTCATGCACTCCGATATGGAGCTGGAGTTGCAGTCCATCTATCAAAGCTCCGAGCCAAAGGAAGTGAAAACGAAAAAGGTCTTGTCGCTTCTGGACCTGTATCATTCGCACGAATCTACTCAACCCTCAACGAAACCTTGAGGCGAGGTGGTGTGTACAAGAATGGTGCAGTTGTGTGCCACCTTGACCTTAACCACCCCGATGTTCTTGAGTTTGTTACTGCTTCCCGTTCTGAGCTACCTTGGGTCAAACGATGTGTTAACATCAATGACCAATGGTGGCTAGAGAGTACAGAAGAAGTACGTGAAGCTCTCCTCCAAGGCATCCGCCAGGGTGACATCTGGCTTAACAAAACCAAAACTGATCAACATGGAAACCGCATCAGAGGTAACGTCTGTCTCGAAGTATACTTGCCTTCACGAGGAACATGCCTCCTACAGCATGTCAATCTTGGAGCCTGTGAGTTCGACGACATCCCACGAGCATTTGTTAAAGGTATGTCCGAGCTGTGCAGCCTTCATGGTAGGACAGGTGTCGGAGATACTGGAGAGTACCTCTCGCCTGAAACTGATCGACAGGTGGGACTCGGAATGCTTGGTCTTTCCAACCTCCTTCGGCGGTACGGAGTAACTTACAAAGAGTTTGGTGAAGCCTTAGAGATTGTTAACAATGGTGAGGGTACAAGGAACTTCAATGCTTCTGTTACCCTTGCTCTTCAGTTCCAATCTGCCATCAAACAAGCAGCAGAAGTTGCCCGTTTCAATAATATGGATCGAGCATTTGCTATTGCTCCTACTGCCTCTTGTAGCTATCGTTACCAAGATCTCGATGGTTATACTTGTACTCCCGAAATTGCACCTCCCATTGCCCGTCAAGTTGACCGTGACAGCGGTACCTTTGGCGTCCAAAGCTATGATTACGGTCCTGTTGAGATCGCATCTGAAGTTGGCTGGGATGCATATATGAGTGTTGCAAACGGCATCATGAAAATGCTGGACAACACGGGACTTCTTCACGGTTACAGCTTCAATAGTTGGTCTGATGTGATCACCTATGACGAAGCGTTTATCGAAGAGTGGTTGGCATCTGACCAAACCTCCCTTTATTATTCGCTTCAGGTAATGGGTGACACACAAGACAAGACTGATGCATACGCTGCGTTGGAAGAGTCAGATGTGAACGATTACCTGGAGTCTATTCTTAATGATCCTGCTCCTGATTGTAATTGCGGCGAATGAACCCTTATCAAAAACTACTTAATCGTAAAAGAACCTGGACACCTGTTCAGACCACTGCTGGTCAACTCCTAGAAGGTGCGGAAGAAACTATCTACCGTGCCTTGGCTATCCGCCACATGGAGTTGCCAGTTGGTGACTTTATTACTGATGCACTTAACAACGATGTACCAAAGCTGGCGAGGGAGATCTTATTGTCCAACGTCAAAGACGAAGAGAACCACGACCTTGCATTGGGTTATATTACCAACGCCTTGGGTGTTGATGAACACGCTGAAAAAGAAGCCAAACTCCTTAGAGACGCTTGGGTTGCTCATCCGGATCACACGATCCTCAAAGCGTTGGTTGCCGAGCGTGCGATTTTCTTTGTCCTCCTCCCGTTTTTCCGTTTTACAGGAGATGCGGGGTTGAGGACTGTATCTGCTGACATCTCTAGGGATGAGCAGGTGCACGTAGCTACCAACAGTTTGGTGTGTCGTGAGCTTGGACTGGAATCTAGTCCCTCTCTTGATAAATTGCGTAAGGCTACAATCAACTGGGTTATGCAGCCACTTAAAGCTAATAACCCTAATAAATATCTGAACAAAAAATTTTGGCTGGATTCCAGTGATCGTTTGATGTATGAGGGTAAGGCTCCTGAGCTTTCCGAAACCAAACGTGCACGTATGCCAGCGTTCTTTGAACATGCAAATCCAAACCTCCCACAGTACGCTTAACTTAGGGCTTACTGTTGATGGTCTCCTTAGTGAATTGGAGACTGTCTTTCCACCTGTTAACCCTACTCCTGAATCTCCTGTAAATCAGATCATGTATCGTGCTGGTCAACGAAGTGTGTTGGAGTGGATTCAATCTAAAATCAATGAGGACTCTTAATTATGGGCGGCGGCGGTAACGAAAGAAAAAAAGCTAGGAAACAAGCAGAGAAAGATGCGAGGAAAGCTCGCGCAGAGATGGCTAGACAGACTAAAATGTTTGAGCGACAACTAGAAGCACAACGTCAACAGATGTTAGCTGAAGCAGAAAGAACACGCAGGTCTGTTCCAACACCAACTGGTGCTACCATTGGTTCACTTAACCAAGGCGTAGCTCCTGCATCTTCTAAACGAAAAACTGTACGTAACCTTGGGAGAGGAATCGCTTCTCTTAGGATCCCACTTAACCTTCCTAGTGGAGACGGTGGTGGTATGAACATCGGTTAAAACAAATGAACGCTAAAGCTAGATACGATCGTCTAAGTAGTTATCGTTCTGAATTTCTAGACACAGCGGTTGATTGCTCTAAGCTAACACTTCCTTACCTCATCCAACTGGATGACTATCGTGTTTCTCATCAACAACTTAAACAACCTTGGCAAAGCGTAGGTGCTAAAGGTGTAGTCACGTTGGCTTCAAAGCTTATGCTTGCTTTGTTGCCTCCTCAATCTACATTCTTTAAGCTGCAAATTCGGGATGATAAGTTAGGTACTGAGTTACCTGCTGAGGTTCGTTCTGAACTTGATCTTAGTTTTGCTAAGATGGAGCGTATGGTAATGGATTCGATCGCTGCTTCTAGTGATCGTGTTGTTGTACATCAAGCTCTTAAACATCTTGTTGTTGGTGGTAATGCACTGATTTTTATGGGTAAGGATGGGCTTAAGCACTATCCTCTCAACCGTTATGTTATCGAAAGAGATGGAAACGGTAACGTAATTGAGATCGTTACAAAAGAATTAATTAGCAAAAATCTTTTGCCATCTGAGCTGATGGAGAAACCAGCTCCACCTATGAACAACACTGTTCTTCACCCAGATGACGCAGAAGTTTATACTCATGTCCGTCTGGATAACAACAGGTGGCTCTGGCATCAAGAAGTTTATGGCAAAAAAATTCCTGGGTCTGAAAGCAAAGCTCCAAAGGATGCTAGTCCTTGGCTTGTACTGCGGTTTAATTCTGTCGATGGAGAAAACTATGGGCGCGGTAGAGTTGAGGAGTTCTTGGGAGATCTTAAGTCTCTTGATGCACTCTCCCAATCCCTCGTAGAAGGCTCTGCAGCAGCCGCTAAAGTGGTGTTCACTGTATCACCCTCAAGCACAACTAAACCGCAGACGCTGGCGCAGGCAGGCAACGGAGCGATCGTTCAGGGTAGACCTGATGACATCGGTGTTATCCAAGTTGGTAAGACAGCAGACTTTAGAACAGCTGCTGAGATGTCAAACAATCTGGAACGTCGTTTGTCTGAAGCTTTCCTTGTTCTTACTGTTCGTCAGTCTGAACGTACGACAGCTGAAGAAGTCAGGCTTACTCAGCTTGAACTTGAACAACAGCTTGGTGGTTTGTTCTCACTGTTGACTGTTGAGTTCCTTCTTCCTTACTTGAACCGTAAGCTTATGGTTCTGCAACGTAGTGGTCAGCTTCCTAAGATCCCTAAAGATCTTGTTTCTCCTACTATTGTTGCTGGTATTAATGCTATTGGTCGTGGTCAAGATCGTGAATCACTCACTACCTTCATCATGACTATTGCTCAGACTCTTGGACCTGAAGCTTTGATGCAATACATTAACGCTGACGAAGCTATCAAACGTCTTGCTGCTGCTCAAGGTATTGATGTACTTAACCTTGTTAAGTCCGTTGAAGACCGTGAAGAAGAACAGCAAGAGATGATTGAGCAGGAACAGATGATGATGCAACAACAAGCTGAGAATGATCAACGTAACACCTTCTTGAAATCACCCTTAGCTGATCCCACTAAAAACCCTGAAGCTAAAGAAGACGTAAACAATGTCGTTGGAACATAAACCGGTACGACCACAACGTGTACCACGTAAAAAACCTAACCCTCCTAAGAAGGAATCTAACTTTGATCCTTCGGAAGTAGCAAACCCCACCTCATTTGAGACCAACAAGTACGCTCCTAAAGAAAAGATTGGTAAGCCATCAGTTGGCGTGCCATCTGGTAAGGTGGAGAAAGTTGGTCTGAATGGTTTGAAAGTAATCACTAACTATGGCAACACTAACGTATGATCCCAGTGACGATCCGCAAGCTGTTGAAGCTGCGGAAGCAAGGGATGCAGAGTCTCTAGCAATCGGAGAGAAACTAGAGCAAGAGCAGAATGAGTTGTTGGCTGGCAAGTATAAGTCAGCTGAAGAACTAGAGCAAGCTTACATTGAACTGCAAAAGAAACTTGGTTCTCCTGAAGAACAAGCTGAACAACCTGAAGAAGTAGAGGAAGAAACAGATCCTATCGTTGCTGCTTTCGAGGCAGCGGATGATGAGTTTGATGAGAATGGTGAGCTGAGTCCTGAGACTCTACAAAAGCTCAGCGCTATGTCATCTGAAGATCTGATCAAAGCTTACCTTGCTTATCAATCAAGAGATACTGCTGAAGCTCCTACAGCTGTAGAACTTAGTGACCAAGATGTTGCTGAGATCCACAATTCTGTAGGCGGTGCTGAGCAGTATCAACAGCTTGTCCGGTGGGCAGCTGATAACTTCAGTGAACAAGAAGTTCAAGCGTTTGATAACGTTGTTGAGTCTGGCAACAAAGCCGCTATTAACTTTGCTATTCAAGCTTTGAAATCTAGGTACACTGATGCTGTAGGTTTTGAAGGCACAACACTTCAAGGTAAAGCAGCTACATCTCAAGATGTTTTCCGCAGCCAAGCTGAGCTTGTTGCTGCTATGAATGACCCTAGGTATGATCGTGATCCTGCCTACCGTCAAGACATCTATAATAAACTCGACCGCTCTAACCTCTCCTTTTAATGAACGACACCAACATTTGGGCTAAAGAACCACGCATGTACTCTGACGATTCTTACACTGTGACTCATAACGAAAAAGCTGAAATGCTTAATGGACGCTTGGCTATGCTTGGTGTAATGGCTGCACTGGGTGCCTATGCTTTTACTGGTCAAATTATTCCAGGACTATGGTAATGTACAAATCTAAATGTGGTAAGCCTCACACCTCTAAAGGTGGGGGCAAGAAAAAATAACCCAATCACGCCGTCCGTTCATCCACACGTGTGGACGCATGTAACCTACTCATGGAACGGGGGGTAGGTACTTGGAGTTTATCATGGCTACTAAAGTCACTTACAAGTATCGCGGCGTTTCTTACACTAAAACTATTATTCGTAACTAATGAAATTCTTTGCTATCCTCCCTGCAGCTCTGTTTGCTGCTGCCCCTGCTGTTGCCGGTCCTTACGTCAACATCGAAAACAATGCAGGCTTTGTGGGTTCTGACTTCCAAGGTCACACGACTGACTTCCACTTCGGTGTTGAAGGTGGTGGTGATGTTGGTAGTTGGTATATTCAAGGTGGTCCGTCCGTCACTGCTCCTGATGGTGGTGAAGCGGATACCATCCTGACTGGTAAGCTTGGCGGTTCTGTCAAGGCTACTGAAAAAGTCTCCGTTTATGGTGAGCTGTCTGCAGCTTTTGATGATGTGAATAGCTACGGCACTAAAGCCGGTGTGAAGTATAGCTTCTGAATATCATGATTGAATGTCCTCCCTGTACACCAGCGCAACAATATATCCTAGAACAACTGCAAGTTAAAGCGGACATCAAAGATAAGGTTGCCCTGGCTGTGATCATGGGTAACATTCAACAAGAAAGTAAATTCATACCTAACATCTGCGAAGGAGGTGCGATCGTTCCTTACGACCACTGCCTTCGTGGAGGTTATGGTTTGATCCAATGGACATCGCCAAGTCGTTATCATGGGCTTGGCATATTCTGTAAAAGATACGGGTGCGATCCTAGTAGTCTGAAAGGTCAAACCCGTTACATGATTAACGAGCTTAAGTTCCGTGCTGAGCTTGATGAGTTTCAGACTAAATACCAACAACTCCCCTATTACATGAACTCAGCCTACTATTGGCTGGGCTGGGGGATCTATGGTAATAGGGAGAGTTATGCTTACTCTTTCTTAAAGAAATTTAAATGACCGCAGTACTACAAAAACAACAGCGGGAGTCAACCTGGGATGAGTTTTGTTCTTGGGTTACTTCTACTAACAATCGTTTGTATGTAGGGTGGTTTGGAACACTGATGATTCCGTGTCTCCTAGCCGCTACTACATGTTTTATCATTGCGTTTATCGCAGCACCACCTGTTGACATTGATGGAATCCGCGAACCCGTCGCAGGCTCTTTGTTGTATGGTAACAACATCATATCAGGAGCCGTCGTTCCGAGCAGCAATGCCATCGGACTACACTTCTACCCAATTTGGGAAGCTAATACACTTGATGAATGGCTGTACAATGGGGGTCCATTCCAGCTCATCGTATTCCACTTCCTCATTGGTATCTATGCTTACATGGGACGCGAGTGGGAACTTAGCTATCGACTAGGGATGCGTCCCTGGATCTTTGTTGCTTACTCTGCTCCTGTTGCCGCTGCTTCTGCAGTATTTCTTGTCTACCCCTTCGGTCAAGGATCGTTCTCTGATGCCATGCCACTCGGTATCTCCGGTACGTTTAATTACATGCTGGTATTCCAAGCTGAACACAATATCCTCATGCATCCTTTCCATATGTTGGGAGTTGCTGGTGTGTTTGGCGGTAGTCTTTTTAGTGCTATGCACGGAAGTCTCGTTACTTCTTCTCTTGTTCGTGAGACGACTGAAAATGAATCTCAAAACTATGGTTATAAGTTTGGACAAGAGGAAGAGACGTATAACATTGTAGCTGCTCACGGTTACTTTGGTCGCTTGATTTTCCAATATGCATCCTTTAACAACTCTCGTAGCCTTCACTTTTTTCTGGCTGCTTGGCCTGTTGTTGGTATTTGGTTCACTGCTCTTGGCGTTTCTACAATGGCTTTTAACCTTAATGGTTTTAATTTTAATCAGTCCATTGTTGAGTCTGAAGGTCGTGTTATCAACACATGGGCTGACATCCTCAATCGAGCGAATCTGGGCTTTGAAGTGATGCACGAGCGTAACGCACATAACTTTCCTTTGGATCTAGCTGCAGCTGATTCCACTCCAGTTGCTCTCACTGCTCCTTCAATTGGTTAATTACCATGTCTATTATTTACAATCCCGGTAGCCTTGTTGCTGGTATGGGTGTTCTTTATGTTACCCATGACAACACGGCTAACGCATTTCAATTTGCTTACCCTGCTGGTCAGACTGTTACTGAACTCTGCCCACAGGGACAAGTAGCAGAGCCTGGAACTCTTGACGTATCTCCTGATACTTGGCCACCTATTGAATAATTATGCCTTCTTCTAACGCTCCACATGGGCGGTATTCAAGCCGCCAAATGGAAACGGGTATTAGCGTACCCGAACATGATTACATCTCTATGACCAACAACGGTGATGGCAATCCTACTCAGGTTGTCTACCGTTATGGCGGTCCATCTGGTCAGATCGTTGCCACTGTTAACATGAGTTACAATGCTACGACTGGTTATCTTGAAAGTGTATCCAAACTACAATAATGCTTAGACTCCACCCCATTACTGGCGAACTAACTATGTCGCCTGAGTTTGGTCCCATGGGAGCGCCGGGAGAACCGGGTGAACCTGGACAACAAGGAGAACCTGGACCACCTGGACCTAAGGGACCGAAAGGTTCTAAAGGAGATCCTGGAGATCCTGGTGCTCCTGGTAATCCTGGTACTGCAGGTAAAGACGGGTTGGGATTGTTGAGTGGTACAACACCACCAGCTAACCATCTTGGTAAACCTGGAGAGTTCTATATTGATTATAGAAGTTGGATCATTTATGGTCCTAAATCTGAATCTTCCTGGCCAGCAGGTGTCTCTATGATTGGTCCTCAGGGACCGGCAGGAGAGCCTGGAAAGCCAGGGGAGGATGGTTATGATGGTGACCCTGGACCACAAGGTCCACAAGGTCCACAGGGTCCAGCAGGTAAGGATGGTAAAGATGGTCGTCCCGGTAGGGATGGACCGCCTGGACCGCCTGGTACTTTTGGACCATCAAACTACACCGGAATTAAAGTTACTTCTAACTAAAGCTAATGGCTTCTTTTGTTAAATACGAATGCATCGGAAAAGATCTTTGTGATCAGGTGCATGATTTTTCTTCAGACTCTACTAATGTTCTGAAGATTGCTCTTACGAACACTGCACCTACTGTCGCTACTGATACGGTGCTTGCTAACATTACACAGCTTGCGACTGGTAACGGTTATACCGGTGGAGCTGATGGTGGTGAGTCAGTTGGTAGTCTTTCTATCAACAAGTCTGGCGGTACTATTACTGTACGTGGCGCTAATGATGTGGTCTTTACTGCTTCAGGCGGTAGCGTCGGTCCTTTCCGTTACTCCGTCCTTTACAACAGCAGCGTGAGTAATGATGCAGCTGCTGCTGACCCTCTCCTTGGTTATTGGGATTATGGTTCTAACATTACTCTCAATGATGGAGAAACCTTTACTGTTGACCTGAACGCTACGTTTGATCTCTTCACTGTCGCCTGATGGGGGTGACACATGGCAAACAACATTGTTCGCCCTACAGGTCTAGCAGGTACTTGGGGTGGTGGAACTGTCTCAGACATCAACACCACCACTGCTAACGATAGTACTTATATTCATACTGATGACGGTACTTCTGCTGTTGGTAGTATAACCTTTGCTGCCATTACTGATATGGCAGCTACTGGAACCTGTACACTTAGGATCCGGTGGGTTGAAGCTGATGGTGGTGTTGCTGGTGCTTCAGGTGGTAACAGCATTGCTGTTTTAAACATTGATGTTGAAGGTACAACAGTTACATCAGGTTCTTTTACGATACCTGAAACTAACTTTGCTACTCAAGATGTTACGTTTGATGCAGGTGATGTCACTGAATCAGGTGTATTCCAGGTTGATCTTAACTACGATACTGGTGGGGGTAACCCCGGCAACAGACGTGGTATGGCAATCTCCTGGGTGGAGTTTGAATACCCTCAGGCTGCTCTTGCCTATTCGTTAACCTCAGACCCTGGTTCAGTTACCATTACTGGTAGTGATGTTAACTTCCTTAAGAACCCATGCGTCATTGGTGATCCAGGTTCAATTGCAATTAATGGTGTTGCTGCTCTTCTTGAGCGTTCATACCTTTCAGCATCTGATCCTGGTTCTGTAGCTATTACTGGTGTTGATGCGTCGTTTGTTAAAACGACAGGTCTTACTGGTAACGCCGGTAGTGTGTCTATCACTGGCTCCGACGCTAACTTCTTAAAGAACCCTTGTGTCATTGGTGACCCTGGCTCCATTAGTATTACTGGTATTGATGCTGGTCTTTCTAAAGGTAGGATGGTTACCGCTGATGCTGGCTCTGTCAGTATCACAGGTGTTGATGCTACGTTCCTTAAGACTACCGTTGTTGTTGGTAATAGTGGTTCAGTAAGTATCACTGGTAGTGATGCTAACTTCTTAAAGAATCCCTGTGTTATCGGTGACCCTGGTAGTATTAGTATTACCGGTATCGATGCTACTCTTACTGTTACAAGTAGTACTAGCGTCACAGCTGATAGTGGGTCTATCACTATAGCTGGTGCTGATGCTGGTCTAGTTGTAGGACGTAAGGTAACAAGTGACAGTGGATCAGTAACTATTACTGGTATCAATGCTTCACTTCTTACTAACCGTTTGGTAGTAGGGGGAAGTGGAACAGTTGATATTACTGGTGCTGCTGCTACTTTAACTTACACTCCCATCACTGGTGTTTCACTTATCAGTGATCCTGGTAGTGTTACTGTTACTGGTATTGATG
>Ga0181577_10004213_pt1 | contig 11119 bp, 10 predicted proteins | sample 101ome_21_FD_132468 | JGI IMG/M metagenome (GOLD analysis project Ga0181577, IMG submission 132468) | Coastal salt marsh microbial communities from the Groves Creek Marsh, Skidaway Island, Georgia - 101413BT metaG (megahit assembly) | ecosystem: Environmental > Aquatic > Marine > Intertidal... | reverse complement strand
TTGATTACACCCGCTTTGCACCCATCGCGCTTCTTGTAGGCGCCGCGGCGCTCGCTGCCTGGTGGGCATTGGTTTTTGGTGAGGGAGCACAGGCTCCCCTGCTTGTTGACCCGGGAGTGTTGGTGCGCTGGGGGCTGCCCGTCTCGATGCTTGTGCTTCGGGTGAGCTCCGGCATCACCTTGGGGGCATTACTCTTAGCCGCGTTTGCGCTGCCGTCTACCCATAAGGCCTATGACTCCAGCATGGTCTTAGCCGGATGGTCCGCCGCGGTGTGGACCGTGTCCAGTGTGGTGGCCGGTCTTCTTACCTTTTCGGCCGTTTATTTAGAACCAGTCACGCTGGATGATCGCTACGGCAATCTGCTCTCCATCTTCTTTGCCCACACTGAAATCGGACGGGCGTGGTTGTGGTCTACGGTGTTCGCCGGGGCAACCACTATTGCGTCCATTGCGGCGAGAAACTATGCACCGGTGTTCTTTACCGGGGTGCTCGCGGTGGCTGCTCTGTGGCCACTGGCGGAACTTGGTCATACGGCTGGAACGGCCTCACACAATCAGGCAGTGACCTCGGCCTACCTCCACTATGTGTTTGTCGGGTTTTGGATCGGCGGCCTTGTGGCGCTCGCCTGGATCTATCGATACATCCGCTCAGACCGAACAGTTCTTGGCCGCACCCTTGGGCGTTTCTCCACCATCGCGTTGGTCTCGGTCCTTGTGGTGGGAATTTCTGGTGTCATGAACGCCTGGATTCGCGTGGGAAGCATGGACAACCTACTTACCCCCTATGGCGTATTGCTTCTTGTGAAGACCGCAGTGTTAGCGGCTCTAATTGGCTGGGGTGCGGCGTATCGACTGCGCATCATCGGCTCGCTTCAGACCATTACAGACTCCTCTTTTTCTGCGCTGTGGAAGGTCATTGTGACGGAGCTCACCGTGATGGGTGTGGCGATTGGTGTGGCAGTGGCCTTGGCGCGGACAGAAACCCCCGTGGAGGAAGTGCCCCCTAGTGAACTGAGCGCTCCGACACCGGCTGAATATTTGACGGGGCAGCCCTTGCCTCCCCCCTTCAGTGTGAGCCGGGTGTTTACCGAATGGGAGATCGACTTGTTGTGGAGCCTGGTTGCGGGCTTTGCAATCTTCTTCTATGTCGCAGGAGTCATCCGGCTGATTCGTCGGGGAGACTCATGGCCAATTCTTAAGACGCTCTCGTGGGTGGCCGCAATGGCAATCCTGTGGTTTACCACCAGCTCGGGACTCTATGTCTACGGAAATGTGCTCTTTAGCATTCACATGGTCGAGCACATGATCTTGAGCATGGGCATTCCGCTGCTGATGGTCTTGGCCACCCCGGTCACCTTGGCGGCGAGAGCGATTCACGCCAGGGGCGATGGGTCCAGGGGGCCCAGAGAGTGGATCTTGGCCTTTACTCACTCCAAATATTTAGGCTTCATTGGGCACCCGCTGATTGCAGTGCCGATCTTCGCGCTCTCACTGATCGTGTTCTACTACTCACCATTGTTCGAATGGGCGCTTGAGGATCACCTCGGTCACGTCTGGATGACTGTTCACTTCCTGATCTCTGGGTACCTGTTCGCCCTCGTGGTTTTAGATGGTGACCCGCACCCCCACCGCCCCGCCTATCCGCTTCGGCTCGTGATTGTGTTGGCCACCATGGCCTTCCACGCCTTCTTTGGCTTGGGCCTGATCATGGGTGAGGGACTGCTCGCTCCCGAATGGTTTGGTGCCATGGGCCGCGAATGGGGATTGCCTCCGCTTGAAGATCAGCAACGAGGAGGCGAGTTGGCGTGGGGTCTTGGCGAGTTCCCCACCCTCTTGCTCGCCATTGCCGTCACATGGTCGTGGAGCCGGGGAGATGACCGCGAACAAAAGCGCACCGACCGGCACGCAGACCGAAGTGCGGACGAAGAGCTTCGCGCTTATAACGAGATGTTGGCTATGCGCGCCGAAGCAGACAAGAAGCGCGGCTACTAATCAATCCGCAGAGCCGGAGAATCGCGGTCTAATCCGGTGACCTCGGCAGTCAGATCAAATACAACGTCGCGGTTTAACGGTCTGAGGCTTCCATCAAAGAGCGATTGAATCGTCCCGGTGACAGTGGCGACACCACCCGTTGCGCTGACGGTTGCACCTGAGAGGTCATCGGTGGCGGTCACGTTAATGCTCGGTAGAACCGTGATTGTCCAGGTGGGTGCACCCACTACTCGATCATTGACGGTCGTGCCGAATGGGCACGAGGCTGGTTGGAGAACATCTCTGCTTGAGCACTCTTGCAAATACTCGTCAAAGGCGATGGTGACTTCGTTGATCAACGCCTCGGTGGGCTGGAGGCGAAGGGAAACCTTCACCTCATCCCCAGGGGCAGTCGCAACGACGCGAGCAACGTCGGAGTGAAGCCACTGGTTTCCTGCAGAGACGTCGTATACCCCGGGCACTAATACGGTGGCCGTTGACCCAGCGGGCACCTCCACATCGTTGACAATCACATCGGAGGCCCCGCCGCCATCGAATCGAAGCGACGCGGTAGGAGGGGTGACAAAACTCCAGGTGTTAAACAATCCGGCAATGCGCGGACCCCTCACCAGATCAAAACGAGACTGGGCTGGTTCGCGGTTGACCACGTAACTCACGCCTACCGCGGTCGAATCAGCGCTGAGTGTTTGGGTGCCGGTAATGGTGGATCCCGACACGGCCGCACCTGCTGAGGGGAGCACCGTCGGAGGCTCGGAAATACCCGCAATCGAGAGGGCAGTTTCGAATTCGGCCGACTCTACCGCCTCCACATAATCAACCACCACACGGGCAGCTGAGTAAACACTCGAGTTCAACCCCAGCACCCCTGCAATCCACAGCGCTACGAGCCCTGCTCCAAGAGCCACAAAGCGAATAATCCGTGAGCGCACACGCCCATCTTATGAAGGCTGTAGCGGTCTGGCCGGATAGCCTGGGGAGAGAAGCCAGATGACAACAACACAGACAACTAATCCAGAGGCACTGCTTGCCACACTGGAATCCAGCTTCGACAACTTCTTCATCACCGGACCCGCCGGAACGGGAAAGACCACCCTTCTCCACGACTTTGTCGCCACCACGGACAAGACCGTTGTCGTTGCCGCCCCCACGGGGGTGGCTGCGCTCGCAGTGGGCGGCCAAACGCTTCACTCCCTCTTGCGCTTGCCGCTCGGAATTCTGGGCAGCGGGGATCTTGGCTACTGCCCCAAAGAGATTTTGCAGATGCTTCGCCACATCGACACTCTTGTGATCGATGAGGTCTCCATGGTTTCCGCCGATGTGATGGATGGCATTGACCGCAGGCTTCGCCAGGCAAAAGGCAAGAGGACTATTCCCTTTGGCGGGGTGCAACTTGTTATGTTCGGCGACCCCTATCAACTCGCTCCAGTCGTCAGCGGCGACGCAGAGCGCCAGTATTACCTCGACACTTACCGATCGGCATGGTTTTTTGACGCGAGGGTTTGGGACGAAACCAGCCTGCGCACCATCGTCTTAGAAACCATCTATCGCCAAGCCGACCCTGAGTTTCAAAGAGTTCTGCAAAGCCTCCGCGATGGAACCATCGACGCGGACACCGGCCGAATGTTGAATGAGCGAGGCGCGATCCCAGCCGATGACCCGGACATCATCACGTTGGCCACCACAAATCAGACAGTTCGTCGGATTAACGAATCGCGTCTTGCTGCGCTTGAGGGCGACCCCATGGTCGCCCAAGCTGAAATCGAAGGCGAGTTTGGGTCGTCCCGTCAATTTCCCGCCGATGAAGAACTCACCATCAAAATCGGCGCCCAGGTGATGTTCCTTCGAAACGACACCGGCAACGCAGCAGGCCCTCGCTGGGTCAATGGAACCCTCGGTGTAGTCGAGGACATCTCTGACACGGTGATTGTCAATGTTGACGGCGACAGTGTGGAAGTGGAGCCAGTCACCTGGGAAAAGGTCAAATACGAATACGACCCAGGCTCCAAACAAGTAAGCAGCGAGGTAGTTGCCGAGTTCACACAATTTCCACTTCGCTTGGCTTGGGCGGTCACTATTCACAAGGCGCAAGGGAAAACTCTCGACCAGGCGATCATTGACTTAGGTCCGAAGGCCTTCGCTGCGGGGCAAACCTATGTGGCGTTTTCCAGGCTCACGAGCCTCGAGGGCTTGCATTTGACCAGACCCCTTCGACCCTCAGACGTGATCGTCGATTCGGATGTGAAGCGTTTTTTTGATCAAGCCAGCAATCAGGCCAGCGGCCTGTTCTGATTCGATGCGACTAGGCTGTTTTTGTGCTGCTGAGTGACCGGGATATCCGCCAAGAAATCAACGACGAACGCATTGTTCTAGACCCCTGGGACGAAGTAATGGTTCAACCCTCAAGCGTCGACGTTCGCCTCGACCGCCTCTTTCGGTTGTTTGATAACCATAAATACCCCCACATCGACCCGTCAGTGGATCAGCCAGACCTCACCAGGCTTGTTGAAGTAGACCCTGATGAGCCGTTCGTGTTGCACCCGGGAGAGTTTGTTCTTGGTGCCACCTATGAAGTGGTGACCTTGCCCGATGACATCGCTGCGCGACTTGAAGGAAAGAGCTCGCTGGGTCGTCTTGGACTTTTGACCCACTCCACCGCGGGGTTTATTGACCCGGGATTTTCTGGCCACGTCACCTTGGAGCTCAGCAACGTCGCAACCCTGCCGATCACGCTGTGGCCTGGAATGAAGATTGGGCAGCTGTGTTTCTTCCGCCTGTCTTCACCGGCCGAACACCCTTATGGTTCTGAGCGTTATGGAAGCAGGTATCAGGGACAGCGCGGTCCCACCGCGTCTCGCTCCTTCGCGAACTTCCACCGCACCGAAATCAAAGCCGACTAGGCCAAGTAGTCACCCGGCCACTGGTCGAGCTGGTCAACAAGCCACGGGCTAAAGGCAAATGGCGCTGAAGCGACTGCTGTCTGAAGTTCGCTCGGCTCAACCCATTTCCACTCGCAGACTTCGTCGTCTCGCGGGGTGGGGTCGCTGACTGCGCGGGCAATAAACACGGGACAGATTTCGTGTTCGACAATCCCGCTGGCATCAACGGCCCGGTAACGAAAGCCAGGAATGGCTGGAGTGATGTCGGATATTTCCAGACCAATTTCATGGCGGACCCGTCGAATAATTGCATCGACCATCTCTTCACCAGGAGCTGGGTGGCCACAGACAGCGTTAGTCCACACGCCGGGCCAGGTGGCTTTGGTGAGCGCGCGCCTGGTGACCAGAACTTTGCCCTCTGCGTTTACGACGTGACACGAAAAAGCCAGGTGGAGGGGAGTGTTGGAGGTGTGAACGGTGGCTTTATCGGCGGTTCCCATTGGGGTGCCATCGTCGTCGACCAAGACGACTTGTTCTAAGACTTCCTGCACCACGACGCGATACCCTTCCAAGTGTTCGCCCCATCTTGACATGTCAAGGTGGGAGAGTTGGCAAGAAATAGAGCTCGACGGGGAGGTGTGTGATTGACGGATCTCGATACTCGCATTGACCTGTACACGAGGGCTGCGGAGGAAACCGCCTCCCGCGTCATTCGCCTCTATTCCACCTCGTTTGGAATGGCATCGACCTTGTTGGAGCCTGCCTGTAGGCGACACATCGAAAACATTTATGCACTTGTCCGTCTCGCTGATGAAGTGGTCGACGGCGTCGCCGAAGAAGCAGGCCTCACCGCAGAGGCCGCGGGAAAGCAGCTGGATGCTCTCGAGCGCGATACCAATCAGGCGATGAAGACGGGCTATTCCACGAACCTCATCGTTCACGCCTTTGCCCACTCCGCGAGACAAATTGGTGTGACGAAAGAACTCACCGAACCGTTTTTCGCCTCGATGAGGGCTGATCTGACCGACACCGAACACGACCAGCAAAGCTTTGAGCGCTACGTCTATGGCTCAGCTGAAGTGGTCGGGTTGATGTGCTTGAAAGCGTTCCTGATTGGTCACCAGGTCAGCGTCAAAGACTTGGACACCATGGTCGCTGGCGCTCGTGCCTTAGGGGCTGCGTTCCAAAAGGTGAACTTCCTGCGAGACCTCGCTGTCGACTTTGAAGCACTTGGTCGAAGCTATTTCCCGGGTGTCACCCCAGATTCGCTCGATGAGGCAACCAAGAATCGTCTGCTTGACGACATCGATGCCGACCTTGCTCTTTCAGCGGTGGCACTGCCGCTACTTCCTGGTCGACCTAGGCGAGCTGTGGGGTTGGCCCATGCATTGTTTGAAGAACTCGGCGACCAAATTCGCCGCACACCAGCGAGTGAGCTGCTTCGAACCCGCGCAAGTGTGCCGGGGTGGAAAAAGAGTGCACTGGCTCTGTGGGTGTTAGCCGGCGGGGTGCCAGGGGCTAAGTGGAGAAGAAAGGCGACAGCGTGAGTGAAAAAGTAGTGGTCATTGGAGCGGGAATTGGAGGCCTTGCCTCTGCAGCGCTTCTTGCCAAAGACGGCTACGACGTCACGTTGTTGGAAGCCCACGATCACGTGGGAGGTCGTGCGGGCAACTGGGAGAAAGATGGTTTCCGCTTCGACACCGGGCCCTCCTGGTATCTCATGCCGGAAGTGTTTGACCACTTTTACAAACTCATGGGCACTTCTGCCAAGGAGCAGCTAGAGCTTGGTCTTCTTGACCCCGGATACCGGGTCTTTTTTGAGACGAAGGGATCTGGCCCGGCAGATTCGATTGACATTGCGGCCAACCGCGAGGCCAATCTGGATGCATTCGAACAGCTTGAGCCAGGATCACGCCCTGCCATGCAGCGTTACTTGGACTCCGCGAAAGAGACGTACCGGATCGCAAAGGACTACTTTCTCTACACCTCGTTCCAAGATCTCCGGCCACTGCTTGTTCCCCAGGTGCTCAAGCGAATCGGAACGCTCTACAACCTGCTCACCAAACCCATTTGGGGTTTCGCGGCGAAACACGTGAAGTCTCACCGCGCTCGTCAACTCCTTGGTTATCCCGCGGTGTTCCTGGGCTCGAGCCCCTACATCGCACCCGCGATGTTCCACCTGATGAGCTACCTCGACTTAGAAGATGGCGTGCTCTACGCCCAAGGCGGCTTCCATGCCGTCATGGAGTCGATTAAAGACATTGGGGTGAAAGAAGGAGTTGACCTTCGACTGAACTCCACCGTCACCTCAATCAACACAAAGCCTGGATCCTCGAAGCCTGAGGTGACCGGTGTGACCTACACCGACAAGGCCGGTAACACTCACACGGTTGACGCCGACATCGTCGTGTCAGCCGCCGATCTTCACCACAGTGAAACGGCTCTCCTGCCCGAGCCCCTCCAGACCTACCCAGAGTCTTACTGGAAGAAAAAAACTGCGGGACCGTCTGCGGTGCTGATGTACTTGGGGTTGAAGGGCGAGGTTCCAGAGCTCCTGCACCACTCCTTGTTCTTCACCAAAGACTGGGCTGACAACTTCGGAAAAATCTTCTCGAAGACCCCGACCATCCCGGACCCCGCATCGCTGTATGTGTGTAAGCCAAGCGCCACCGACGACAAGGTCGCACCGAAGGGCCACACCAACATTTTTGTGTTGGTTCCCATGCCTGCAGATGTGTCAATGGGCAAGGGTGGCATCGATGGTGCGGGAGATCCGGTCATTGAGCAGATTGCCGACCGCGCCATCGAACAAATCGCATCGTGGAGTGGGGTTGAGGACTTTGCCGAGCGCATTGTCCTCCGCCGAACTGTCGGCCCAGAAGACTTCAAATCACATTTGAACTCGTGGATGGGAAGCGCCCTCGGTCCTGCCCACACCTTGAGCCAAAGCGCATTGTTTAGGTCGGGAAATGTGAGCAAGAAAATCGATGGCCTCTTCTATGCGGGAAGCTCGACTATCCCCGGAATTGGACTCCCCATGTGTCTCATCTCCGCGGAGGTAATGCTCAAGCGCCTGCGCGGTGACACCTCGGTCAGCCCACTGCCTGAACCCCTCACCCCCGCGAAAAAGTAAGTCAATGGGCTGGCTGTATGTAGGAAGCCTTCTGCTTTCTCTGTGCGGCCTTGGGCTGTTGGACTTCCGACACCGCCTCGCCATCTTCGATGGTCAGCGTGTTCGCACGCTGATCACCGTCGCCGTAGGTGTGGTGTTTTTCCTCAGCTGGGATCTCGCGGGCATAGCTCACGGAGTGTTCTTTAGAGGAGCCGGCCCGTATATGACGGGTGTCGTAATTGCTCCAGAGCTGCCTGTTGAAGAAGTGTTGTTTCTCACCCTTTTGAGTTACGTGTTACTCCTGTCCTACCTCGCCGTTTCACGGAGGCGCGTGTGAGCTACCTCGAGATCAACACATGGTTCATCACCGGTGTCATTGTGGTGACCGCAGTCTTGTTCTTCCTCGGAGTCCGACCGAGTCTCCGAGCAATGGCGGCGTCACTTCTGGTGGTGGGAGTGCTCACCGCCATTTTTGACAACGCGATTATCGGAGCAGGACTTGTGGCCTATGACGAGTCGACGTTGTCGGGGGTAATGGTGGGGCTTGCCCCTGTTGAAGACTTCGCCTATACCTTGGCCGGCGCCATACTGATTCCCATGGTGTGGGAGGCGCTGGGAAAGTTTGGCAGGACGAGCAGTTGACGGCGCTGAAGTATTTACTGCTGAGTTCGAGGCCGCTGAGCTGGGTGAACACAGCCTTCCCTTTTGCGGTGGCCTACTTTGTGGTGACCCAGCGACTTGATTGGCAGTTGCTGGTGGGAGCGTTGTTTTTCCTCATTCCCTACAACCTGTTGATGTATGGCATCAACGACGTCTTCGACTACGAATCTGATCTTCGAAACCCTCGTAAAGGCGGCGCTGAGGGAGCCTTGCTTCCGCCCGAGCTCCACGGACCAACTATCGCGGCGGCGGTGGGCTCCACCATCCCGTTCATCATCTATTTGGTGTGGGTGGGGCCGATGTGGTCATGGCTGGTCCTTGCGCTGTCACTGTTCTTCGTCGTGGCCTATTCCATGCCGCCCATGCGCTTTAAGGAAGTGGCGGGTTTAGATTCAGTGACCTCGAGCATCCACTTCGTCTCACCGGCCCTCTATGGCCTCGCGCTGGCAGAGGGTGCAGTGGACTCCACGGGGTGGCTTGTGTTGGTGGCCTTTTTCTTATGGGGCATGGCCTCTCATGCCTTTGGCGCCGTGCAAGATGTGAACTCTGATCGCCAGGCAGGCATTAGTTCAGTGGCGACGGTGCTGGGTGCGAGGAAAACAGTTTGGCTCGCCGCGGTGGCTTACGCGCTCGCGGGAGTGGTGATGGTGTTCGCGCCCTGGCCGCTTTCGGTGACGGCGATTATTGCCCCGGCATATCTCGCAGCAGTGTTGCCCTTTGTCGCAATCACTGATGACACGGCAGAAAAAGCCAATGGTGGTTGGAAGTGGTTTCTTGCCCTGAACTTCTTCGCAGGCGCGGTTGTCACCCTGGTGGGAATAAACGCAGGGCTCTTACCTGGTTAGCGAGTGTGTGAGGGAAGCTTCACGAGCAGCATCAACACCAGTCCCACGGCGAGGACTGACATGATGCCGAGGATGCCCCAGTATTGGGCGCCCCCGATGGCAATACAGATTGACCACAGCAGTGGGGTGAGGAAGCTGACCGCCCGACCGGTCGTGGCGTAGAGGCCAAATACCTGACCCTCTTGGCCCGCCGGGGATACCCGAGCCAGGAAGGACCTGGCCGCTGCTTGAGCAGGTCCCACAAAGAGCGAAAGGATCAACCCGCCAATCCAGAAAGCGGTGGGTCCGGCGTCCCTGAAGAAAAACAAGCCAAAGCCGGAAAGCAAGAGTCCGGCGAGCGAGGTGATGATCACCGCTCGTGGCCCCACGATGTCGTCGAGTCGACCACCGATGATTGTCATCAACCCCGCCGACAAGTTGGCCACGATTCCAAAGATCAACACATCGCCGGGCGAGAAACCAAAGGTGATCGCCGCGAGGATGCCGCCGAAGGTGAACACTCCCGCCAAGCCGTCTCTGAAGATGGCGCTTGCGAGCAAGAACCAGAATGTGGGCGGGGTGGTGCGGTAGAGGGCTTTAACGTCTTTGACCAGCACGACGTAGCTTCGGAAGAAGCCAACCTTTTCGTGCTCATCGGCCGCGGGAGCCTCTGGCACCCACACCAGGATGGGGATTGAAAACACGAGCGTCCATACCGCGCTCATCACCGCGATGGCTCGAATGTCGATTCCGTTTTCTGAGCCGAGCCCAAAGACGTCGAGCTCAATGAAGGCGAAGTAGGAGATGAGCAAGGCGATGATGCCACCGAGATAACCAAAGCCCCAACCCAGGCCACTGACCCGACCCACGGTGTTCTTCGTGGCCACCTGGGTGATCAGGGCGTTGTAGTTCACGTTTGCGATTTCGGCAAAGATATTTCCCACCGCGACCAAGCTCACCCCGAGGACGAACATGTTGGGTTCGACCGTGGTGAAAAACATGGCGGCTTGGACGATGATCATCAACGCCGTGTTGGCGGCCAGCCACCGCTTCCTTCGCCCGGCCCGGTCAGAGCGTTGGCCAAGAACAGGAGCAATCAGGGCAATGAGCAACCCGGCGGCAGAGATAGCCAGGCCGAGATCTCTCGAGAGGCCAGAGAGTGCGAGGTCATAGTCGGCGTTACCTTCCCCCAACGCTCGGATCTCTGCGGGGAGAAATAGCTCTGAGGTGAGGTAGACGGTAAAGACGAAAGTGGTGATCACCGTCATAAACGGCTGGGTAGCCCAGTCCCACAGCGCCCAGGAGAACACGCGAAGCTTTGGAATGGGCGCCGACGAGGCCTGATCCAGCGCTAATACGGGCAGCGCATCGGTGTCGAGCTGCGGAGGAACGTCGTTGTGTCCAGACGGCATGGGCTAACGCTAGTGCCAAATAAGGCGCCTAAACGACAATTTCTGATGAATTCTTGGGGCCAGGGATGTCCGCCGTCGGCGAAATTGAGTCGATTCGACTCAACTTTGCTTGACTTCATAGGAAGTGATGTGCAAACTTGATACGTGCCGACTCAGATTCTCGGCCAACGAACGTAAAAAGGAGCACAACACACATGTCACGTGCAGTAGGAATTGACCTGGGAACCACCAACTCTGTGGTGAG
>Ga0181577_10004200_pt1 | contig 11143 bp, 12 predicted proteins | sample 101ome_21_FD_132468 | JGI IMG/M metagenome (GOLD analysis project Ga0181577, IMG submission 132468) | Coastal salt marsh microbial communities from the Groves Creek Marsh, Skidaway Island, Georgia - 101413BT metaG (megahit assembly) | ecosystem: Environmental > Aquatic > Marine > Intertidal... | reverse complement strand
TCAAGTAGTTTAACTACCTCCGGGCGGGTCGCCCCTTCGGGTGCATCAATATCTAAAGTGTCATTTAAATACTTCGCCTCTACTGCACCAAGTGTGCCACCAAATAAACCACCAAATAATATAGTGCTTGCGAGTTCCTCCTGTGTAGGCGCTCGATCTTCATCTATGTAAGTTCTTGCGGCAAGTTCGGCGGTCGCCATACCTGATCCTTGCGCTCCGCGAATTGCGGTCTTACCAACTGTGCCAACATTTGCGAGCTTGCCTACGGGTATCGCACCCAATGCCATAGATGCACCAAGTTCACCAAGTCCGTAATCATCCTGGAGTCCTCTCGAAATCCTGTATCTTTGCGACAGATAATTACCTATACCCGCACCCCCCGCACCTCCAGCGGGTCCACCCATTATGCCACCTAGTAATGCGGGTACAACCTCAAGCCCGATACTGATCGCAGACTCGCCAAATGTGGCATCTCCGCGTTGTGCTTGTTGTGCGCCCACAACTTGATAGCCTTTCTCCAAGGCTTCGCCTAGTGACATTTTGACTATTGGCATTATCTTGGACCCCTTATTTGTCCTTTAGCCATTGGATCAAAAGCGGGCGGGACTCTTCTATTTCCAGCGTTCCTTCTTGCTACAACACTAGGATCAAGAAACTTAGGTTGCGTGGACTCCTCTTCCTCGTCCGGCACATAAACATCAACTAGTTGCTCTGATAAGGCTCCTTCCATTTGTTTATCTATATTCTGCAATTGGCCATAAAGTAATCCAGCTATGCCATTCAATGGATATTTAGTGTCATCCTCCTTATTTAATTCTAAATACTCAGATAGCGTTATACGAGTTTGACCTTCACCAGGAACTGCAACTTTAGTGCTAAGTAAATCACCTTGCATTTTAGTTAATGGATCTAGTTGTTGTTTAAGTGAAGGATTCAATTTACCTACTGCCTCTAGCTTTTTAGCTAAACCTACATCTTGGTAGTAACTCGCAAGAGCCTCACTCTTCTCGATCTCCTGTTTAGTTGCCTTTGTTTTTAAGTCAGTAGTTTCCACTTCCTTGCTGGCCATTCCTTCGATACCGCCTGATTGGTCTATTACCTCGTCAACAATTTTCCTTTGGGTAGACCTCGCGGCAAGCTCGCCTTCTTTGTCGGCTGTCTGTAACGGCAGAAGTTCCCTAGAAGCCTGTGCGGTTTCAACAGTAAGCTCATTTGTAGCTTTCTTTGCCGCTGTTTCCCCAGGTAAAAGTTCTTGCTCTGCATCATACTTACTAAGAATACTTCTAATTTCTGCCGAAGTAATTGCCTCTCCTCTTCTTTTAGCAAGCTCCGCTAAATCATTTTTAAAACCTAAGTTTGTGTTTTGGAGTTTAGCATTCTCAATTGTACTAGCTTCTAATTGTTTCGCTAACCCTAAAGCCTGTTGCTTTCCTTGGTTGCTTAACATCTGACTTTGTAATTGATTCGTTATCGAGAGTCCTTGTAGGGTCTTATCCGCAAGCATACCGCGTTGGTTAAGAGGTATATCTTCGTTCTCTAACTGCTGAATTGATGCCATATACTCAGGGGCATTAGCCTTATCAATCTTAGACATGCGTTGCAGAATACCTATACTCGACTTAATCGTAGCTTTATTCTCTTTCTGCCTCTCCTTATTAAGCTGATACTTCTCTATCGCGCCGCCGACAGCACCACCCAACTGTTGCCCCATATTGGCGAGTGCTTGCCCTTGTGTTGCACCCGCTTGGGCGATGAGGTTGGCGGCAGTTCTCGTGTCGCCTAGTTGTGATCCGTAGTTTCCGCTAAAAAATCTGCTCATAATTATTTCTCCTTATCAAGCTAGTCCAATTAACCCTCCAATGATTCCGCCACCTAGCGAACCTAGTCCACCCATCATCCCCGCACTTTTGCTCGCATTAGCCGCTGTGTTTGCGGCATTCATATTCGCATTGTTTGTAGCCATCTGTGAGATGTACCCTAGCCCTGATTCGGGGTTGAGGTATTGTGGGCCGCTGTTTAGTCCATAGCCAGCTTGTCCAAATATTCCTTGTCCGGCTTGTAAACTTCCTCCACCCGCTCTGCCAAGAATGGCGGCAAATGGATCAAGGGAATACTGATCCTCTAGTGCGGCTAGTCGAGAGCTGGCATCGATATAACCAAGAGTACCAGCTTGGCTAAGTTGTTCATTTAAGCGTTGGGCATCCATTGTCGCACCTACACCGAATTGGCTGGCTTGTTGGGTTTGAGCTTGGTTTAACTGACTTGCCCGTTGTCCGGCATCTGCATTGAAGGTGGCGGATTGCTGGTTTAGTTCTGCCTGGGCAAGTTTTTGCTGTTGTGCAAGTTGTGCGGCAAGAGCGTCTTGCTCCATGCCCGCACCTACTCCGAATTGAGCGGCTTGGTTAGTCGCTTGTTGATTAGCTAATTGGGCTTGTAGTCCAGCTTGGTTAGCCTGAGTTTCTTGTTGTAATCCAGCACCCACTCCAAACTCGCTTGCACGATTGGTGGCAGTAGCATCTGCCATTGCTTTTGCTTGTGCTTGTTGTGCGGCAAGTGCTTCTTGTGAGAGTCCAGCAGATAAACCTTGGCTAAGTGCCTGGTTGGTGGCGGCTTGGTTAGCAAGCTGGGCTTGCATACTTTGGGATGCACCAAATTCTGCGGCTCGATTAAGAGCGGTTTGGTTTTGCATAGATGCCTGGAGTCCACGACTAAGGTCGCGTTCGCGAATGTCTGCCTCCTGTCCGAGTGCTTGCTGTGCAAATGCACGGTTCTGCATACGGCGTTTTTGATCTTCCAAGACTAATGCTTTTGATTCGTCAATCGCACCTTGCTGATCAAATGTCCTTCCCATTAGGCCAGATCTTGCACGGGCGGCATTTGAGATACTAGCAAGCTCTCTTTCTGATAAACCATTATCTAGGGCTGCAGTTGCTTGTGTCATGAGGGCCTCGCGGAATACATCTTGCCCTATGTTTCCACCTTGGAGTCCAGCGGTAGCGGTGTATCCTCCTCCTGTTACCGAGGCAGATGGATCGTAACTTGTTGCCGCAGTAAGGCTCATTGGGTCAGCTACTGCGGTGGCGGTGTAGGATGTATCAGCGTCAAAGGTCCCACCACTCACCGATGCGGATGGATCGTAAGATGTGGATGCAGATAGTGCTAGTGGATCTGCCACGGTTGCGGCTGTCATTTGGGATGCAGTAATATCGCCCCCGTAGGTACTCGTACTAGGAACAGTTAATGCACCCGCACCTGTAAGGGTGTCTTTCTGTGCCTCTAGTACCGCACTTGCATCAGTAAGTGCTTGCTTAGTTCCTGGTCTAAATTCATCCATCACCGTCTTGTAGCGTTCATCTAACCGCTCCACATCTGCCAGGTCAGCTTCGCGTTGGCGGGACAGGTTGCCCCGTTGAATATCTTCTGCCAGGGCAGATAGCCCTAGAAAATTTCCTTCCGCATCAAAGCCCGCCTGTCGATTAGTTAATCCGCCTGTTGTTGGGTCAAGAGCGTTACGGGTATCGCCAAGCATATCCACAAGCCCGGAACCTGAGCGTGTGTATCCTACAAGTTCTCCAGCTTCTGCGGCAACACCGCCCGCTGGTATTTCTGCTTCATTTGTTGTTTCTAAAATGAAGTTTCCGCTATCGTCTTTAGGAACAATAAAATCTGTGCCATCAGCATTCTTTTTGTAAATGGGTTCGGGTGTGGCAAAGGAATCAGTAAACCTGCTTATATTTTCAGTCATATAGGCATTTCCTTGAGAGTTTAGACCTTGAATCATGGAAACATACCAAGCCGTACCTGTACTTTTCCCTTGATCTACAAAAAAGTCGTAATTGGAAGCATAATTTTTCCCAAACTCCGATGTGTGATCTAATGTACTTCTTAATTCACTTCCATTTAGTCCATCTAAATAGGTTTTATTTTTGTTAAACCAAGTATCTAAGGCTCCAACTAGAGCTTGGTTCTGTTCAACAGTACCCATCGGATTACTAGCGACAATTTCCCTAAACTCCGACATAGCGTCATCAATTTCACTATCACCTACAATAACCTTACCATCTGTTGTTACGGTTCCTCCATAATCAATAAGTGTGGTAGTTGATCCTGATTCAGTAGTAGAACGCGGTAGTATATTTACACTTTTAGCACTCTCAAACTTTGGACTCCAACCACCCAAAAGGGTTTGCCGTAAAACATCATTATCAATTTGAGCGGCCGACATTCTAAGGGGTCGCTCATACTGCTCTAGGGTTTGCCTTAGAGGTGTACCTGTCAATGTGCCTGATAATGCGTCAGTCTGTGCCTGTAATGCTTCTGCAAGACCTTGCCCATAGTCGGGCATATTCAAAATTGAACTACTACTTGAACCGCTACTCATAAGTTATTTCCTCCGAAGTATTTTCTTAAAATCGTACCAGCGAATGGGCTGGTTTTTTGTTTCCCTCATCCATCCAACAAGTGGCAATGGGTGTGGTATTTTACTGATAAAATCTTTCACATCGCCCACCGCCATGTTCACATACCAAGCATCCGCATCTTCGACATTCCATTGGTCGGATGGATGTGTCTCGCTTTTGCTATTTACGGGTTTGGCGAGGAGGAACGATTTAGGGTTGATCCACACATATCCGTGAGTGCAGTAAGCCGCAATGTCGGCACTCATATCGATCCCGCACTTGTCGTACAGGTCTTTCGCTTGGGCTAAGATATTCATCAGTCAGTAGTCAAATATTCCTCCGCATCGGTTGAGCTTACTGCACTCCCCAAATTTACCCGTACCCAATTTGTACCGTTGTCCACCGCCATGCATGGGTTACCCCCATCGCCATCCGTTACATAAACGATGCGACCAGCCGTCCCGTTGGACGGCAAGGTCGCTACTGTGTAGTTCTCCATCACCACCTCGGTTTGGGTGACACTTGGTATGGTAACAGTTGGTTCGCCCAATCGGTTGAGCGATGCAGAGGACACCTCCACGCCTGTCTCGTAAGTGAACCCACGTGTGACTGTTGCGGTGATAGGCATTAGGCGTATTCCCTCCTCGCGTTTGCGCCGTTGGCAATGGCTTCGATACTGATGTGGCGAAACTTTGGTTGCCCCGCGGTTACATCAATCTCGATGTTTGCGGCGTAGCCACGAGCGCGTCCACTCCCAAAGCGTATGAGTTTCTCCTCGCTCGTTGTCGCACTCTCGGTGTGTACCGTGTTGGTGCGGTGCGGGTCTATGGTGTTTACTTTGATGGTGAATTGATCTCCGTTGGTTACCTCGCATCCGAGTTGACCGCGTCTCCACCTCTTCACATCGACATTCTCTAATGCGTAGGAGCGGGTCTTGAGTTTGGCACTTATCGCGGTAGATGTTGTGCTTGCGCTCCCGATGGTTCCCGTGATGTCTGTGGTGCTTTCCTCGATTAAGTGCCATCCTTTATCGGAGACGGCGAAAAGTCTGCGTTTTTGTGGGTTACTACCATGAAGTACAGTTACGAAGTCATCGATTTGGAAACCAGCCGGAAAACTATCCACACTACTCCATGCGGAGTTCAATATATCGTATACAAATATTTTGTTGTTTGTAGTGGAGGAGCCTGTGGGGCAAGCGAGGTAATACTTATTGTCGAATACGATGCCACACGCTTGATCCGCATGGGCATAATTTACATCTGCGAATTGATCCTGGATGGGTTGCGATAGTGGTAGTGCTTCTCCGCTTACTTTCGAGATTGCGACCCCAAGGTTTTTTGCCGGGTCGAGTCCCTGTTGAAGGGTGTACACACCATCATCGGACAGGAAGTAATACTGCGGACCACTCGCGGCCACGCTCTTGCGGGCAACGCATCCGCGTTGGCGGGTAATCTCGAATACTCCCGCAGAGTTGGTAAGTGCAATGTTGTTAATTATATGGATCGAGTTGCGAAAAAATACGATTAACTGATTCTCCAGGTATGGAGTAAACCCGACCAAGCGATCTGCGGTTCCACGATTAATGCGGAACTGCGATTCTGCGGGATAGAAATTATCCGTGTCCAAGAGATCCGAAGCGATCACGGTGTACTGCGAGTCGCTGGGCTGGGGAACGATCAAGCGGTTGCTGAAGAATACTCCAAAGTTTGTGTTTGGGCATTCGACTCTGCCCGCTACGGGAGTTGCGTTTTCCTTAACGGTAAATGCAGATGGTGTTGTATAGTCGCCATCCCACTCCAGCGGAGATTTGCTCGTTCCGCGAAACAGGATGAGTTTCTCCATCGCTTGCACCAAGGAGGCGTTGTCTCCACTCGCCACTACCTCGCCACTTGGGTATGCAATATCAATCCCTGAGTTATTACTGTCGTTCCATAGGATGAGCTTATTTGCTGTAGCGACTGCGATAAATTCTGCGCCTGTGGCAGGGTCGCTAAATGTGGTGGATGCAAATACTTGCTCTGTGCCGGATGCATAGGTAAGCGATACATCGCCCGCTTTAAACTCTATGCCTTTGCGAACCGATGCGATATCACCTTCGAGACGCATATTCTCGGATAACTCCACTAGCCCACCTTGCAATGTGGTAGGCTCAAGGTACGAATTGATACCACGAAACCCACGATCCCCATCGGTAAGTATGGGATCATCTAAGCGACCGAGTGGAGTGGTACTAGGCATTACTTCCGCTTAATCTCTTGGTAGAGCTTGATCGACATATACACGAGAGTCACCGCACCTACTGCGATGCCCAAGAAAGAGTCGATTGTGGACAAGCCAAAGGTGGCGGCTGTTCCACTCATTCCGGCTACTGATACGCGGTCGATCATATTCATTTATCGTCTGCTGGGCGAAGGCCCAAAATAAAATCCGAGGATGCCCATAAGGGCGGTGTGGCCCATATAGGCGAGGTGGCCACTCGATAGCGTGATGGGGTCTTGGCTGGCTGGGTAGCTAATGAGGCCGAAGAGCCATTCTGTTCTGCCCTCGCCATGTGCATTAGTGATGGAGAGGAACTCTGCCGATGGGTAGAGGGTGCAGAACAGGACGCACAAACACAAAGTGCCAATGCCGATAAAAGCGATAATTCTACGAGAAAAATCCCGGAACTCATTATTACCTCCTTTAGCCAATTCAGCTTGGAGTTTAAGAAAATTTTCATTTGCGCGACTTTCTCGTGCAAGCTCAAGCTCGTGCTTTTGGCGGCGACTCTCAAATAGCATTCCAAAGCCACCCTTGAGCATCGCTCCAAGAGCCGTACTACCGCCCCCCGTAAGTAACATAAGAAGTATTTCGCCCATTTCACCTAGCAGTTCCGTATCGGATTTCGTCCATCAGTTGCTCATGCTTTGCGGTTTGCTTCTCCAGGAATAACAGACGCATATTTTGCTCCGCATCGTCAGGCAATGCACCGAGTTCTCCGCGTGGCCATTTTACACGAAACTCGCTGTTCATCTGTACCTCGTGTTGGAGGCGTAGGATTTCCATCTCTAGGGTATTGAGTCGTGCATAGATCAGCATGGCCGAGTAGACCACGAAGATGGTCCCGCCAAATACCTTGAGTAAAAACGCCAGCGGGGTCTTTACATTCGTATCCTCGCTGATGTTAGGAGCCATCAGATAGGTTCGTTAGGATCAGTCCACTCAGGACCACTCAAGATGCTTAGTATCTCTTCGTGATTGTACTCCGTCTTGCCGAGCAGAAAGAATGGTTGTGTGCCTTCGTACTTGAGTAGTGCTTTCGATCCGTCAACAGAGTAGCGAAGAGTATCAGCGGAGTCTTGTAGAACTTGATCAAAATCTACTGATTCAAGCTCTGAAGTGTTAATTATTACATATTTTCTCATAGATATTAAGATGGGACATTAGTTGAATAAGTAGGTGTGGTACTTCCAGAAGAACCGTTTTGTACAGAAAGATTCTTAGCACCGCTACCTTGGTCATATACGGTTGAACCTGTATTATCATTATTATCTCCCATCCTCCACCAATGTAACGGACTGAAGCTATTTAAATTTCCTGGTACACCACCAGTCGCAGTACCTGAACCGCTGTTTGTTTGTCCGTTATAAATGTAATCCACTTGAGTGGAAGTTAACGCTGAATTAAAAACAGCAACCTCGTCAAATAATCCGTAAAAAAATCTAGTAGATGCTGCTCCTGCACCCCAACCTAAATTAAACTCAGTACCATTACTTAAATCATTACTTCCAACATCAGAGTTAGAAAGTGTAAGGTAAGATGAACCGTCCTTATAAAGAGTCATAGTATTTCCTGAACGAACAATCACGAAGTGATACCAAGTTCCTGACGATATATCTAAACTTGAACTAACTGTTTGAGAATAACTTCCTGAGAAATTATTATTTATTCTTACTTTGTAAGTCGTCCCACTACGATTGGATAAACCTACGCCTTGATATATTGAACCAGCCGAGGCAGAAGCACCCATCGAAAAGAAGTAAGGAAAATCATCCGTAGCTGAACTATCTATGTTAAACCAAAAACTAACTGAATAATTGCCTGTGCCGATACTACTAGGAGCGAAAAGACTAGAAGCATAATCATCCGTGCCATCGATGGATAGTGAGTAAGCACTACTACCTGTCCACCCAAAAACAGTGTCACTAGCATACCCTCTCCAATTCGCACCATCATAGATGATGTAGTTTTTAGTATCCGTTTCAAAGTAAGCATCACCTGTCGAGGGTGAACCTGGACGAGTGGATGAAGTGGTTGTTGGTATTGTAGTTGGCATAGCTATTAAGAATCGTTGTTATAAATGTACCAAGCACTTCCATCGTAGATGTAAAAGTCATTAGTATCCGTGCCGAATGCGATGTTAACTTCCCCTGCTGGATTGGTAGGTGTGCTTGCTAAAATATTCGCTTCTGTATCTCGTGTGGTTACATTGAATGTATCTACCGCATTTAAGAATGTACCGCTGATGCTTGCTTGTGTGAACCCGCTAGAAGATAATGTAACTCCACTTACCCCACTCGATGCAGAAGCTGGGTTGGTTAATTCAAATGTTATAACGGTATCAGCATTGTTTGGTATGGACTGCCCTGTATCTACTGTAAGTACTAGTGTACCATTGTTGTTCCAAGATGCAGACGATCCGAATATTGTGGCGTTCGCCCCAGCAATTGTAAGCGAAGCGTTGGTCGCTGTTTGTGAACCCGAAAGGCCCGCCAATGTAAGCGTACTACCAGCGACTATTGCGGCATCAGGTCGGATCGTAAGCGTTAAAGGATTAGTGCCACCCACAATATTTAATCCGTTTATTAAAAGCGCGGTCGTAAAATCCGGAATAAGTGTCAAACTCGCCACGCGATAGCTACTTACCTCGCTGGTTAGCGTATCTTCTGCCCGTACACGATAGTAATAAGTCTGCCCAAAGGTTAATCCACTATCGGTATATGTGCCATGCGTGGATTGGTTGGCGAGTAATGTGTATGTCACCCCATCCGTGCTTTTCTCTACGCGGTACTGATTTGCTCCTAAAACCTCGCCTATAGTATAGCTAATTTCAGTATCCCCTGTCTCCGCTAAACTTAGCGTAGGGATAGCAATACCTGTAGGTACAGTAGGACTCGCTACTACGCCAAACCCGAATGTAGGAAGTACGAACATCTGTTACGCAGCGGTGTCGCCAGCTAAGACGAATACATTATTCGCTGTACTAACCACACTTGCGGCGGCCCATTGGGCGTTAGTTTTCGTGTGCGATTGACGGTTATTGATTGTGCTTGTTCCATCATTGGCAAAAGTAATTTGCCCAGCACCTACCTGGATGAAAGAGCAGTTAAAGCCCGTTGAGTCTGTACTTAATAAACCCGATGGAATGGTTACCGTACATCCTGTCGCATGGTTTACTCTCAAGACCTGTCCATTATCAGAGTCTGCGACTGTGTAAGTTGCGGCAGTAATTTCATTTGGAAGCGATGCCTTAAATCCAAGAATTGCTTCACCATCAAAATTCCCGTCTGTTAAATCTCCCGCAGATACACTTTGCAGGGCTGTGGAAGCTAAAGTCCCTTGTGCCGCAGTTGCGTAGTCGGTACTTTCTTCGTATTGGGAATTTGCGGTGACATATTTAAGGATCGATCCATCTGCTGGGTTACTAATAGAGACATTACTTAATGCCTCAATCCCATCAGTAGTCTCCACCATATTGGCGATGTTACTCTGCTGGACAGGGGCTAAAGACATTAGATTCGCAATGGTCGTCTTGTTGGAAACAGGGGTTCCGCCTGGATCAACCGTGACTGCAAGTATGTCTGTGCCTGTAAGATTTGGTAAGGCATCTGCGGGTAATAGGTCTGTGAATTTCTTATTAGCCATAATCTTAAATGGTTGGTGCGCTTAGCGCGTATGGGTGTGAAGAATCTAGGTTTCCATCGATGCCCCACTTGTGGGCAAGGTAGCCTTCGATTTTTTGACGGGTAGAAGTGGTCACATCGGTACAAACTACAATTTCTGCTAACTGCCCTTCGGGACAAAAGAATTGGTTACGGTCACTAAATACCTGAATATCTAGCGATTGGTTAAGTGCTGTAGTATAATTTTTACTACCTACAGTTGATCCATCCACGATAGAATAATACTTACCGCTCCCACCTCCATAATCGAATAATGCATTATAGACACGATAAGCACCTTCGTAGTTCGTAGTTGTAGAAATTGTTGCAAAATTTGGTCCTAACACTACTGGCCTAAAGTTATTGGAAGTTGAGGATTGAAAATTAAATGTATTATTTGAAGCTACTCCCGATAAAATAGAATCAGCAGAATTGCTTACAGTATCTACCTTACACACTATAAAGAATGATACATCGCCATTGGGTACTGCGATTGCCGAAGTAGCTTCGTATCGGTCATCCCCATCTAAATCCACCACATCCAATCCATTTTGAGATGCGGATAGTAAGGTATGATTATTCGTAGATGCAGAATTGGCTGTGAGATTGATTCCGTTTCCACTCTTATCAGCAATAGAGGTTACTATGCCCCCCGCTTCTGTGATTGTGGAGTTGTCGGAAACATCGTACCAGGAAAGTGTGCTAATCTGCGTGGGAGTCCATAGGTCGGCCTCGAACGCGAGGTAGTCGTTTGCCGCAGTCAGGTAAAAGCCGGAATCATCCTCCAGCTCGTAGACCCCGTCGGGTCCGCCTACAGGG
>Ga0181577_10004193_pt1 | contig 11147 bp, 8 predicted proteins | sample 101ome_21_FD_132468 | JGI IMG/M metagenome (GOLD analysis project Ga0181577, IMG submission 132468) | Coastal salt marsh microbial communities from the Groves Creek Marsh, Skidaway Island, Georgia - 101413BT metaG (megahit assembly) | ecosystem: Environmental > Aquatic > Marine > Intertidal zone... | reverse complement strand
TGCTGCCTGTTTCATTTCTTTCTCAAGCCTCTCAATCAATTTGCTTCGCTCACTATGGTCAATTGGAGTATCTTCAACATCATCTTCAGTCAATGCCTCGTATGCGGCATCAACCCATTCTGGTTGGCTTATGTTATCCAGAACAGAATCTGTCGAATTCCATGCACCAGCCCCGAGTCCAAATTTCTTAACGATTCCATCAAGGCCTTTCGTTCCTGGCTTACGAGCGACCAATCTTCGTCCTCCAGCCTTGCCTTTTCCTGCAGCTCCGGCCATCAAATCTTCAACTTCTGCACCCATTACTGGTAGTGCCTTTTGAATTGTCTTCGGGGTGATTCCATTATCGGCGTTGTATGCCTCTTGCCTACGTCTTCTTGCATTTGTTTGCACTATTGCAGCCTCCATTGAAGGAGATACGGAATCGGCGTACAAAATCACCTTTCCATTTTCGTTTCGACTCGCTCTTCCAATGGTCTGTAACAATGATCGTTCGTTCCTTAGGAATCCTTCACGTTCCGCATCAAAAATTGCGACGAGGGAAACCTCTGGGATATCGAGGCCTTCCCGAAGAAGATTGATTCCCACAATTACATCGATATGACCTAATCTTAACGCTTTGATAATTTCAGTTCTTTCTATCGTATCAATTTCAGAGTGAAGATAGTGTGCTTTGACATTCATTTTGAGCAAATACTCTGCAACTTCTTCAGCGAATTTAATCGTCATCACAGTGACCAATACTCGTTCTCCTCTCTCAACACATTGGTTGATTTCACTGAGTAAATCGTCGACCTGACCCTTGGTAGGTCTTACTTCGATATCAGGATCCAGTAACCCAGTAGGACGAATTTCCATTCTAACAACTTCGGGCAGGTCAACGAGAATCTCTTCCATCGAATATCTTGCAACTTTCCTGTCAACATCAGGTTCACCTGCACCTCCTGCGGCTGGTGCGTGTAGCAATCCTTGATGCACTGTTTTGCCTGAAATTTCAGCTAGGTGGCGCAACTCCCTTTCTCCAGGAGTTGCGCTGACATAGAGCATCTGAGGAATCAATTCTTGGAATTCTGCGAGCTTTAGCGGACGATTGTCATGGGCACTACGAAGTCTGAACCCGTATTCAACCAGATTAGCTTTTCTTGACCAATCTCCGCCAAACATACCGCCCACTTGTGGTAATGTGACGTGACTCTCATCCATGATTACCAAATATTTCTCCCCACCGCCATGATATGATTCAGCACAATAACGGTAGAAATCAAGTAAGCAATATGGGCGCTCCCCAGGTTGTCTTCCGTCGAAGTGCATGGAGTAATTTTCGACGCCTTTGCAAGAACCGGTCTCGCGTAGCATCTCTAAATCGAACTTAGTCCGCTGCTCAATTCTATGAGCTTCTAAGTCTCTACCTTTTCTCTCATAGAAATTTATTCTTTCATCTAGTTCATCTTCGATGTCCTCAATCGCTTGCAGGAATCTATCCTCGCTGGTCATGTAGAACTCCTTAGGATGAATCCAAGCCTCTTCGAACTCATCAAGTGGTTCCCAAGAAACGGCTTCGCAAACTGTGATTTTTTCTATTCCATCCCAGCCGAATCGAATCCTGATGGGATCATCTCGACTGGGCATCCAGACATCGAGGACTTCTCCTCGAAGTCTGACATCTCCTCTAGCAATGTCTCCGGTTGTTCTTCGATATTGCATCTCAACCAAGTCACGCATTACATCCTGTGGTTCTCGCGCTTCCCCAACCTGCAAATGCAAATAGGATTCCTGAAATGCTTCTGGAGGATTCAAACCATAAATTGCGCTAACTGTTCCAACAGTTATCACATCAGGACGAGTAACAAGGCTTGCAACAGTGGAGAATCGTTCTTGTTCAATTCTCTCATTCATCTGCAATTCTTTATCGATGTATAAGTCTCGATTAGGCAGGTAAGCCTCTGGTTGGTAGTAATCGTAGTAACTAACGAAGTATTCTACAGCATTCTCTGGAAACAGCTCGCTCATCTCTTGCCATAACTGTCGAGCGAGAGTTTTGTTATGAGACAAAATCAACGTAGGCAATCCCAATCTTTGAATGATATTTGCCATAGCGAAGGTCTTGCCAGAGCCTGTAACCCCCATCAATACACAGCGCTCTTGACCTGATTCGATTTGTTCCATTAGTTTGTCAATAGCTTGTTCTTGATCCCCTGCTGTATCATATTCCGAATGAAGATGGAACATGCTGACATCTGACATTGGCATCACCTTAGGGATATCGTGCTTATCTTGGGAGTTATTGAACTCTGATGTTGAACCTAACCTCTTATTGCGTTCCAACAGCGCTTGGGTCATGCATGATTATGGCTGCCAGTAAGACCCAACCGGTTAACATCGAGACTCGAAAGAGAGTCGTTTGGAAATCTGCAAGTCTTTCTCTGGCAACGACAACTGCGATATTTGCAATTGCCATTATTCCCGCCGCTGCAAGAAAATAGATTTCATCCATAGGATCAGCGATTGCGAAGCATGCAAACCAAAGTAAAGTCAGTTGCACCGATGTTCGTGTAGTTGCTTGTTCGGAAAATCTCGCTGGGAAGGAATGGATTCCTTGTTTGCGATCACTTTCAACATCCATACGAGCATAATTGATATCGAAGGCAGTAATCCACAGAGCTACTCCTAAACTGATGAAGAAGATAGTAGGATACCAATGCGAATCTAGTATTGCATCCCACCCATGGACATCTGCCGAAAGCGCCAACCAAGCACCCGCGGGAGCCAAACCAAGGCAGAGCCCCAACCAAAGGTGACAACCCCAAGTGTAACGCTTGGTGTAAGGGTAGATTACGAATGCCAAGACGGGTAACCAAGCCATCATTAAAGCGACTTCATTTAGTTGCCAGGCACTGAATAAAAGCATAATCAAGAATGCCAGACCTAAATTCCAAGCGGTTCGCATTGACATCGAACCACTTACTAGATGTCGGCTTTCAGTACGTGGATTTTGAGCATCAATATCTCGATCAATGATACGATTCAGAGTCATTGCAAGACCCCTTGCCCCGACCGCTGCAATTAGAATCCAAACAATTTCGATAGAAATCCAACTAGAGTCGCCTGGAAGCTCATCCATGAATTGGTTGTGAGCGTGAATGTAACCGATTAGAACGAATGGTAATGAGAAGAGAGTATGCTCGACTTTCACGAATTCGAGAATTTCTTTGACTCCCATAATTCGTCCTCATAGATTATTTTCTTTCATCCAAGCCTCAACCTTAGCCTCTACTTCAGGGTCATGAAGGGTAACACCGGGCCAGCGCCTAACTGGATGGGGGCCTGTCTCACTTGGGATAGGTGCTGTAGCATCCCAAGCAAGTCGGGAACGATTCTCATCGAAATGTAAGTCCCTTGCCACATCGAATCTACAGAAGAATTGCCAGAGAAGTTTCCTTCGCCATCCATCTGCCTGTAAGTCTGCATCATCATCGGTGATGAATAGCCAGCGCAGATTTTCAGAGCCATCTAACGACCAAATAGAATCTCTGAGATTCATGATATGTTCTCTCTGCGCAGCAGCCCCTTCCTCATTGACGGTTTCAACAGATTCTTCTGGCCTTGGTCCACCTTCGATATGTGTGGTTACAACCATCATCGAAGGACGTAGCATTCTGACTTGAGTAATTCCTTCAAGTTGGCTTACCGAATCAATCAATGATTCACCGGGTCCATCTGGAATTGTCAGCCCAAACATCGGATCATCATGAGTTGGGCTTGAGGCATCAATCATCACTTTGTCATGGACATTTAGGTGAGGTGAGGCATGTGCAAGTGAGTCAGCAACTTGACCTTTCAGAACTTGAACATCGCCCGAAATATCTACCTTTGAGTCCAGAACGTCAAGAAGAGCATCTAGATCCTTTACTGGATGTTCTGGGTCACAAGCGATAATCGATTTGAGGAACATCAATTGACCAGCGCCAAGTAACCCCAATGCAGTCTTGCGAGCCTGTCGGGGGTAGCGTTGTTTGCTAGCCACAATCGCTAGATTATGGAATCCTGTTTCCAATGGTAGGAAGAGATCAACGACATCTCTGTGTTGAAATTTCAATACCGGTCGGAAGGCATCTCCCACCGATTCACCAAGATATCCGTCTTCCATTGGTGGAACTCCAACTATGGTTGCTGGTAGGACTGCATTTTTTCTGTGAGTGATTGCGGTTACATGCATGAAAGGATACTGCTCAGCCAATGAGTAGTAGCCGAAGTGATCACCAAATGGACCTTCGAGTTTAGTCTCTCCAGGAATCGTGTAACCTTCAATCACGAAGTCTGCTTCTGCCGGAACATACAGATCGTTAGTCAGACATTTTGTCAGTAGTAGTCGGCTACCTCCCAGTAAACCTGCAAATTCGTATTCAGATAGATTGTCCGGAAGTGGTGCAATCGCTGAGAAAATCAATTCCGGGGGCCCGCCAATACAAATTGCAACAGGCATTCTATTATCACCGGAATCGGCAGCGTGGTCAGCTCCGTGCTTGTGACGCTGCCAGTGTAATCCAACCTCTTTAGGCCCGAAGATTTGACCCCGATACATACCCATGTTGTGGACTCCTGTATTAGGGTCAGCAGTTATTACCAATGGAAGTGTAATGAATGGCCCACCATCCTCTGGCCAAGTGGTTGGGATCGGTAGTTTTGTGACATCAGGGTCAGCCATGCGAACTTGCTGGCACGCTCCTCTTCTGACCTTCTTGGGCGCCATTGACATTCCCTGCAAGGCCAGTGGAATTCCAGTCCATGGCGCTCGAAGTATTCCACCAATATCCGGTTTCATCAAGCCGACCATTCTATTGCCAATTTCTGATGGTTCTTCGACACCCAAAGCGCGATTGGTTCGCTCGTATGTACCGAAGAGATTCATCGCCAATGGGAATTCACTAATCGAACCATCAGCCAATCGCGGTTGTTCAAACAAAACCGCAGGCCCTTGGGACTTGACCAACTTGTCAGCAATAGTCCCTGCTTCGAGGTGGCAGTCTATTGGATCACTGACTCTACGCAGCTCTCCAGCACTGTCCAACGCGTCGATGTAACGCGATAGCCTACGCCAAGTCATAGCCTTGCGTGGCGATTCACCGTTGAATATGTTCGTCATGACATTTTGGACAAATTAGCCGACGGATTCATGGCCTATCCCACCTCGCCAACCATCGTGGCGGAAGACATCACGACCTGCGATGTGCTGGTCATCGGGGCTGGACCAGGCGGTGGTAACGCTGCTCTTCATAGTGCTAGAAAGGGTCTCAATACTATTCTAATCGAAGATCATCCTGAGATTGGAACTCCTGTACACTGTGGTGAATTTATCTCAGATATTGCTTGTGATAATCTCAAACTTGACCTACCTCCTCACGTAATTAGCAAGCGAGTACATGGAATTCGTGTGATATTCCCAGATGGAACTGCAAAGAAACTCACCGAGGAAGGTTACGTTTTGGAAAAGCATCTCTTCGAGCGTTGGATTGCCGAAGAGGCAGTTTCAGAAGGGGCTCAACTACATTTGTCTCATAAATTGCGTACCATGGACAAACAATACGATGAGTCAGGTAAGTTCACAGGCTGGCTTTGTGATGGTAATGGCGACCAATTCCCAATCCAGGCGAAGGTCGTTATCGATGCATCAGGGGTCGCTGGAGTAGCCTCAAAAATCCTCAATCTAAATCCCAGAGGCCAGGTTATCGCCGGAATGCAATACGAGATGTTGGAAGTTCCAACAGATGATTATCTCGACTTCTACATTTGGCCTGAGTATGCCGAAAAGGGTTACTTGTGGATGATTCCAAAGTGTGACGGTAGAGCAAATGTAGGACTAGTTTCTGAGGATAAGCCTCGGACAAAGAAGGCTCTAGATGAATTCATTGAAGCAACTCACTTCAAAGATCTCGAACAGGTTCCACCTCCCTGGAAGGAAAAGGGCAATCCTGCATTCGGCGGTACGATTCCAATCTCGGGCCCATTCGAATTCACCTACGATGATGGACTAATGCTGGTAGGTGATGCAGCTGGCTTTACATCACCATTGTTCGAAGGCGGCTCTCACCTTGCACTAAAGTCCGCAACCTTCGCAGCAGATGTTGCTGCCGAGCAAATAGAAGCAGACGACCTATCGGCGAGCAAAATGTCTCGTTATCAGAAACTCTGGAGCGAAGAATTTCCCCCTTATGCTAAAATTTTGCGAGGAAAATCGGCGTTATTCGACCTCAGCGATGAGGATATGTCAATCATGGCTCAATGTTTCCCTGATGAAATGAGCAATATGGGTCCTCATGGAAAGTTAGCGGTCTGTCTACGATTATTGCTACGTAGACCAAGCCTCTATGGAAAGCGGATAATTCCTGCAATGCTTTCATTCGGTTATTCAAGGGCTAAGTTTTACGGCTGGTGATTCGATACTTCCCACTGTTGGAAATCTCCTAATGTTGCTGGCGGTAGTGTCCAGCCTAATTTGGTGCTTCACTCGATTACCAGCGGGAGAACCACTAGCACGACATACAACTCTAGCCTCTCAAGTTGCACCTTGGATATTCTTGACGTCTGCATTCATATTCGATTTCCAAGCTTTAGATTTAGTCTCAAGATATGGTGGAGAAGAATTGCCAATACTCTACCGAATCTCAGCTGTTTGGGGAGGTAGATCCGGCCCTCTTCTTCTCTGGGCTGCAATAATGGGTACTGTCACTTGGTTTATGTCGGGGCGCAGTGTCTCAAATTCTGTTGAAATTAGACTAATGCACGGTTGTACTGCTGCCATAATCATCATCTCTTGGATACTCTCTCCTTTTGCCGAGTCAACCGGTTGGAGAGGTACTCTGAATCCTCTACTCCAAACCGACCTAATGGTAATTCATCCACCGCTTGTTTTCGCATATTACTCACTTTGTCTAGCAGTTGCAAGTATAGCACTGGCCGGACTCATCCAAGGCAGAAATGCAAGGCAAGTTCACGAGGCTCAGTTACACTGGGCACGTGCTGGATTTCTGATTGGAACCTTAGGAATTGGATTAGGTGGATTGTGGGCTTACACAGTTCTCGACTGGGGCGGATATTGGGCCTGGGACCCAGTCGAGACTGGTTCTATTCTACCATGGTTTGCCCTGTTGATGATTGTCCATGCTCGTGCACGAACCGATTCTGAAAAAGAATCTGCAATAATCGCATCACCAGCCCTTGGTATGCTCGCTGGCGCACTTGCAATCCATGCAACTTTAGTCACACGGGCAAATGGAGTATGGGCTTCAGTACACTCTTTTGTCGGCAATGAAGAAGCAAGAGAATACAATGACCCGTACATACGAATCGTACAATTATTCGATGACGGTGCCGCCGGTCTAGAAGTGGCAGCATATTTCCTAATCATGATTTCACTTTGTTTTGCGGCATTCTTGTGGTTGGTAAAACAACAGGACAAACTGCTTAATTCGTCTTCAAAGAGTTCGATGCTAATTGAAAATCGTGAAATCTCTCTTGTTCTTCTAATTTCGACCATTGCTTTGGGTATTTGGATGGGTTCAACGGCAGTAACCTTTGTCGGTGGAGCACTGATGTTTTTGCTAATCAAAGGAGATTCTGAGAAGCCTCCCGCTGCTTGGGTCTTCGGAGGTGTATTCCTGATGTTGTTCGCAAGTTGGTCTTGGGCTGCAACTCTGCAACAATCGATTATCGGGATGTTACTATTCCTTGGACCATGGTTGATGTCAGCGGAGGAAGAGGAATCACCCCTAACGAAACTGTTCAACGATACTTCAGTACGAATGAAAGTCGCGAGGGCAATTCCTTGGTATTCAGCGGCTGCCTTCTTGACTTTGACTTGGTTATTACTCGCCGCCGAGATAGATGGGACCAGTTTAGCTGCTCACGAATTCTATGGTTCTTCGATAATAGTCCTAGCGATTCTAGCGATTACAATCTACTCCCTCGGCAAAAGTATCGATGCAAAGCGTGGAAACGCATTCATGGCTACTACACTGATCGCCTCGTTATTATTCGCATATTATGCAGATGAGTTCTCTATTCCAGGAGATCCTCAACTCATGCTGACCGATAATATCTCACGAGGTGCTCTTGCCATGTTCATGCTAACTTGGCTATTTGTGGCACTTCCTCCAACCGCAAGGGTGGTTTTCACAACTGGTCGTAAGGTATTGCCTAAATTGCGTTCTGACGGAATAACCGCGAAATCTAACTTGGCACGTTTGAGATTATTTGGTTCACATATTGCACATTTAGGACTAATTCTTCTTCTATTGGGTCATGTACTTACTACTACACTCGTAGATCGTTCAGATCCAAGTCATTTGGTAACTCTCGAAAAAGACACTCCTGTTGAATTCAAAGAATACGAACTAACCTTCCGAGATACTGTATTATTGAGTGAGGAAGACCCTGAATACGATTACAAAATTGGAGAAGGATTCGCAGGATTTGTAATTGAGGTGACTAAGGATGGGGAAAAAGTCGACGAAGTCACTCCTGGAATTCTCCGCTTTAATTTTGCAACAACCCGCTCGGAAGTCGATAGGATGGTTCGCCCGAGCGGAGATATGATTTTCATTCTCGACCAACAACAAGCGGAAATCAGTCTATCTTCAATGATGCGAGGTAACGTCAGCCAAGTGGATGAAATCCGAGTCACAGTACATGATTTACGCGGTTCTCACCTCGTCTGGGCTGGTTGGGCGCTAATCATGTTAGGTAGTCTCGCGGCCTTGCTAAGTAGCAGTCCAGTAGCCTCCAAAGAAGAGGAATAAGCACCAATATTCTCCCTGAGGGAGAACCGTTTGAATCAAAAAGGGGAGATAGGTCGGCGGGTCGCCCTCAGGAGGCTTATCCATGGACAACGGTGCAATCGTTCATATCGAATACGACCTATACAACGCTGAATCTGGCGATCTTATCGAGACTACCAGAGAAGAGATCGCCAAGGAGCACGAGGTCTTCGATGAAGCTCGAACTTACGAGCCAATGATCACAGTAGTCGGCGAAGGTCGTCTAATCGCTGGATTCGAAGCTCACCTTTCTGATGCTGAGACAGACAAAGAGTACACCTTCGATATTGAGCCAACCGACGCATATGGAGAGCGAGATGCATCTCTTGTTGAGACTATCTCACAGAATGTACTACTTCGCAGCGTGCGCGACCCAAACATGCTTGCAATAGGTGCTCCTGTCGAAATCGGTGGCCGAAATGGAGTCTTGCAGATGCTACGTGCCGGACGTGCTCGTGTCGATTACAACCACCCGCTAGCGGGTACTACATTGCGGTACACCTACACCATTGTCAAGGTTGTAGAAGACCGTGCTGAGCGTGTTGCTACACTTCTACAGATGAATACTGGTCGCTCCGACTTCGAGGTTGAGTTCGATGGCGATGATGTCACCATCACCCTACCAGATTCAATCGCATACGACCAGAACTGGGCATACGCCAAGTTTTCCTTAGTACGCGCACTCCGCGAGCACCTTGAGGTTGGAACTGTAGTTTTCCGAGAAGTTCACGAGCCACGTGTTGCAGCCGATGAAGAAGAGTGATTGTGCCTCTCGGTACTCACAGGGCACGTCAATGCCTTACGGCTCAGTTGACCCTCTTGTCGTCATTGAGGCGACTTTGCGAGATACCCATTGGTCATCAATATAGCAGTTAATTCAAATTCGATATCATCATGAATTTGGCATCCCTATTGTTTTCAATTATCGTAATTCAGTTTACTCTTGTCTCCGTTCGATTGAAGACTGAGTGTCAACTCAGGATGATTCATGCGTACGGGGCTGACTGTGTTCAGTTTGCTTCTAATGCTATTTTTTTCTACAATAAGTGCGGGTTGTATGGGTTTGGTCATGCAACGCGAAATCATGGAAGATATGCGTGAAGAACCGTTTGTAATCAATAAAGACGAGTCATTCTTCTGGGAAGTAATCTTCACTTCAGAATCTCTTGATCTCGATTCTGTACAATACACTAACGAGACGCCAATCGATTTTGATGATACAATCTCAAAAATGTCAATTACTTTCCGTGCCGAATTCCCCTATTCTACACTTCTTGACCTAAACGAAAGTAATGAACTCAGATATATCGAAGTCAGGGTTTGGGAGCCAGGTGTGAAAGAATCAGGCGGTAATCCATATTGGGAAGTAAGGGCTACACAGGACTATCCATTGGAGAGATTTGATTTCTCTGACTTGGCAATTGGTAAGTGGACTGTAGAAATAGACGCCCGAGGATATGGAGCTGACCTTCCATTAGAACAACTTTCTTTCCATGATTATTTCGAAATGACGCTAACTATTACCAAACCATGTGTACAGTTCGCGGAAATCCACCAAAATGACGACTGTACTGATTTGTCAGTACTCGAAAACCTGTGATTTTGGCTTCTACGCCCCTTTGGGGCGATGCGTAGCGCTTATGAGGGGAAGTCAGGTCGCCGCGCCACTGAGGAAACACCATGAGTGAAAGTGAGTCACCCCTAGTACCGTATGATGTCTATGAGACACACGCGGTCCACATCGGAACAAATCAGAAATCCTCAGACATGCAACGCTTCATCGATACCGATCGAGCAGACGGTAGCGGACTGCACTTGATTGACATCAATCAAACCGACGTTCGAATTAGAACAGTCGCTAACTTCCTATCTCGCTACGACCCTGAGAGAATCCTTGTTGTCAGCGCTCGTCAATATGGACAAAGGCCTGCTCGAAAATTCGCTCAGTCAATCGGCGCAAAGCGAATCGTTGGCCGATTCATCCCGGGTACTCTAACCAATCCTAAACTACGAACATACACCGAACCTGAGGTTTTGTTCGTTACTGACCCAGCTGCCGATTCACAGGCTCTGTCAGAGGCTGTATCATCTGGTCTTCCGATAGTCGGAATCGTAGATGCCAACAATACACTTCGAAATGTCGACTTAGCATTACCTGCGAACAACAAAGGTCGACGCTCATTAGCTCTAATCTACTGGCTACTTGCTAGGGAGATGCTAACCCCAAGAGGAGCTACAAATTACGCTGATTGGGAAAGAGCCCAAGACGTGGAAGATTGGGAATCAACCTTCTGAATGCTAACTTTCTCTCCACCAATCTTCGTCGTTGTTGGCATT
>Ga0181577_10004179_pt1 | contig 11179 bp, 11 predicted proteins | sample 101ome_21_FD_132468 | JGI IMG/M metagenome (GOLD analysis project Ga0181577, IMG submission 132468) | Coastal salt marsh microbial communities from the Groves Creek Marsh, Skidaway Island, Georgia - 101413BT metaG (megahit assembly) | ecosystem: Environmental > Aquatic > Marine > Intertidal... | reverse complement strand
TATGACTCAAGGGGCAGAAGAAGCAGAACTCAAGGCAAGTATCCAAGCGGCGATACGAGAAGTCGCTGATGACAAGGAGCTGAAGAAGATCAAGAGTTTATCTCGGCACAATCCTATGAAGGTAGCTGAGATACTGTACTTGTACTCAATCGGCAAAAGTCAGACGCAAATCGTCAAGAAGTACAACATCCAGAGGTCTACAGTGATCCAAGTGTTAGTAGATTACGCCGACCACTTGGGGCAGTTGCGGGACCTAGCTGGCAAGATCAGTGCAAAGAACTATATGCAGCTTAGTTCCCTAGAGGAAGATCTAGTAGAGAAAGTCCGGGACCGTATGGAGAACGACCCCGAAATGGAGGTAACATTCCGTGACCTCAAGGAGTTGAGTATAGCTAAGGCTAACGCATTCCGGGAAACTATGACAACTAGAGGCGAAGCGACTAGCATTACGGAGGAGAGAAAGGTCATTACCCAAGAGGACTACGAGGATACTTTAGCGGCGGCGAGGAAGCGTCTGGAACAAATGAAACAAGTTGACAGCCCAGAGATAATAGAAACTGATGATAACTGAAGACCACGATGAATTATTTGATCGTATTCGGGGTAATCTCGGCGAGCACTTTAGCAACTATATGTTTATAGTAATGGACGAAGATGGTGACTTGTTCTATGACTACACGAATTTTAGAGTCGGCAAAATGCTGGTTGAAGAAACCAAGAACGATATGGAGGGCGAAGTTATCGACATCTGGTGGGATGAAGACGACGAAGACCCAGATGAAGTAGATGGAACTGACATTTAGAAAACATCCTTTTCTTCAGCCACCTACGGACGAAGAGATTGTTCTCCTAGCGGAGAAGGACCCACAGCTATTGGAAGATTTGTACAATGCCCACGAGGGACGTATACGTGCAGCTGAAGAGGATCCAGTCCGGTACGGTTTTGACCTACCCGGATGGGAAAGAATGAGAACCAGTCTCAATAGCCACAACGAGTGCTTGGTCCTAGGTGGTAATAGGTCCGGTAAGACTACTGGATGTGCAAAGATGGTAATGCAAGCGGTGATGAACAATACAGATGGTCACATCGTGTGCTTCAGTCAAAACGCAGATACTTCAGTGAAAGTACAGCAAGCGGCTATGTGGGAGATGATGCCCAAAGAGTTTAAAAGAAAAACAAAGAGTACAGAGGGTTATATCAACTTCTCTATGCAGAACGGTTTCACTGGTAGTTCATTTATCTTTCCAGATACTAGAACACGAGTAGACTTCAAGACTTATACGCAGTACAGTAACAATCAGACCATCCTAGAAGGATTTGAGTTCGGGTTCAAAAACCCGACTGACATTAATATCGGAGCGTGGTTAGATGAGTACCTTGGAGATGCGGCTCTAGTAAATACACTACGATTCCGACTAGCTACTAGAGATTCTAAGTTAGTAATTGGATTTACACCAATCGATGGGTACACACCTTTCATTTCTGAGTACTTGAAGGGAGCCGAGACTAAAGGAACCAGAGCGGCGGAGTTACTTAATGGTAGGGAACTACCAGTTGAGCAATACAGCCCAGACAGAGACGCTGGTGTAATCTATTTACATTCTGACGAGAACCCATTCGGCGGCTACGAACGTATTGCCAAGGATCTAAGAGGTAGACCAGAGGACGAGATAATGGTACGTGCTTATGGTATGCCGGTGAAGTCAATGACGAGTCTATTACCATTATTTAACACAGAAGTAAATGTATTATCCGAAGTACCAAACAAAAGAGGAAGAACCTTCCCAGACATATCTGATAAGTCCAACTATACTTGTTATCAAGTGGTCGACCCAGCCGGAGCAAGAAACTATGTTGCAATATGGGCTGGAGTGGATCGAGACGGTACAGTCTTTATTCGCAAAGAGTTTCCCGACCGTGATTCATTTGGCGAGTGGGCAATTTTCGGCGATCCAAAATGGCGGTACGGACCAGCAGCCAAAAAGATTGGACTCAATGTAGAAGGATACGTAGAACTCTTCAAAGAGATAGAAGATGACTTAGGTATAGAAGTAACTGAAAGAATCGGGGACTCTAGGTACTTTGCTAGAGAGAATGAAAACAATGATGACTTGTTTACAGCTTTCTACGATTACGGAATGAACTTCATTCCTAGTGACGGTAGAACAGAAGACTTAGGAATTACTGCTTTGGACGAGTGGTTTAGTTACAACCCTAATGTAAAAATCGATAAAGCGAACCAACCTATGTGTTATATTCACAAGGACTGCGGTAACTTAATAGATTCCTTAATTAACTACAATTCAAACGGAAAAGCGGACGAACCCCTAAAAGACTTTTTTGATGTAATCCGATACTTGCGTATGGCTAACGCCGGCGAAGGACCGGATCATATCGATTCCAGAGATTATCAAACAATTACTTATACGAAAGGCGGCTACTAATGGCTAAAAAGAAACTAACAAATATAGCAGAAGAATACGGGATTCCTTTCGAGGAGGCTCAAGAACTGGTGTTTAAACACCTAGAGGAGGAAACAGTTACTGGCAGAGGTAAAAATACTTGGATAAATGAAATCGGTCAAGCTGCACTTGATGACATCATTGCTATGCCGGTGTTGTACAGAGGTAAAGTGCTTTCTCAAGCACCGAATCCTTTATACATTATGGTTTACCTCAAGGACATTACCAGAAAAGTACCAGTAAAAATACCAAGGAAGTACACAAATCGCTTAACTGGTAAAATGGTTTACGTCCAAGCTGATACTAGCGGAGAGAACGTAACCTACAAATGGGTTAAGACCCCTACTAGGGATTGATACGTATGTTATTATAAATACTAACTTATGCAAAGTGAATCTATTTCAGAAGCCCTAACTTACGTAGGGAAAGAGCCGGACATCAAAACATTACGTTACGCCTATGACCAAACGGTTGTAGAGCTAGAAGCATACTTTGACCTATGTAGGACAAGCTATGATGACAGACGTAACTGGTGGTCGGGTAAATCTCGTGACCACCGTAAACACGGTTCCGATGCCTTTCCTTGGGAAGGTGCTGCTGATATGGAAGCACATACTATCGATGAAAGAATTACTCGTCTTGTATCTCTGTTTATGTCTAGTCTTAATCGCTCTAATGTAAGAGCGTTTCCAGTTGAGAGTACAGACATTCCTCGTAGTAAACTAGTTTCAAGTTTTTTAAAATGGATGGTATCCTCTGGGTACATCCCTAGGTTCAAAAGAGAAATGGAACTCGGTGCCAACTATTTGCTAGAAAGAGGACTTTTAATAACTTATGTAGGATGGCACAGAGAGGACAGAAAATTTCTTCAACGCTTGGATTTAAATCAGATTGCACAAGTTGCACCAGAGGTTGTTCAGCTAATTGAAGATGGAACCGCAGACGAAGAGGTTTCTCAGTTATTAATATCTGCATTTCCGGGGGTAACAAAAAAGAGGGCAAAAAAAGCTCTTAAGGATTTACGTAAAAACGGAGAGGCAGAACTACCAGTTGTACGCCGCCAGATTGATGCACCAGAAGTCAAGACACTTGCTCCAGACGGTGACTTTATGTTTCCTCCGTACGTAACGGATCCACAGCGTGCACCGTACTGTTTTTGGAAAACGTACTACACAGCTCAAGAGCTAGAAAATAAAGTTATTACAGACGGATGGGATGAAGACTTTGTTCAAACTATGATTGACAAATACCAAGGGGTAAACATTGATTCAATCGAAAGAGAGCAAGAGGGTCGCAGAAGCACTTCTTTAACTGACAACGCTTACGAAGCTCAAGAGCTAATTGAAATAGTTTACGGATACCAAAGATTGATTGACCAAGAGGATGGTTCCGAAGGAATTTACTGCACAGTTTTCCACAAAGAGTACGATGGTGGATACGCAAAGTTTGAGTTACTTAACGGTTACGAGGACTACCCAGTAGTAGTAAGTAAACTTTCTGAAGATAGTAAACGCCTTTATGACGTTCAAACTATTCCAGACATTCTTCGTGGTATACAGAATCAAGTCAAGGTAGAAAGGGATTCACGCATCGATAGAAACAGTCTAGCTACACTACCTCCGATTCTGCACCCAGTTGGTCAAGCACCAACAGATTGGGGACCGGGAAGAATGATCCCTTACAGACGTAAAGGAGACTTGGACTTCGCTCCGACTCCACCGACTCCGACTGGATCCATTGAAATAGAAAAAACTATGGAAGCTCAAGCGGATAGGCTCTGTGGCTTGGATGAAACAAGTCAAATCTCACAAGTTCGTAAACAGTTTTTAGTTGACAAGTTCTTACAGCACTCAGCTGAAGTACTGCAAATGTGTTACAAATGTTTCCAAAGGTTTGGACCGGACTCAGTATTCTTTAGAGTAACTGGTTCACCGGATCCTATTATTTTTGACAAAGGTAACCCAGACGAAAACTACGATGTCATTATTTCATACGATGTTCTTAACAACGATCCGCAAACTCAAGAAGCTAAGTTACAACAGCTTACTGCTCTTACACAGTTGGATCGTAACGGTAGGATTGATATTAACTCTTTGCTTGACGCAGCTGCTTTTAGTATCGATCCGGTTCTCGCTGATAGGATACTACTTCCTCAAGAGACTGCTTCTGAACAAATTATCCAACAAGTAATGGATGACTTATCCAAGATTTATTCCGGTATCGAAATGCCAGCACGTCCTAACGGTGCTCAGATCGCACTTCAAGCGATCCAGCAATATGTTTCTCAGCCCGATGTAGCACAAAGATTACAAACTGATGAAGCATTCAGAGCTAGACTAGAAAAGTACAACGCTCAGTACACGTTCCAAATTCAGCAACAGCAAAATGCTCAAATCGGCAGAATAGGAACTGAGCCAGCTCAAATGGGCGAAATCGATACACAGAATTTATAATAAAGATTTATGAATCTAGAAACAGACCTAAAGGTATTAGGAAATAGCGAAAACTTTGCTCGATTCCTACAAGTTATTGAAGACTTACGTGAAGAGACAATAGAAGAGCTTCACAACGCAACTAACGAAAACATTCAGCAAGTGTCTGGACGTATTATTACTTACGATCAGATCTTACAAATGTGTGACTGGAAGAATTTAAAGTTACGACACGCAGAAAGACTTGCGTAGTATTGTATAATAATTTCATCGCCATCGCTCGGCGTTAAGGAGTGTAAACATTATGTCACAAGAAATCACAACGGGAGACGCTGAACCCGTAACAGAAACAACAGCGGTACAGTCAAATATGTCAGCGGCAGAATTCGTTCAACGCCGCTTAGGTCAGCTAAGTCCTTCACAAGAGGAAACTAGCGAACCAGAAGTTGAAGCAACCGATGAAGTAGTTGAGGAAACAGAGGTCGAGAGTACCGAAGAATCCAACAACGAAGAAGTCAGTGCTGAACAAACTGAAGAACAAGAGGAGCAATCCGAAAGTTCTGATGATGTTCTTTCACAGTTAGATCTAGATGAGATGTCAGAAGACGATCTTAGGGAATTATCCGAAAAGCTAGGCAGCAGAGCAGTTGCTAGGTTTGGCGAATTAACAGCTAAACGTAAAGCAGCAGAAGCAAAGATTGCAGAGCTTGAATCTAAACTTAACGATGACAACCCGCTCAAAAGCAATAAACCTATAGCCGACAATCCATACTCAAATGTGGACTCAATCGAGGGCTTACAAGCCAAGGCTGAAGAAGTAAATAATATTATTGAATGGGCGGAGGACGCATTGTTTAATGCAGACGGATACGGACCAGAGGACGTTGTAATTGAAGTCGATGGTAAGGAAATGACGAAAAAAGATGTTCGCAGTAGTTTACTGCAAGCACGCAAAGCTCGTGATAAGTTCTTACCAGCCCAACTAAATCTTCTTAAATCCATTGAAAAGGGTGCTCAAATGAAAGAAGCATTTGACGCTCAAGCTCAAAAGGAACTCAGTTGGTTAAAGGGTGAAGATAACGACACTCGTAAAAGGTACGAATCTATGGTAAACGATCCAAGGTTTAAAAAACTAATAGAATCCTCGGACCCGGATATGTCAGCACAGCTGAATTATCTCGTGGCTCACGCAGCGAACAGCTTATACGGACGGAAACCAGTACAGACAAGTACAACTACGAAGTTGAATCCACCTAAGACTGGAGCAAGCTCCGCATCTACATCAGAAAAGACTATGAATAAGTCCGCTAAGGCACTTAAAGACCTTAGCCAACGATTCAGACAATCTGGCAACAAGAGTGATTTCATTACTCTCAGAACACAACAATTCAAAAACCGATAACTAATTATATATTATGTCATTCTCAAATACATTCGACACTACAAATCAAGGGTCTGGTGTTTCTAATAGAGAAGACTTGACTGATGTTTTGTCAATTCTTGCTCCAGAAGAAACTCCTATCCTTTCATCTGCTAGTAAGGAAAGAGCGAGTTCAACATTTGTTGAGTGGACAGTTGACGGTCTTGCAGCCCCCAGCACAGCTGGTATTTCAGAGGGTGCAGACGTTACTGCTTTCACTGACAAGTTCGCAGCTCGTGCTCGCCTTGGTAACAGAGTTCAAAAATTCCGCAGAGACTATATGGTTTCTGATCTCCAAGAAGCTGTTGATTCAGTTGGACCAGCAAAGATTGCTCAAGCAGAAGCTAAAGCAATCCGTGAGCTAAAACGTGACGTTGAAGCTACAATCTCTGGTACACAAGCTTCATCTACTGAAGACGGTGCTGGTACAGCAAATGTTCTTCGTGGACTAGGTAACTGGATTGATTCATCTGCTTCAGACATCCCAGCTGCTTACCGCACAAACAGCAACGCTGAACAAAGCGGTGGTTCTACATTAACTGAAACAGCATTCAACACAATGATTACTGGTATCTTCGAGGAAACTGGAAATACTAGCAATCTTATGCTTGTTGCCGACACAGTACTACGCCGCCAAATCAGCGACTACGCTCGCTTCGGGGTAGACAGTGTTGCTAATGATGCTTCAGTTGGCGTTCGTCAAGTCAATTATGACGGTGGATCAAGCGAAATTAAACTATCTGTTGATTTATATCAGTCAGATCACGGTATCGTTTCTATCGTAAATATGAATCCAGACTGTTCTCCGGACACAACTAACAAAGATGTTGGTTACTTATTAAACCCAGAGTACTACGGTATTCACGAGTTAATCCCAATGGGATCAACACGCCTTCCAAATCTTGGTGGCGGTGAGCGTGGATTTGTTGACTGTGCATTGACACTAGGTGTTTACCACCCAGCTGCACACGGTAAAGTAACAACTTAATCAAAGGAGGAATAATACTATGCCAAAATTAACAGTAAACGAAAATTCACAAGGTTTTACAGATGAGCTAACAATCAGCTTTGAAGACTTCTCAGTAGCAAATGCTGGAACTCTTGCTGATCGTGCAACTAAAACCTTTACTTATGTTATCCCAGCTGGTTCACTTGTAACCAAATGTTCAGCAAAATTGGTAACTGCTTTCAATGACAGCGGTTCCGGTGATGACTTAACAATTACAGTAGGTGACGGTGATGATGCAGACGGATACTTAACAGCAGCAGACATTCATACTGATGCTACTGAAATAAGCTACGTTGCAAACACTGGTGCATTACTAGACAATGAAAACGGAAAAGTGTACACATCTGCTGACACTATCGACATCTTGTTCAGCCCAGATACTGACAATGATGCTCCTTATTCATTAAACGAGTTAACTGCTGGAGAGATCAAACTAAAGTTTGAAATCTGCGATCTTAACTAATTCATTCGGGTTGGGGGCACAATGCCCCCGCCCACTTTTTTTAACTTAAAACTACTATGGATATAATTACTAACTTACCTCGCAGTTTCACAGACGGTGAACTCGATAAAGCATTTATGAATGAAATCAAGAGTGGTTTCAAATTAGAAAAAGAAACAGAGCACTTACGTGTCAAACAAGCAAAGAAAGAAGCTAAACAACTAAAAGGAAAAACACACCCAGTTCTTGGCAGACCGGTAGCAACTATGCCCGCTCGTGAGTTTTTTCGCTTAACCAACAAATACGGACACGATGAGGTCCACTCAAAAGAATTTATAAAGTACTACAACAAACAATTTGAAGAACTAAGCCCAAATAAAATCTAATGCAAACACGTACTTACGGAGAACTAATTGACTTAATACAGTCCCTTATCGGAGCTGGCACTATGACCGGCGATGATTACTTGAAGTTATCTAACTTCATAAACAGACGATACTCCGAAGCGTACAACACAAGCCCAAGCTGGACAAGGTACATTACTTCCGGTGAAGAAAGAAAGATTGCTGCTTTAAGATTATCTGGCGGTGCTGGATCCGGAGCTGATAATACTGAGATAAACCAAGACTATCAGTTTATTGGGTTAGCTGATGGAGGGGATACCGGAACTGGAAACACTGTTTCTGGATCAAGAGTTTATCAAGGATTAACAAATACTAATAATGTTATTTTTTACGTAACTTATTCTGGCTCTAATAGAAGGTGGTATGTAGGAACAGATATTACTGTAAGTGAAAATACGGACGGAACTATCGCTGTTACTAGCTTTAATACACCGGGAGACCAAGAGTTTGCATCATCTGATTTGGATGCACCAGAAAGTTTCTTTGATGTAAAGACATTTACAGCAAATGCATCCGCTGGACAAACTGGTACATTGAAAGTAAAAGGACCGTTAAACCTAGTTCCTTACGATGAAACTGGATTGGACTCAATCGCTGAGTACGTAAGGATACATAGAAAGAGACCGTTCGTAAATACTTCTGCAATCGAGTATGACTTCTTTGTAGATGTTGACGGAGGGAACATTTTAAACATTTCAAATACAGACGATAATACAGCTTTCGTTACTTACAAAAAACCTTTGACTTTGTTTACGGTTGCAGTCAGTGACCCACCAGTAGCCGCCGATTTCGTAGACGGAGGTACCTCAAACGGAGCAGCAAACAGAGCACTGACAGTTCCACTTGAGTTCTTCTCTTACTTAGCACACGCATCTTACGCTGACTTCTTACGTATGGAATCCAAGTACGAGGATTCTAGAACTGAAGAAGCTATTGCTCAAGGTTACTTATTCACTGAATTAGAAAAGATTGATGTACGCAATAACAACAACTCTCTTAACAAAAAATTCTCAACTCACGTCAATCGCCAAAGTCGTTGACACATATAGTAAAATACTCTTATGCCTAATTCATTTGTAACTAACTTATATCCGAAACCTACTACCGGCGTAACGGATCAATCTCTAGCGGTTGCTGACAGTGCAGTCCAATTCGGAACAGCTTTCAATAGTTTAACTAAGTACGTAGTTCTCGATGTTCAGACAGCTGATGTTCGTGTAACTTATGATGATTCAGCACCGGTAGGTGGATCCAACGGTCATATACTTTTTGCTGGTCGCTCTTATACTTGGAGTAAAGAAGCTGCTACCGCTGCTAAGTTTATCCGTAACGGAACTACATCAGCAAGTATTCACGCTTCGGAGTTTACTGACTAATGTCCTCTGAACATCTAGCTTCCGCTAAGAATCATCTTAAAGGAGACTTAGGTGGTTCTTGGAATATATTTGACGGTGCTTCAGCTCAGCACACTGACTTAGGAATCGCTCGTAGATTCGGAGGTTCAGCAGCTGCGTACTCATTGCGAGACATCGGTGCAATGAACGGAAGAGTTGTAAAAGTTCGTAGAGATGTAGATGGAGACGGAACAGATAAAGAAGAAGACTTTTCAGCTAGTCAAGTTGCTAGTGGTGCACTAGAAGATTTTGTAAATGGTAAACTAGAAAATACACTACCAGCAGATGTATCAACAGCCGCAGCTGCTTATAGTCTTCGTAAAGTAAAAGCTGATTACACCGATGATGCGGTTCGTATTCGTAGAAGCTCAGATGGTGTTGAGGTGGATGTAGCTTTTGATTCAGATGATAAAGTAAGTTCAAGCTCTCCTATTACAGATGGTGGAACGGAGTTGACACCAAACCCAGATGCAGATTTGGGAAGCACTTCTGCTACTACACTTGGGTCTTTTCTTACGGAGACAGCACCTAACTTCAGTGGAAACGCATTAAATTTTGACGGTTCAAGTACTTATGTAAGTGTTACTCAATTTACACTAAGTGGAGATTTTACATTTAGCTTTGATGCTTTTGTTGATTTTAATAATGGTGGCGGTGGAAGAGTTGCTGGAAGAACAACTGCTGCTGGATGGGTTGCTAATATAACTTCTTCAACTTCTCTAAGTTTTAGAGCAAATGGGTCTGGTGGAAAAGCAATTACTTTTGACTCAGCAATATCTAGCGGTGAACATAGTTTTGTTTTAACTCGTTCTAGTAACACTGTATCTTTAAGTATTGATGGTGTAACGCAAGCCGATACAAAATCTGAAGAAAATAACTTTACAATTAACTTCATTGGAAGACAAGCTGGTAATTATTTCAAAGGTTCTTTACGAAATATAAATTTTGGATCTGCTAGTTATAACGGATACGGTAATACTGATGCAGATTGGGAAGACCAAACTGGTTCTAATGATGGAACTGTAACTGGTACAGCTGATACATTTATAGGTGACTCAGCCTTTCTTCACACTTGGTATGACCAAAGCCCAAGTGGTAATAATTTAGTTCAAGGGACTGCTGGCAATCAACCAACAATTGCAGAGAATGGTGCATTGCTTACTGATGGTCTAGATTTTGATGGAAGTTCTTCTTACTTGGATGCAACTTCTGCACTTGGTGCAACAGCTACAGTCGGTGCTTTTATTGTACACAAGCCAGATACTACTGATGCCAATAGGTATTTAATTGACAACAGAGATGTAAGTAATGATGGAATGCGAATAATGCAAAGAGAAGAGAGTAGTGGAAACTATAGGGTTTCTATGGATACTACAGAGGTTAATTCAGCAAGTGGAAGTGTAACTACCAATGAAACTTTATTAACAGCTATTCAGTCATCAACTGCTCTTACATTATTTAAGAACTCAGCTTCACAAGCTACCGCAGCCGATGATGCCATTAGTGTTACCGCTACATTTAGAATTGGTGCAAATCGTGTTAGCCTTGGAACTTACTTTGATGGTACAATGAAGGAAATTGTTTTATTTACTTCAGACGAAACAGACAATCGCTT
>Ga0181577_10004175_pt1 | contig 11189 bp, 10 predicted proteins | sample 101ome_21_FD_132468 | JGI IMG/M metagenome (GOLD analysis project Ga0181577, IMG submission 132468) | Coastal salt marsh microbial communities from the Groves Creek Marsh, Skidaway Island, Georgia - 101413BT metaG (megahit assembly) | ecosystem: Environmental > Aquatic > Marine > Intertidal... | reverse complement strand
TGCCAACGTTTGGGAGAAGAAAGACGGGATGTGGTTGTTGGAGGGAGATGAGATGGGGTTGTTCGATTCTAAGGTGGAACGGATGCTCCGCGGCAATGCGGCCAAAATGCGGTGCCGCGCCATGCGCCAAACCGGGTCCACGTTCGACGCAGAGTGGAAGGCGGTTCCTGTCGGGGACGGCAGTGTGATGCTTCAAATCCGGGACATCAGCGAACGCATGGTGTACGAGCAGGTGATTCGGGACAGCGAACAACGCTTCCGATCCTTGGCCCGTCACGCGATGGAGGGCATCGCTTTCCTGGAAGACACTCAAATCGTTGACGCCAACGAGCAATTTGCCATTCTGTTTGGGTGGCAGGAATTGCCCATTGGTGTGGACATCCTCACCATGGTCAACCCAAGGGATTGGCAGCGATTGGGTGCACGCAAATACGCCCGGTCTCGTGTGGAGCTCCAAGGAACCACCCAACAAGGCCGCACCATCCACCTCGAGGCCACCCGATCCACCGATTCCACCACCAACCAAACCGTCCTCATGGTGTACGACATCACGGAGCGAAAGCGCACCGAGATGGACTTGTTGCAAACCAAAGAGCGATTCAGGATGTTGGTGGAGACCAGCCCGATAGGGTTGTTGTTGATGGTGGAAGGCAAGGTGAAATACACCAATCCGGGAGTGTTGGATTTGATGGGGGTGCGGTTGGAAGATGAGGTGTACGACGAGTCGTTTGTCACCCTGTTTCACGAAGACGACCAAGCGGTTCTGCAAGAGGACATCAACATGGTGGAACGAGGGGAGCGACCCCCGTACCGAGAGGTCCGCATGAACGGCGTCGGGGGTGATGTGGTGGAGGTAGGTATACGCATGACGTTGTCCTTTCACGACCGCTCTCCAGCGGTCCAGGTGACGCTGACGGATTTGCGCACACGTGTAGCGTTGATCCGCGAACAAATGCGGGCCACGCTGGCGGAAGAAGCGAACAACTTGCTCAAGGAAGAAATCGAGCGGCACAAAGCCACGCAGCGCCGTTTGGCCGATGCAGAGCGCCTGAACCGTTCCATCATTGAGTCGTCCATCGACATGATTGTGGCGTTCAACCCGGACGGGTCTTTGTCGCAATACAACCAAGCGTTTGCGGTGGAGTTTGGGTTGGAGTTTGGGGACGAGGCGGAGAAGTACCATTACTTCGATTTTGTCTCGACCAAAACCGAAGCCGAACGCGTCCGCAAATCCTTGCTGGAGAACATGAACTTCTCAGGCGAAACCATCGGCCGTCGTTTGAACGGGGAGACCTTCCCGATGTTCCTGACTTTGGCGGTGTTGAAAGATGAAAAGGACAACAACTTTGGGGCCATGGCTGTGGGCCGGGACATCACCGAAGCCAAGATTGCTCAGGAGGAATTGGAGGCCAGCGAGATGCGTTACCGAAGCATTCTGGAGAACGCCAACGACGCTATTTTCACGCTCGACGACAAGGGGTTCTTCACGTACACCAACCCTTCGTTCAACGAGCTTTTAGGGTATTCGGAAATCGAGTTGTCCAAACGCACGGTCCACGACGTCATCACAAGCCTGCCTCGACGCGGGCGAGCCTGGATCAAAGCTTTGGAGGGTTCAGGAAAAGAGCTCGAATTTGTTGCGGCGGACGGAAGCGTATTGACCATGCTCGGGGGATCTACTGTGCAGCACAACGAACGTGGGAAACCAAGCGGCGTGCGGGGCATTTATTTGGACATCACCAACATGCGATTGCATGAGCGCCGAGCAAAAACCCAAAGCGCAAAACTGGAATCCATCTTCGACTCCACGGAGAACATGATCATGTTCACCATGGACAGCGCGGACCGCGTCAACGCGTTCAACAAGAATTTCAAGAACATCTTCCAGTACGATTTTGGGTTGGATCTCGACACCAAAAGCTCGTTCATCGACAACATCTCTCGAATTGTGGACGAGGAACCTTACCAAGGCCAACTGCGTTTGTTTTTGAGGGCGATGGAGGGCAAACCCCAACAGTTCGAACTGCCGCTGAAGACCATTCATGGGGAAAGCCGTTGGTACCAAGTCTTTTTGAATCCTGTGACCTTGGACGGGGGTCAACGCGAAATCAGCTGCATCGCTTACGACATCACCGAACGCAAAGAAATCGACCGTGCGATTCGAAGCGCGTTGAAGGAGAAGGAGGTGCTGCTTCAGGAGGTGCACCACCGCGTGAAAAACAACCTCCAGGTGATCAGCAGCATGCTGAACCTCCAAAAGTCGTTCGTCAAAGACCCGGAGACCCTAAACCTCCTCGAGGAAAGCACCAACCGCATCGCGACGATGAGTTTCATTCACGAGTCGCTCTATCGGAACACCGACTTCGCCAACATCAGTTTCGCCGAATACCTGCAGCGCCTGAGTGCCAACCTGATCCAGAGCTATTCCAGAAGCGATTGCGAGGTGGTTTTGCAGACGGTGTTCGACGAGGTGTACCTGAGCTTGGAACAAGCCATCCCCTGCGGCCTCATCACCAACGAGTTGGTGTCGAACTCCTTGAAGTATGCGTTCCCTGATCGTGCCCAAGGCACCATCACGCTGCGAATCCAACACGTGCAAGACGGTGCGGTGGAGTTGGAGGTGTCGGACGATGGGGTGGGGCTGCCTCCGGGAATGGACTTTGCCAAAAACGACTCCCTCGGCGTGTATTTGGTGCAGGCTTTGACCGAACAAATCGACGGAGAGTTGGTGGTAACAAGCACCGACCAAGGCCGAAAGGGGTGTAGCTTTTTGGTTAGATTTACCCCATCTGAGTAGCGCCTCACGCGGCTACCTACGATTCAAACCCGCAAGACAAACGCATGGCCATCAACATTTTGGTGACGGAGGACGAGAGCATCGTCCGCAAAGACATTGAGCGCTGCCTCGACAAATTGGGATACAACGTGGTGGCAACCGCCGACAATGGTGAAAGGGCTATTGAACTCGCGCTGAAGCACAAGCCCGATTTGGCCTTGATGGACATCATGATCAAGGGCGACATGACGGGCATTGCGGCAGCGGAAGAAATCAAGCGGAACCTCGACATCCCCGTGGTGTTCCTCACAGCCTATGCAGACGAAAACACGTTGTCTCAGGCCAAACTTGCAGAGCCGCACGGTTACATTTTGAAGCCCTTCAAGGAAGTGGACATCCAGACGGCGGTGGAGATGGCGCTCCACAAGCACAGCAAGGAAATGGAGCTCAAGACCGAAGCCGATTTCTTGCGCAGCTTGGCGGAACACAAGGAAGACGCCGAGGTCATCTTTGTCAAGAACCGCAGCCGGTTGATGCGCGTCAAGCACGAGGACTTGTTGTTTGTGGAGGCGCTGAAGGATTACGTGGTGGTTCACACCCGCGAAGAGTCTTACACCATTCACAGCACGATGAAGGAGGTGGAGCGCAAGTTGTCAGACCGCCGATTCATCCGTGTTCACCGGAGCTTCATCGTGAACTTGCACGCAATCGAAAGCATCAAGTACGCCAACATCCGTATGGAAGGCATCGAGAAGGAGATTCCCGTGGGAGGCTCCTACAAGGACTTGCTCGCGAGCCGCATCAACCTCCTCTGAGCCGCTCGCTTACCGAGCGTTGGGGTCCAACCAAGGAAGTTGGCGCCGGAGTTCGTTCACCCAGACAGCGTACCCCTCGTCGTTGAGGTGGAGTTGGTCTTGGATGAAGAGTTCGTCTCGTAGCCTGCCGTAGGCGTCGTGTTGGACCAGCCAAAAATCCACCCAATGTGCCCCGTGGTCCATCGCTAAGGCCCGCAACCCAGCGTTGAGTTCGAGGTATTGGTCTTTCAAGTGGTAGCGCGCGCGACTAGCTTTTGGCGCCACCACGACAAGTTCTGACATGGGCAATCGGCGCGTAAGGTCATCCAACAAATGGGTTGCGCCTGTCAAAATGTCTTCCACCGCAACACCATCATTCAAATCGTTGTCCCCTTCGTAAATCAGAACAACGGACGGCTCAAAGGCGTAAATCAACGTGTCGCGCAAGAGCCAAGCGTCGTGGAAGCATGACCCCCCAAACCCAGCGTTGATCACGTCATAACCGGTAAAAACAGTGTCGGTTTTTGGCCAAAACCGGAACGAACTGCTTCCCACGAGCACCAGCGTAGGTTTTTCACCCTTGAGGTTCTGAGCTTGTTTGTGGATGGCGGCGACTCGGGTCTCATAATCTTGCCCACAGAGTTGGGCGTTTGAAAAGAAGGCCAACCCACCCCAACCAATCAGCGCCATCAGCATCTTCATGGCTTGGAGCGCCTCCAGACATCTCCAACCGCGGACAACAACCCGAACACCAATGCGAAGGATCCAATGTTGAACAAGGTTTCTGCTCCCAAAAGGTGATTGAGCTTGAACGTCAAACCAGCAAGCAAGGCAGCGCCGCCGAGGAAGAGGAGGGTTAGGGTGAGTTTAGAGAGGTGCATGACTCAAAGAAACGAAGGGTGAACAGAATGCAAGGAGGGTTGCCACCCAGCGTTCTCAAAACCCGATGTAAAAGCAGTCACATATCTTGCGAGCATGAAGCAGTTTTTCTCCCTTTGTTTGTTTGTTGTCAGTGTTCAATCAGGGCTTGCTCAATTTCCAGAGGATTCGTGGGGTTTTAACGATGTTCCAGAAAATTCTGTTGTGAATCAGATGTCCGGCCCCCGGTTTGGTTTCACTTACGTGTCTGAGGGCAGCTCGGCCCAGTTTCTGAACCGCATTCATGAAATGGACTCTCTGCAGTACAACAGTGAATTTGGGAACGGATTGCCCCTTACCTACACTACGCAATACGGTTGGCAGTGGGAGTCGCGCTTTGCGGACACTGGCGGTCCTGTGGTGGGGTTGGTGGAGTGGGTTGCGTTGATCGGTGGAATGGAAAAGGGGTTGTTTTTGCCCTCCTTCTCCAGCCTGGTGGGTGTTCGTTCTAAGAAGGGCTTCGAATTTGCTACTGGCCCAAACCTTTCCGCTTCCGGGCTCGCGTTTGTTTTTGCCATGGGCTACAACTACACAAAGGGTGACTTGAACCTGCCAATTAACATTGCGCTCGTTCCTAGCAAGCAAGGACCGAGAAACTCTGTGCTTGGTGACGTGTTGGAGTCTTCAGATTACTTCGACCAAATCAAGGAGCGCGACACAGGTTTCCGCGTGACAGTTTCTGTGGGCTTTAACCTTCAAACCCAGGACTAAGGAACACTTCTTTGCAAATGAAAAAGCCCCGCACAAGGCGAGGCTTCTTTTGGGCTCCTCCACTTGGACTTGAACCAAGGACCCTCTGATTAACAGTCAGATGCTCTAACCAGCTGAGCTATGGAGGAATTAGAGGACCGCAAAAATACGTCAGAGTGCACATTGAAGCAATACCTTTGGCGGAAATCCACAGAAAATCTCTTGATCATGTCGGTCCTTACCCTTGGTACTGTTGCGTTTGACACCATTGACACACCCTTCGGAAGCTCAGGGAAGGTGGTGGGTGGGGCGGCGAGTTACATCGCTCTGGCGACGAGCCATTTTTCGCCAGAACAGCATGTGGTCAGCGTGATCGGCAACGACTTTCCTGAGGAGTTTTTGGAAGAGCTGAAGAAGCGAGGCGCGGGCCTTGATGGGTTGACGCGTGTGGAAGACGGCGAGAGTTTTCACTGGGCGGGCAGCTACCACGACGACATGGTGGGTCGGGACACCTTGGCCACCGACCTCAACGTGCTGATTGGTTGGGAGCCTCAAGTGTGCACACAGGGGGCGAAGGCCGAATTTGTGATGCTTGGAAATTTGGACCCAGCAGTCCAAACGACCGTGTTGGATCAAGTGACGACCCCCCAACTCGTTGTGCTCGATACGATGAATTTTTGGATGGACGTGGCGCTGGACAACTTGAAAAAAATCATCGCACGCGTGGATGTGCTGACGGTCAACGATGAAGAAGCACGGCAGTTGACGGGCGAGCACTTCTTGCCTAAAGCGGCCCGCGCCATCCACGCGATGGGTCCTCACACCGTGGTCATCAAAAAGGGAGAGCACGGTGCGTTGATGTTCCAAGAAGGAAAAACCTTCTTCGCCCCGGCTTACCCGCTTGAGCACGTGGTGGACCCAACTGGCGCAGGGGACACGTTTGCGGGGGGATTTGTCGGGTACCTCGCGTCCCGTCACCAGGCGAACGGGAAGGTGACCTGGGAAGACCTCAAGCAGGCGGTTACGGTGGGCAGCGTGATGGCGAGTTTCACTTGCGAAGCGTTTGGGACGTCCGGCTTGGCGGCCCTCACAGCCGAGAACATGCGGTCACGGTGGGAAGAGTACAACGACCTGACCGCGTGCGGCCCCATTGCCTGGCCTTAATTTCCTGACACCTCTTCGTCCCAAGCGCTTGCGCGACCTAGCCACGGTGTTGGGTCCACAGCGCGTCCACGCACCCACCACTCAAAGTGCAAGTGAGGGCCCGTGGTCAATTCCCCGGTGTTTCCCATCAACCCAACCGCTTCACCACCTGCTACAAGGTCGCCTTGTTGTTTGAGCAACGAGGAGCAGTGTTTGTAGACGGAAACGCGTTCGCCGCGGTGTTGGATGAGAAGGGTGTAACCTGTTTCGACGGTGTAGGAACTGAACAAGACCGACCCGTCGTCCACCGCTTGAATGGCCGTGCCGGCCGGCGCCACCAAATCCACACCTAAATGCCCAATTCCGGCGTTCATGCCGTCGGAAACCCCACCCACCACGGGAGGGTAGGTGAAGCCTGTCATGGCGTTTGCGCTGCCGGCACTTCGTCTCTGCAAGGCAAATCGATCTTCCTGCTCCACGGTTTCGCGGAGGGTCATTTCGTTCGGTCCGGGTTGAAACACCAACGAGTCTGAAGCCCAGCCCGCTGCCGAATCGATGGGTGCCGGGGACTCCGATCGTGTGAGAAAGGAGAGCGCCACCGTGTCACCCACCAACGCGTACCGCAAAGCGAGCAGCGCCCGCTCCTGCTGGCCCAGTGCACGGGATAAACTGTCGGCCAACCACCTCGTTTCGAGCATGTCTTGCCTCGTTTGTTCCGCGACGTAACCGGGGACGACCCATTCGCGCAACGGCGTTTGGGCCACCAACAGGTACGTGGCCAAGACGACCGCCGACAAAACACCCAGGATCCATCCCGCCCAGCGCCGAGGGGAACCCCGGAACACGCGGATCTCCGAGAACGAACTTTCGTCAAAAACCGTGACGCGCAAACGGTGCTTCCACATGGACATGGTGCGAATATCGCCACGCGCACAAAGTTTTTGGTCAAGGGAAGGCGTGGACCCAATAAATTTGACGCTTCTACGTTGAAGGAGCCGATGTTGAACCGCACCCTGATTTTTGCTGTCACTTTTGTGATGTTGCTCGCGACGTCTTGCACGACCAAACGCGACGGCAGGGCGTATCGGCTGTACCACAACACCACCGCGAAGTACAACGGTTTCTTCTACGCCAACGAAGCCCATGCAGAGGCCGAGGCCAAACTGGAGGAGCTTCACGAGGAGCGCTGGGACGAAGTGTTGCCCCTGTTTTTGGAGGCGGACGAGTCGACGGCCCAGCAGATTTTCCCCCTGATGGAGCGCGCCATTGAGAAATGCACCCGCGTGGTCGATCGGCACACCATGGCTCCGCCGAAGCAACTCATGAAGTCCATGAGCCGGCCAGTCATGAACAAGTGGATTGACGACAACTACACGGTCATTGGCAAATCGTATTACCTGAAAGGCGATTACCCCAAAGCCGAGGAAATCTTCACCTACTTGGTTCGGACGGTGGACGGCGCAGATGCGGAGGCCTGGGCATTTTCTTGGCTGGGCCGGACCCACATGCGCACAGGCGACGACATCAAGGCAAAAAATGCGCTGGCCAAGGCCGAGAGTGTCCGCGACGCCTCAGACGACGCGAAAGCGCACACGTTGATGGTGTTGGCGCAGTACAAAGCCCTCAATGAGGAATACGAGGCGGCGGCGCGTCATTTGGAAGACGCCCTTCCGCTCTTAGGCAAGAAGGACAAAGAAAGGACGCGTGCCACCTTTGTGTTGGCCCAATGCCTCCGCGAAATGGGGGACAAGGAAGGCGCCATTGAGCGCTTCCAGGACGTTGCGGACATGCGTTGGGCGGACTATGAATGGGTGTTTCAAGGCAACATCCAGCAAGCCATGACCTACGAGCGTCGCAACGGAAACAGCGAGGCGATTGTCGAGTTGTTGGAAGACATGCTGGAAGACGACAAGAACGAGGAGTTTCTCGATCAGGTGTACTTCGCGCTTGGCGAGGTGGCGCTTGAAGACCGTCGTCGCGACGAGTCCTTTGACTTGTTCAAGTCGTCGGTGGCGGCTCACGTGGACAACGACCACCAACTCGGAAAGAGCTACCTCAAGCTCGCCGACCTGTACATGGAGGATCTTGTGTACCCCACAGCGCAAGCTTACTACGACAGTGCATTGGCGTACATCGAGGAGGACAACGAGCGGAAGGACGAAATCACGTCGCTGGCCTCGGATTTGTCGAGTTTGGTGGACAACCTGAACATCATTGCGGAGGTGGACAGCCTGCTGGACTTGTGCGACATGGACGAGGACCTTCGGTTGCGGGCGGTGGATCGGGTGCTCCGGAACATGGAGTTGGAGCTGAAACGGCTGCGCGAGGAGCGTGAAGCAGCGGAAGAGGCGGCTGCCGCTGCGGCGGCGTCGGACAATTCGGGTGCGGGCATGTTTTGGCCTTACAATGCCAGCTTGAAGCAATCGGGAAGGCAGCAGTTTTTGAATTACTGGGGGGAACGAGCTTTGGAAGACGATTGGCGGCGCTCGAACAAACTGGGTAACCTGTTCTCCGACAACGAGGAGGGCGAAGAGGGCGAGGAGGGAGGCTCAGAAGACGAGGCGCTCGACCCGCTGGACCCCGCAAACCTTCCGTCGTTTGACGAATTGCTCGCCACCTTGCCTTGCGAGGCGGAGGAGCGCGTGGTTCAAGAGGAGCGAATGGCTGAGGCGTACTACAACGCGGGTTTGGACTACCGCGAGAAGCTGAACGACAACGAAAAGGCCATTGAGACGTGGGTGGAGTTGATCGAGGTGTTGGACAGCTCCAATTTTCATCCGACCGCCCACTACCAATTGTTCCGGACGTATTTGGAACGTGAAATCGAAGAGAATTACCAAAACCCCTTTTGCGACGATTGCAACAGCCAATACTGGGCGGATGAAATCGTGCGGCTTTACCCCGGCAGCGAGTGGGCGAGGTTGATCGAAGATCCCGAGTACCTCGACGAAGAAGAAATGATTCGCGAGGCCCAGCGCGAGGTGTATGAGGGGTTGTTGAGCCGTTACTACACCCGAGACTACCAGAACGTTCTCTTGGAAATCGACGAGGTGCTCGAAGAAGACACCGCCAACACATTCGCCTGCAAATACCGCTTGCTCCGGGCCCAATGCGTGGGCGGTCTGACCAGCTACACCGGCGACCGCACACCCTATTTCGAGGCGCTTCAGGGAATTTTAGGGGAATGTCCCGACACAGAAGAGGCTGATTATGCTCGCGAAGTCATGCAAAAGTTAGGTGTGGCACTTGGCACTGAACTGGGAGGGGGTAAGGACGAGTCGGAGGAAGAGGTTCAGGAAGAATCCCCGTTTGATTTTAATCCCAACAAGGAACACTACTTCGCCATTTTCGTTCCAGTGGGGCGAGGAAACGGCGACGAAATCAAGGCCCAAACGTCAGATTTCAACAATGCGTTCTACGGCTCAAAACGCCTCAAGGTGACGAGCAACTTGATCGACCGCGCCAACGAGGTGGTGTTGGTCAAATCCTTCAGGAATGACGAGGAAGGCATGGGGTATTTCGATGTCTTCACAGGCAACCGAGAAGACCTCATTGACATCAACTCTTCCGGGTACGACATCGTGCTGATTAGCAACGAAAACTACGTGACGTTGTTCAAAAACAAGGACATTCAGGGGTACGTGAAGTTCTTTGCACAACATTACCTTTCGGCCAAATGATTGGCAACAAGAAATCCCCCATGGGCATGGACGCCCCCAGCACGGATGCGGTGAACCGCATCGTGGAAGGAACCACGTTTGAAGGCAACATCCGCAGCCAAAGCAACATGCGGATTGACGGCACCTTCGAGGGAGACATCACCACGAAAGGCCGTTTGGTGGTGGGCCCCAAGGGTTCGATCAAAGGCAACGTCATGTGCGCTCACTGCGAAGTGGAGGGCAGCATGGAAGGCCAAATCGAAGTGGCCGAGCTCATGGCGCTCAAGGCCTCCGCAAAGGTGGCTGGCACCGTGTACTACGGCCAGCTCAGCGTGGAAGCCGGTGCCCAGCCTGTCGGAACGTTCCACATGGGAAGCCGTGAACGCAAGGACGTGCCTATGATGGGCAAGCCCGGTGCGGTCAACACCCTCAAGGGTGCTGAATTAGAAACGGGAGCCCCTCAAGCGAAGAAGCCAGAGATGGCTCGCCCAGCGGTGACCCAGACCAAACTCTGAGCTCGGTTCGATGTCTGGCGAAACCCCAGACTCGGGCTCAAGTCGCCCTGAACCTAAAAAAACGACGGCTACGTCCATTGTGAAGTTTGCGGGGATGGGTGCTCAATTGGCTGTGGCCATTGGTTTGGGTGTTCTGGCGGGCATGAGGGTGGACGAACATCTCGCGTGGGAACAGCCGATTGGAACAGCCGCGTTTTCTTTGCTTGGACTCGCCGCGGGGATGTACCAAATTCTCCGCTCACTCCTTTGAACCCATGACTGTCCGGACATTCTCGTTGGTTTCCCTCGCATTAAGTGCCGCCCTGGGAGGTGGGGCCCTTGCTGTGGATGCCATGAACGTGGTTACGCAGTCCCTTTGGTGGCCGGTTGGGGTTGCGGTGGTGACGGCATCCACTTTGTTGGCGCGGTGGTGGGTGGCACGAGCGGTCCAAGGCAGCCCCATGGGGTTTGTGGCGGCGGTGAACGGTTCAACCGCAATCAAGATGCTCTCTTTGTTGGCGCTTACTGCTGCATACTTGATCACGCACGAGGAGGGACGTGTTCCATTTGCTCTTGGAATCTTTGGGGTGTTTGCGGCTCAGTTGGTGTTGTTTGTGTGGGACATTGCGTCCCTGATGCGCCAAGACAAAAAGAAATCGTGAATCAGGCGCCGTTGTTGAAAGTTCGTGATTACTTTTGCCGCGGATTTTTCCAC
>Ga0181577_10004174_pt1 | contig 11189 bp, 10 predicted proteins | sample 101ome_21_FD_132468 | JGI IMG/M metagenome (GOLD analysis project Ga0181577, IMG submission 132468) | Coastal salt marsh microbial communities from the Groves Creek Marsh, Skidaway Island, Georgia - 101413BT metaG (megahit assembly) | ecosystem: Environmental > Aquatic > Marine > Intertidal... | reverse complement strand
GCAATCCGCTCCAGTTATTTTTCACCGACCAGCTGCCACCACTAATTTGCATGCCAAAACGCTTGGTGTTGAAGGGGGCTTGTACGGCGCGAATATCTTCCCAGTTGGCATCGAGCTCTTCGGTCGCAATCATCGGGAAGGAGGTCATGAGCCCTTGACCAAACTCAGGGTTGGCAACGCGAACCTCGATAGTTCCACTGGGGTGGATCGACAGGACGGCGTTCATTTCAAACCACTCGCTGGGGGCTGTGGTGGCATCCGCGGCAAGGGTATGCGGTGCAGCTAATAAGTTAAAACCAAGCGATAATCCGCCTGCGCTGACACTAGCTTTTAGGAAAGAGCGGCGCCCAATGGCTGTTTTAAATATTGTCATAGTGTCCTCCTTACACATTTTTAGCGGCAGACTTCACCGCTTGACGAATGCGCGTATAGGTTCCACAGCGACAGATGTTGCCACTCATAAACTGATCGATATCGGCATCGCTGGGGTTGGGGTTTTGCGCCAAAAGAGCCGCGGCGGACATGATCTGTCCAGGTTGGCAGTAGCCACACTGGGCAACATCGTGGTCGAGCCAGGCTTGCTGCACGGGATGGACGCGGCCGGCATCGTAGGCAAGGCCCTCGATGGTGGTAATGTTGGCATTACCCACGGCAGATACTGGCAGCTGGCAGGAGCGAACAGCGGCGCCATCGACGTGCACAGTGCAAGCACCACAGGCACCCGCACCACAGCCGTATTTTGTACCTACCATGTCGAGAGAGTCTCGCAGCACCCAAAGCATGGGGGTGTCGGGATCAACCTCTACTACCACCTCGGTGCTGTTAATGTTGAGGGTATATTTCGCCATGACTTAACCTCGTCGTTGTTGGGCTCGAAACGTTTCAAGCTGTTGCTGTGTATCAAGATCATAGGCTGCGTTGGGCAGATCAACAGCTATGATCGATGTATCGTCCTGCAATAGATGTTTGGCCCCTGTGTCACCGCTCAATTGCTGCAGTACGGGCCAATGCTGTGCTGCAAAGATGGCCGGCACACCTCGTTTTTCGCAGTAGTAAGCACACACACTTTGGTGGCTATTAAAACTTTCTAGCAAGTGTGCGATATCGCTTAACTGTAAACCAATTTGGTCAGCCAGTACGATCAAAATTCCCTCGCCATCGTGCACCGTGCTGACCCCAAAAGCAATCGAGCGGCCAAGCCCTTCCTGCCAGCGGGGGTTGAAGTACAAGCTCGCGTTTGCTGGCATCGCGTCGGCAATGTGTTGATGCCACGCGCCGCTGATGACTCTGATGTCATCAATACCCGCTGCGTTCAATGTATCAACCATCTTTTGCAGAGGTGTGACACCGCCGATATCGGCGGTGGCTTTACAGCTGCCAAATCGACTCGCGGCCCCCGCCGCCATAATCAAGGCAACCATTGGTCTCATTCTAGTACACCACTGATCGATCCGCCTTGCCTGCCCGCCAAGGCCGCCTGTGCCTCCGCAAGAATCGACATAGCAATGGATTCTGGCAATGTACCACCGATGCTTAAACCTGCAGGGCCGGCGAGAACACGCGGTTTGGCAATGCCAGCAACATTGAGTACTTGCTGCATACGGTGGGCTGGCCCCAGTAGGCCTATGTAGCGAACCGCGGTGTGGTTTAGCGCGGCCAGGGACTGTGCATCTATCGCTATGCTGTGACTCATGACGATCGCCACGTCCGGGGGGTGTTTGGCCAAAAATTGTTGCAGTTGATCTTGGTCCCCGGTGAGAAGATGTTTCACCTTTGCAAAGTGTTCGGGTCTGCCGTGGGCGGGGCGGGGATCCCACAGGGCAACTTGCCAGCCGAGGGTGTGGGCTATCTCCACCACCGGCCGAGCGTCGATACCGCCACCTGCCACAAGCAATTTGGGCGGCGGAGTCAGTGCGATAGATAGTACGCCTTCCTCAAAATAGGTATTACTTACGTTGTGGTCATTCGCTATTGTGGCAGTGTGGTCACCACTTTTGATGCTTGTGGCGATATTGATACGGTAGTGAATGCGGGTATCTGCGTCTAGCGCAGCGAGGATGTCGAGCAATTGGAGGTAATTATTGTCGGCGCTAATTGCCTGCAGCATGATGTCGACTGTGCCACCACAGCCGATACCCATTTGAAAGGCCATGTCGTCTTCGTCGTTGCCGTCGTATCTTACCAACACGCTGCGTTGGTCGTGCATGACGCGGCGGGCTTTGCTATGCAAGTCGGACTCTAAACAGCCGCCGCTGAGCATGCCTAGCTGCTGCCCTTCGCTGCCAAATAGCATAATGGCACCGGCTTTGCGGTAAGCGGAACCGGCGGTAGCGTAGACTACCCCCAGTACCCACTTAGATTGGTCTCGTTGAGGAGACCACTGTTGCAAAAGATCCAGTGTTTGCTGACTCATCCGTTAATCCATCAAAGGCTTTTCAGCATTGTTGTGCCTGGCTAACGATTGAGCAATGTCCAAAGTAGTCGATGAGACTCACTTACCTAAAAACAATCGGTTGTTTTGCTAAGAACGATACGCTTCGCGACCGATGCCCTGCACAGGAATATTCAGTTCGGGCAATAATTTTTGCTGAATTTCGAACATCGCCGCGGCCGCTTCATCAGTGGCTCGACAAAAGTCGATGGACGCTTGCAGTAGCGGCGCTAATTGCGCCTTGTCTTGGATTCGCGCTGGTGGATATTCGTGTTCCACGACCAAATAAGTATTGGCGACATCGATATCGAGTAGCTCGCGCGCGGCCAGTTGATGATCCAGCCAGTCGACACTGCGATTTTGCAGGTAGGCAAGGGGGTCGTGCTTGGCTGTGCCGGGAAGTTCGTGTTCGCAAGTCGCGACCTGCTTTTTCCATGCGTTCAAATGATCCGCGGGATTCGGCGATGGCTGGCCGTTGATCCAGTCGCCGCGTTGCATGCTCTGACCACCCCAGCCCCAGGCTGAAATGCCCTTGGCGTCAGTGACTTGCCCTTTGACATGGAAACCCGCAATTAAGAAGTTGTAGCCTTCATCTTTTAGGTATTGAAAGATCGAGCGAGTGTCTTGCCCCATCAGTACGGCGTGGGAAGGATCGTAGTGGATGCGGAATTGATCACCTACACCATGCTTTTCGCACAGGCGATGCAGGGCAATCCATGGGCCGGGGGCGTAGGCAATATTGTTGTGCCAAAGATCAGTGGTGTTCCAACCTGGCATGGGGCATTGTTCCACTCGGTAGCTAAGCCCGCGTGCTTTGGCCTCTTTTAAGAGGGGGATGAATTCGACCTCAAACATTTCTAGGTTTTGGTCCATCGATAATTCAGGGTTACGGCCCACAAATCCACAGACCGCGTCTGTACCCATCATGACTGCAGCATCAAATACCCGCAGCATAAACTCTTTTTTCTTTTCCCGAGTAGCGCGATCAGCCACCAGCATATTGTCGAAATACCCAAGGTCAGAAAGGCCTACGCCAGTACTAGCCATCGCCGCCTGAACTCGCTTGGCGCGATCAGCGTTAAAGGGTTGGCGAAGATCTAGGGTGTTTGCCACTGGGTCTAGCATGGCCTCTGCAGGGATATCAGACTCGCTAGGGTGCAAGGCCGCTGCCAATTGAATGTTGGGGCAGTTCATGTCGGCTGAAAATTGCAGCCATTCCTCAATGGCCAGGTCGGGGTCAGCATCGCGTTTTTCCCGTGGCGTTAGCTCTTGCAAGGCCGCCGTGAGAACACTCAATTGCATGTGTTGTGGCTTATATGAAATGCTCACTGCTCTCTCCTAGTTTGATGTGCTGCTAATGGTTTCTTTTTTAAACAACAGCGCGTAAAGCACTAGCACAAGCGCGGCGAAGGCGGCGGGAACAAGCCAGATACTTTGCCAATCACTGCCACTTGCAGCGGTGGTATAGGCATCCACAATATTGCCCGCGGCCGCAAAACCAATCAGCATACCCACGCCATAGGTGGCTAAAGTAATCAGTCCTTGGGCGGCGTTTTTTACGTTGTCGCCGGCTTTGTGATCGGTGTAGATTTGTCCGCTGACAAAGAAGAAGTCGTAGCAAATGCCGTGCAGGGCAATGCCCATCAGCAAAAGGAACATGCTGTCGTTAGGGTCCCCTAGGGCAAAGCTAACATAGCGAATAACCCATGCCAGCATTCCTACCAATAGGGTTATTTTGATGCCAAATCGCTTCAAAAATATGGGGAGTAAAAGCATGAATAACACTTCTGATACTTGGCCAATGGTCATCTTGCCGGTCGCATTTTCTACCCCAATATCCGTTAGGAAAGGGTTGGCGTACGAGTAGTAAAAGGCCAGAGGGATACAGATCAACACCGACGCGATAAAAAATACCAGATAATTGCGATCTTTGAGTAACGCGAGGGCTTCAAGGCCTAAAATATCTTTAATGCTAACGGCTTGGCCGCGCGCCGCCGGTGGCGTGTTGGGCAGGGTGAAGCTGTATATCCCCAGTACCAGTGAAACGATCGCGGTCATAGCAAATGTGTTGCGAAGAAGGCCGTTGGCAATGCTCTGCTGTGAATCCCAAGAGAAGAGGTAGCTAATGACCAGTCCTGCGACGATCCAGCCAATCGTTCCCCACAGGCGGATCTTACCAAATTCACTGGCGGGATCTTTCAGCTGGTTGAACGATACTGAGTTTACTAGCGCTAGAGTCGGCATGTAGCAAAGCATGTAAATAAATAGGTAGGGATAAAAGCTGGCAAAATCCGCGGCGCTGTAAAGTAGGTACATTAAACCTGCGCCCGCAAGGTGTAATACACCGAGTATTTTTTCCGCGTTGAAATAGCGGTCAGCAATCATGCCGATGATGAAGGGTGCAATAATCGCCCCCCATGATTGGGTGCCATAGGCCATACCGATGTCGCCGCCGGTAGCCTGTAGCGTGCTGCCTAAAAATGTACCTAGGGTGACAAACCAGGCTCCCCAAACAAAAAATTGTAAGAACATCATCGTACAGAGACGTAGGTTTATAGTGTTCATAAAATCATCCTAATTATTGCTTTTATTAAATATTGACCCAGGCGCTGTCGGCTTTAGCACTGGCTAGCATGGCATCGATGAATGCCATGCCTCTTAATCCCGCAGTAATCCCTGGTGCGACTAAATCTTGTGGCATTGCCGTGTGGCGTATTTGCTTGGCAAAAAGAGTGTATAGGTTGGCAAAGGCTTCCAGATAACCCTCTGGGTGTCCGCCAGGCGTTCGGCACAATTCATTAGCGGCATCGCACAGTTCCGGCATGCCAGAGCCTGCTCGCAATACCCGTTTTGGAGCATTGTGAGGCATGTGTATCAATGAGTTAGGCTCAGCGTGAGTCCACATTAGGCCACCCAGCTCACCGTAGACCCTGATTTTTGGCGCATTTTCTTCACCGGCGCAGATTTGACTGGCGATGAGTGTACCGCTTGCGCCTTGTTCGGTCCTAAAATGCGCCGCCCCATCGTCATCTAAGTGTCGTCCTTCGACAACGGTGTTAAGCATGGCGCTTAGGCGGTGGATATTGTGCCCAGAGACAAATTCTGCAAGGTTGTAGGCATGGGTGCCTATGTCACCCATACAGCCGCTGGCTCCTGACTGAGCTGGGTCGGTTCGCCAAGCAGCCTGCTTATTTTCGTGTTCAATAAGCTCGGTGAGCCATCCCTGCGGGTACTCCACTAATATTTTGCGCACTTTGCCTATTGTGCCGTTAGCCACCATATGGCGGGCTTGCCAAACCATGGGGTAGCCAATATAGGTATGGGCAAGGGCGAAAAACGTGTTGGATTGCTGAAGTGTGTGGGCAAGTTCCATCGCTTCTGAGCTGCTCACACCCAAAGGTTTTTCGCACATGACATGGAAGCCCAGTTTAGCTGCTGCAACGGCAATCGGCACATGGGTGTCGTTGGGGGTGACAATGGTAATGGCTTCGATTCTTTGGTCGGCGGGTAGTGCTGCTTCGCTCTGCAGCAGATCTTGCCAAGTACTGTACGCTCTTGATGGGCAGATTCCGAGTTGGGCAGCGGTTTGTTGGTTGTTGTCGGGGTTGCGGCTAAAGGCGCCCGCCACTAGTTCATACTGCCCATCCATGCCGATGGCGTGGCGATGGACTGCGCCAATAAAGGCTCCTTGGCCTCCGCCAATCATCGCTAAGCGTACTTTTTGAATCATTTCTTGTTACCATCTAGTCTTTTATTTGAAATTAAGTCAGTATTGAAACCTAAAATGTAAACGTTTGCAAAGGTGTAAAATGATAAATATAGCGACAAATCGGCGCAATTTTTTAAAATCGTTCACGGCGTTGACTGCACTTGCCGCGATGCCTTTGACCATGGCTCATGCCGGTCATAATCGCGTGGGTTTACAACTTTATACTGTGCGCGACATGGCTCAACAAGATTTGTTAGGTACCCTCGAGTATGTTGCTGCTTTAGGCTACAAAGACATGGAGTTTGCTGGCTACTTTGGTCATCCAGTGCAAACGTTAAGACGCCATCTTGATGTTTTAGGTTTGGCATCGCCGTCTGTTCACGTGCCATTAACTGTGCTGCAAAATAATTTGCAGCAAGCGATAGATGATGCCTTGGTGATGGGGCATCAGTACTTAGTCATGCCTTATTTGACGCCAGAGCAGCGTGAGGGAGGGATTGATACCTACAAACGACTGGCAGAATTCCTCAATGGTGTAGGTGAAACCTGCCGTGATAACGGTCTTTTTCTGGCATACCACAATCATGATTTTGAGTTTGAACAGCTGCAGGGTGAGTTGCCCTATGATCTTCTGCTAGAAGTGCCGGCTGAGCACATGTTAATGGAATTGGATCTGTATTGGACCACTAAAGCAGGTTATGACCCGGTCAGGTTATTCGAGCAACACCCTGGTCGATTTCCTTTGTGGCATGTTAAGGATATGGATGAAAAAGGCGAGTTTGCCGACGTGGGCTCAGGCACCATTGATTTCGAGCGCATTTTTGCCCATCGCGCCACTGCTGGCTTGCAATATGGCTTTGTTGAACGCGACCGTACCCCAAATCTTGAACAAACCTTGGTCAATAGTTTTGGTGCGGCGCACAGTTTATTGAGTGAATGACGTTAGGAAGTGAATGTTTATTTTTAATAGGTGTTAGTTCCTCTTTTTACTTTGTCGGCACACTCATCGCGTGTTCCGCCCGTGTTGCCGACAATGCATTGCTGCTGTTCAGGCACTTTGTTAAAAAACATAATGAAAATAATTAGCTGCGTTTAGCGCGATATCTCTTTCCAGATTTATGTTTGCGAGAACGGCTTAATGGCTTTATGCCATAGGGCGTATGTAATCTTATCGAGTATCGAAGGCGTCTAAACGTTATAAAGTTTAACCATAGAGAAATACGTTTCTCATCGTTTTCCGGAGTACACCATGGAGACGGCATCAAATAATAATGTTGCGCATAGCTATGACCCTAGTGCGAATTACACGCTTCCATTAGCGGGTTTGACAGCACTCTTTTTTATGTGGGGTTTTATCACCTGCTTGAATGATATTTTGATCCCCCATTTAAAGAATTTATTCTCACTTAGCTACACCCAAGCTATGTTGATTCAATTTTGTTTCTTTGGTGCTTATTTTATCGTTTCTATTCCTGCCGGCAAATTGGTAAATCGATTAGGTTATCAAAAAGGTATCGTCGCCGGTTTGTTATTGGCGGCCCTTGGCTGTGGAATGTTCTTGCCGGCGGCGTCCCTGCATTCTTACCCCTTGTTCTTGGCGGGTTTGTTTACCATGGCTTCAGGTATTACCATCCTTCAAGTCTCTGCTAACCCTTACGTGACGGCCTTGGGCCCTGCAGAAACGGCATCCAGTCGTTTAACCATGACACAGGCGTTCAACTCATTAGGGACCACCGTTGCTCCTTTCTTTGGCGCGATGTTGATTTTGGCGGCGGCAGAACCTGCCTTAGAGGGCATGAGCCAGGCGGCCATCAAAGCCCAAGAAGCCGATGCAGTTAAATTCCCTTACTTGTTGTTAGCGTCTTCATTCGTCGTGTTGGCGATCATCTTTTACAACCTAAAGCTACCCAATGTTCAGGGCGAATCAGCTAACGTTGGAAAACTAAAGTACAGCGATCATCCCCACTTAGTACTCGGTGCGATTGGTATTTTCATGTACGTAGGTGCAGAGGTCGCCATCGGCAGCTTCCTGGTCAACTTCATGGGTTTGTCACACATTGCGGGTATGGATGAAGCGACAGCTGCCCCTTACATTGCCTATTACTGGGGTGGCGCTATGGTGGGTCGTTTTATTGGCGCTGTTGTTATGCAGAAAGTTAAAGCAGGTAATGTGCTTGCCTTTAATGGCGTTATGGTGATCTTGTTAGTGACAGTCGCTATTTTGGCGGAAGGATCGCTAGCAATGTGGGCATTGTTGGCTGTCGGTTTGTTTAACTCCATTATGTTTCCTACCATTTTCTCATTGGGAATTACTGGATTGGGTGCAAGCACAAGCCAAGGGGCCGGTCTGATGTGCCTCGGCATTGTGGGTGGCGCTATTGTGCCACTGTTTATGGGTATGATTGCTGATATTAGCGATATTCAAATTGCCCTTATACTCCCCGCCATATGCTACTTGTTTATTGTTCATTATGGTCTTGTTGGTCATAAGCCTCGCGCTTAATCTTTAGGGCGGGGAGCTTCTCCCCGTCCATTTTTCTGTGGGTTAACGTCTCCTGTTAATTGACACTATTTAAACCCCCTTTGGCACTATGTTGCCCATCAATGCTGACATAGCGTCCATTTGAATTAACACAACGTTAAATGGATGTTAATCCTTTCGTAGATTGATACCATAGCTCCGACTAATTAGTAGTAGTATCTATAGGCTATAAATCTTTTAGGTTCTTGTGCTTAATGGTTTAATAGCGAGCTTTTTTAACGCGATACAATCGAAAAGATTTCAAACATAACGAGCCAAGAATCGCTAATTCTTGGGCTTTATTTTGAAGGTGCGCCTATGTCGGCTTCATCATCTCGTGCCAACGCCAATGAGGCGTCGTTACTGAGAGTTTTTACAATTCCCGAATCAGAAGATTCGACATTGTCTCGTATTGAGAAACAAATGTCGGAAGACCTCAATGGGTTTCTAGAACAGCAGATTGTTGCTGTTCAAAAGCCTCTCGGTGAAATAGAACAGGATTTTGCAGACAGTAAAATCCCTGAAGAGCCAATGTGGGTTAGCGACTACAGCGATAAAATTCTCGATACCTTAATTGCCCACTCGGTCCACACTTCGTCTCCTAAGTTTATTGGCCATATGACATCGGCCTTACCCTACTTTTTGTTACCCCTGGCAAAGATGATGGTGGGCCTCAACCAAAACCTTGTCAAAGTCGAAACGTCAAAGGCCTTCACGCCGATGGAACGCCAAGTGGTTGGCATGCTGCACAACCTTATTTATCAGCGTGATGCCGATTTTTACCACGAGTGGATGCACAGCGTGAATGGTGCAGTAGGCGCATTTTGTTCAGGGGGCACTGTGGCCAATATGACGGCCTTATGGGTGGCTCGTAATTGTCGCTTTAAAGCCGATGGTGATTTTCTGGGAATCGACCAGGAAGGTATGTATGCCGCTTTAAAGTATTACGGCTATGACGGTGTGGCGGTCATTACCTCCAAGCGCGGGCACTATTCACTGAGTAAAACAGCCGATTTACTGGGTCTGGGACGCCGTTCTTTTGTGGCGGTGGAGGTGGATGAAAAAAACCGTATTCAAATCGATGCTCTTGAAGCAACGTGCCGTGATTTAAAAGCCAAAAATATCTGTATTTTAGCGTTAGTGGGCGTGGCGGGTACTACTGAAACGGGCAATATCGATCCACTGGAAGACATGGCGCAGGTGGCGCAAAAGTACGGGGCTCATTTTCATGTCGATGCTGCCTGGGGCGGGGCAACACTGCTTTCAAGTAAGCACCGTTCATTACTCAAGGGCATTGAACAGGCTGACTCGGTCACAATCGATGCGCACAAGCAGCTTTATGTTCCTATTGGTGCGGGTTTAGTGCTATTCAAAAATCCACAAATCAGTGGCGCTATTGAGCATCACGCAAAATATATTTTGCGTGAAGGCTCCAAAGATATAGGTATTCATACCCTTGAGGGGAGCCGCCCTGGGATGGCCATGCTAGTGCATTCCTGTCTTAACATTATTGGACGCCAAGGCTACGAACTGTTGATTGATAAGTCGTTGGCCAATGCCCGTTATTTTGCCGAATTGATCAATAGTGATGATGACTTTGAACTGATCAGTGAGCCCGAGTTGTGTCTGTTGACCTATCGCTATGTCCCCGGCCACGTAAGACGTTTTTTAGAGGGCGCCACTAAAGAAGTTCAACAGCATATCAATGGCTTGTTGAATGTCCTGACCAGAACAATTCAAAAAACCCAGCGTGAGCAGGGTAAGTCCTTCGTATCGCGTACCATGCTAAATCCAATTAAATATCACGCTGAAGATATTATTGTGTTTAGGGTGGTGCTAGCTAACCCGTTGACTACGCCTGAAATTTTGCAAGCCGTTTTGACGGAGCAGAAAGCTATCGCACGTAAACAACTCGCAGAGCTAGCACCCATTGAGCAAATTGTTGCTAGTGCGACTTAGTCGCCTCGTTAATATGGACTAATATTGGTGTTGCGACACACAAGCTGTCGCGCATAGGATGGGTGGGGTCGCATTACAAAAAATGCCCATGCTAATTTTGCATAATATTGTTTTATTTGGGCGGCGCTGCACATGAGTGAATCGCCAATAAATATTCCTGTCATGGAGAAATCATGAAAGTACTCGTCACGGTCAAGCGCGTTGTTGATTACAACGTGAAGGTACGCCCCAAGTCAGATGGCTCGGGTGCAGATCTCAATAACGTCAAAATGTCGATTAACCCCTTCTGCGAAATCGCTGTCGAAGAGGCAGTGCGCCTAAAAGAAAAAGGCGTAGCTAGCGAAGTGGTCGTCGTGTCGATCGGCGACAAGGGTTGCCAAGAGCAGCTTCGCACCGCGTTGGCGCTCGGTGCTGACCGCGCGATTCAAGTGGATGCCGCTGGTGAACTACAGCCATTAGCGATCGCTAAGTTGCTGAAGGCCGTGTGCGATAAAGAGCAGCCAGGACTAGTGATCATGGGCAAACAGTCCATCGATGGTGATAACAACCAAACCGGTCAGATGCTAGGT
>Ga0181577_10004170_pt1 | contig 11196 bp, 8 predicted proteins | sample 101ome_21_FD_132468 | JGI IMG/M metagenome (GOLD analysis project Ga0181577, IMG submission 132468) | Coastal salt marsh microbial communities from the Groves Creek Marsh, Skidaway Island, Georgia - 101413BT metaG (megahit assembly) | ecosystem: Environmental > Aquatic > Marine > Intertidal zone... | reverse complement strand
TGCTGGGTCTGAGAGCCTTGGGAAGCGCAGAGCTCGAATGAAATCTGGTCAGTGACCTGCATGCCGCATTCACAGATGCCCAAGGTGGCTCCGGTTAGGTCGCAAGCAGCCAAGAAAACACTTATCAACATGGCCCGCCGACCTCAAGTTCAAACAAGCGGTAGTCCGAAGCGAAACGACCAGAGAAGCCAACACGCTCCTGTCGATTAGGTTGGAGCAGACCACCGGAGGAATCCACGACCTGCACCTGCGATAGGTCTAGGCAGCCGCTGACTTGTCCATCACTCACGTTTTCCACTTCGAATCGGGCAGAACCCAGCTGACTCAGGCCAATATCTGCCAGCAAGGCCGCGCCCTGCTCGGCCGCTTCTAGGGCGCCGCCCGAGAGAAATCGGTCCAATCCCGATCCACTCGCCGCCGCTTTTGCGTAGCCATCAAGTGATTGCTGAATGAGCACCTGAGCATTCGACTGCGAGCATCCAGTTACCAAGATCAACACCACCATCCAACTTCTCATGGGAAGAAGGTAGGGGTTCGAACAAATATGCGTCAGAAGTTATTCACAGCACAAAAAAGCCCCCGGGACCTGTAGGGTCCCGGGGGAAGTGGTTGCGGGGGCAGGATTTGAACCTACGACCTCCGGGTTATGAGCCCGGCGAGCTACCGAACTGCTCCACCCCGCGGCGAAGTTCAAACTCTAGCAGAAAATCGCTTAGTTATCTAGCGCAGCGATGGCCTGCTCGATCGCAAGTGTCAGGCGATCATCTGCCTCCCCGTAAGCGTTCCAGTCACCGGCTCGAAGAGCCGCTGCCTTGTCTTGAATCGCAATGCGTGCTCGTTCGAGCGCTGCATCTAAATCGGCATTTCCAGAGTCCACGCCAGCTTGGGCACCATTCGAGCTTCCCTGGCCAGTTCCGGTACCGCCGTCAGAGACGGCTGCTCCGGAGTCACCACCGAAGAGGTTATCCAGCGCTAGCTCCAAGGTGTCCTCGAAGGCGATCTGGTCGCCGAATGCGACCAGAATCTTCTGCAGGAGTGGATAGCTAGTTTCACCTGTTGATTCGATGTAGACGGGCTGGACATAAAGCAGTCCGCCACCTACCGGCAGGGTTAGCAGGTTTCCATTTAGAACTCGCGTCGAGCCCTGTCGCAGGATGTTCAGCAGTGAGGATACGTTGCTGTCGGCATTGAAGTTGTTCTGGACCTGTCCTGGTCCGGGCACGATTGTTTCGCGCGGCAAGTTGAGCAGGGTGAGCTTTCCGTAATCTTCGCTTATTCCACCAGACTCATTGCGTGCATCAGCATTGGCGATGAGGTATCCAGTCAAAACGTTTCTAGTCGTTTCGCCGGTCGACTGCGGAATGAAGGTCGAATACAGCGAGAAGCGGCTCTCGGCATCCCCTGGCGCCTGCATTGTCAGGTAGTAGGGAGGCTGCAGGGTTCCAAGACCGGTTCCCTCGACCGGGTCATTTGGAGTCATCCAGGCATCCTGCTGCGAGTAGAAAGCTCCCGCCTCAGTGACGTGGTAGCGCCCTAGCACAGAGCGTTGCGCCTTGAACAGATCTGCCGGATAGCGAACATGGCTCAACAGCTGCTCAGACATATCTGACTTTGGTTTGATGATTCCTGGATAAATGCCTGACCACGCTTGCAGAATTGGGTCAGTTTCATCCCATTCGTATAGCTCAATCTTTCCGTCGTAGGCATCAACCGTGGCCTTGACTGAGTTTCGGATGTAGTTGATGTCCCCAGCCTCCCGGTTAAAGTCCTCCGATGAGCTGTCCAGAATGGCCAGGTTGAATGCCTCGAGGTTGGAGTAGGGGTAACTTGACGAGGTGGTGTAAGCATCAACAATCCACTTCAATCGACCATCGACAACCGCGGGATAGACCTCGCTGTCCACGGTCAAGAATGGGGCGACCTCCGCAACGCGGTCTGCCGGATTGCGGTTGTAGAGAATCTGCGAGTCAGCATTGATCGCCTCCGATAGCAAGATCTGCTCACTCTGGAACCTCAGCGCGTAGGCGATCCGGTTGAAGATGTTGCCAACGATTGGTCCACCTTCGCCATCAAATGTTGTGTAAGTCTCGCGCTGGCCGTCCTCACCCGCAGGGTAGTCAAACTCCAGCGGCTCAGCCGATGCTGGGGCGCCAACGATTGAATACTCAGGAGAGTTAAGACCGAAGTAGACACGCGGTTCAAAATCACCCAGCGCGCCCACTGGCGGGATACCGGACTGAAGGAACAATGGCTTGCCATCGGCATCGCGACGGTTTCCATACGCGGCTACAAAGCCATAACCATGCGCGTAAACAATGGTCGAGTTGTACCAAGACTGGCTGTCACCAAGCCCCGCCTGGTTGAGCTCACGGACCGCAACCACGGTGTCTAGAACGTTGCCGTCTATTTCATAGCGGCCGACGTGCAGGCGGTCCGGGAAGCTGTAGTACTGGCGGTACTGCTCAAGCTGGCGGAATGCGTCCGAAACTAGAGCTGGGTCCAAAATGCGGATCGAAGCCGTGGTTTTCGCGTCGTTTCTGAGGGCGCCCTTCTCAGCCACGACTGTGGCATCGTAGTCAACGACCTCAACCGTATCGATACCAAAAGCTGCCCTGGTGGCCTCAATGTTGCTCTGCAAATATGGCGATTCGAGTGTTCGCTCATTCGGGACAACAATGAAAGTTTGTATCGCCCATGGGTAAAGACCACCCAGAACCAAAGAGCTGACCACCATCAACGCGGTTGAGATGATCGCGAGACGCCAGCGGGCGATAAATGCAGTAATCAGGAAGGTCACCGCAACCGCTGCGGAAATAAGGGCCAAAATTTGCAGGCCTGGGATCACCGCATTCGCGTCGGTGTAATTTACGCCGGTGAACAGCGTGCCGGTGGTGATTGCCGTGGAGTACTGGTCAAACCAAAGGCTGACACCCTGCAGCAATAGATACAGGGCCACCAAAATCGAAAGCTGCACCCGGGCCGGCTTGGAAACGGCAATTTCACGCCCGGAGAACCGGATGCCGCCGTAGACCACATGCACACCTAGGTTTATCAGGGCGGCCAAAAAGACCGCACCCGAAAGATAGCCGACCGTGAAGGTCAAAAATGGAAGATCGAAGATGTAGAAACCTGCGTCGAGTCCGAAGTGGGAATCGGTGGTGCCAAAATCGCCACCGTTCAGGAACAGCAGGACGGTCTGCCACTCTCGAGCGACGACCAAACCGCCACCGACCCCGACCAGCGCCGGCACACCAAACATGATGACCTTGCGCAGACTCTCCAGCAGCTGTTGATATGCCTGGAAGGGAGACTCGTCCGGCATCCGAAGGTAGATGGGCCTGGTTCTCCAGGCAAGTAGAAGTCCGACCGCAATCACTGCCGTCATGACAACAAATCCAACTAGGAAGCTGATTACCTGGGCCAAAATTTGAGTTACGAAGACAACCTCAAATCCGAGCTGCTCGAACCACAGCCAGTCTGTGTAGATACCGGCTGCGCTGAGAAGTGCGAACACAATCGCCGCCAAAATTCCAAATGCAATTGAAAGCGGCGATACTCTTCGGCCTTGGGCTGGTGCTTGTGACACGGTATTTCTCCTAGCTATCGCAAGTTAAGTTCGGGAAGGTCGAACCCGATTTGAGTTGCTCCACCGCGGTTACGGCTTCATCTAAGTCTCTCACTGATACAACAGGCAATCCTTCTGGAACCTGCCCAATTGCCTCGTTGCAATTTCCTATTGGGACCAAAAAGAGGTCTGCACCGGCTTCGGCGGCAGCAATCATCTTTAGTTGAATACCGCCAATGGGACCCACCATGCCGTCGGCACTAATTGTGCCGGTGCCGGCTACGTGATTGGCGCCAGCAAGATCTCCCTGCTCGAGGGCGTCCAGGATACCTAGGGTGAACATAAGGCCACCGCTTGGCCCACCGACATCGCCAAGTTGCAGCTGAATATCAACCGGGAAGTCATAGGTGTAACCAATCATGGCGCCTATAACCCACGTGCCTTCCCTATCCTGGGGTGCGATCTCAAACTCCAGAAATTGCCCGTCACGCTCCACACCCACGACTACGGTGCCCCCGCCAGCGGACTGGATTTTGCTCTTGAAGCCGTCAAAAGTGGCAACTGCTTCCCCATTTGCTGTCTTTACAAAGTCGCCAGCCACCAAGATTCCCGACGATGGAGCATCGGCGATGACCGATGCCACATACATCTGCCTCGGGACTTCATGACCCAAGCGCAACAGAGCGGCGGCGATGGCATCCTGCTGAGAAACCTCCATCTGCATGGTTGATTCAGCACGAATCTCTTCGGTTGTTCGATTGGCCGGAAAAACCTCATCCAGCGGCAAGACAATCTGGTGCGGGTCCGCCCAGGCCAACAGGATTTGAAACCAACTAGGAGTCGCCTCGCGATTGCCAAGTAGCGAGACCGTCGTGACGTCGAATTGGGATTGACTCGGGTACGTAGTTGCGTTGCTTGCCGAAATAACTGGTTCGCCATTTACTTCGCCCATGACATTGAATACCTGACCCGGTCGCTCAATCACATACCCGGTTGGCAACAGTGCCAGCGACCCAAAAGTGATCAGGGCGAGCGAAAGCGTTATCCAGCGCAGGGAACCTCGCGGCGCCCTCGGTCGATCGGAGAAAAAAGTCATTGCTGCAATGGTAGATAACCATTCTTTATCTTTGCTGAGCGGCACTAACGCCCTTGGCGAACAATTGTGGAACTCGCACCATTTACCCAGCACATGCGACGCAACTGCGAATAACCTCGAGCTAGAGGTGGTTCGGTGAGCGAAGACAAGGACGGTCGCGATGAACTCGAGGAGTTCATTCGCAAGATGATGGCAAGCGGGGAAATTGATCCCGACGCATTGGCAAAATTTGCAGGAGTCATGAATCCGGCGCTCATGCAACAGCTTTTCTCTCAGACCCAACACCTTTTCAGCGACAACGACAACGCAGTCAATTGGGACATGGCAAAGAACCAGGCAATAGAGCTGGCAAGGAAGGACCTCGCTGAATCGGACCGAGGCTTCGAGGCCGAGCTCAGGAACGCTTTTGACATGGCCCGGCTTTGGCTGAGCGAAGTAACCGAGTTTCAAAGCGGCTCGGAAGTAAAGCTGCTGTCCAGGACAATGTGGGTTGAAGACGCGATGCCGCTTTTCATTGAACTTAGTGAGCCGGTTGCCGAGAGTACCGCTCGTGCCCTGGCAGATAGCCTCGGGGAGCTTCTTCCCGAAGAGCTGAGTTCAATGCTTGGATCGGCCACAAAATTCGTCGCGAATGCCGGCGCTTCCATATTTGCAATGCAGTTGGGACAGGCGGTTGGTCGACTTTCAGCTCAAACACTAAGCGGCACTGAGATTGGCATTCCAATCTCCCCGCGCCCAGGTTTTGTTTCACAAAACATCAAAGAATTCATATCTGATTTAGAAACCCCGAGGTCGGAGGTGGTCATCTTTTTGGCAATCAGAGAGCTGGCTATCTCTAGCCTCTATGCCTCAAACCGTTGGCTTCGAGACCAGATTGCAACCCAGGTTCGTGAGTTTGCAGCGGGCCTCAAAGTAGAGATTTCAGGTATTGAGGAGCTAGTTCAAGAAGTCGACCCCGCCGACCCTGAGAGCATGGAAAAAATCATGGAGGCCACTGCCATGATGAGCCGACGGACAGAAGAGCAGGAGGCGGCCCTGGTTCGCATTGAAACTTTGCTGGCGCTCATTGATGGCTGGGCCGATGCCGTGACGCTTGAGGCAGCGAAGCGCTTGAACAATTCACACTCGTTGGCCGAGCTGGTGAATCGAAAGCGAGTAAGCGCTGGGGCCAGCGAAAAAACCTTTGAGATTCTCCTGGGGTTGCAACTGCAACCGAAACTCAGGAGGGAAGCTCAAGTTATGTGGCAGGAGATTGGCAAACTAGGTGCCGCCAAGCGAGATTCACTCTGGAAACACCCGGATCAAATGCCGACCGTCGAAGAGGTCGCGAACCCCTTCATGTTGATCGCTCGAATCAACGATGGCCCAGATGATTTTGATGGCGAGTTAAGAAAGCTCTTAGATGGCTAACTGGGGATAACGCCACGCGCTCGTCTCGCAGCAGTGGCATATTTCCCCGATGGCCCATCAGATAAATCCATCCCTTGCAAGGCTCTGGCTCCCTTCTGGGAGCAGGCAGTATGGCTACGTCAACCCAGTCCGTCTATCGCTGCAGGAGGAGTCCGAACAGCGCGCCGTCGACTATCTCGAGCAGGGTGTTTCGGAGTCGCAGTATCCAGCCATTGGCAAGCTGGCCAAAATACCCGAACCTGAACTGGGAACACTACTTACCCGGCTATCGGGCGTACTGCGGACCACATCGGGTTTTACCCAAGACCTCACCGAAGCGGAGATAGCTGGACACTTCGCCGAGATTTCGCGTATCTATTTGACTTCAGATACTGACCCGGCTGAGATCATCAGCAGGCGGCGAGCGAGCCGCATTTTCATTGAGTCGATGGGCCGGACCAGACACCATATGCCGGGGTTTGACCTCGGCATTTCTGGGTTCGATCCTGACTCTGGATAACTCTCTTGTGAAGCAGTCGGATGTGGGAAATCTTGGTTACACAAAAGGCATGTTGGGCATATCCCGGGCAAAGGCTGCAAATGAGATTTTGATGGCCACCGGTGTTCAGCAACACAGTCGCATTTCCGGATCGATGGAAAATCTCGACCTGGCAATCTTGATAGCGAACGATGCTGTGTCGCCTCAGTCCTACCAAATTTGGATGCGGCGTGAGGTGCCTCACATTTCGATTGTTTTTGACGAGGGTGGAGTGCAGCTGAGCCCAATTATTATTCCGGGGATAACTCGCTGCCTTGCCTGCATGGAGCTAGCGAAAATGGATGAGAATCCTGACTGGGTTGCGATTGCGCCGCAGCTGCTGGCTCTAGACCGGTCACTTGAGGATTCCGCTGTTGTACTCTTTGCGGCTTCGTTAGCCGTGAATCAGGCGCTGACCCTGATTGATTCTGGGGCCGCCAACCTGCTACCAACTGCCTACCGACTCGAGCGGAGCGGACAGGTGTCTAGGTTTGAAGTTAAATCTAGAGAGTGCGGCTGCCGGATAGTTCGGTCATGAATGGCGATACTGGTTTACCGCTCAGTGAGCTGATCACCAACCGCTGCTTGGCCCGGGTAATTGCTACGTAGAGGAGCCTTCGCTCCTCCGCCTTCTCTGAATCGAGCTTGGCGTGGAAGATCGGGAACAGGCCATCGTTAACCCCGATGAGATAAACCTCGTTCCACTCCAAACCTTTAGTTCCGTGAATCGTTGCAAGGGTTATCGCATCTTGAACCGGCTCATGCCCGCTACGCTCTCGTTCATCTAGCTCGCGCAAGTACTCCTCTAGGGACGGTTCACCCAGTTCCTCAAGAACGTCGAAATACCAATTCAGCCCCTGGCTAATCTCCCCCTGCCCAGAGGCAGCAGTCCAACCCAAAGGCCGCAGAATCTCAGCAAGTTGTGATTCCAAACTTCCATTGAACTGTGAGACGGCGAGGGCTCTAATTGCCATGGTTGCCTGACGAATTTCTGGCCTAGCGAAAAATCTTCCCTGCCCCCTCACCTGGAAAGGAATACCCCTAGTAGCTAGCAATTCCTCAAACACTGCTAGCTGCGAATTAGTCCTAGCCAGAACTGCGATTTCCGCACGGGGGCTTGAGCTCAATGCCACGTCTTTGACTACCGACTCTGCCTCGAGAGCTGCAGATCCGTACTCTCGAAACAAAACGGCACCGCGGGTGCTCTTCACCGCCTCCAGAGGGGAGGCGGGCAAAACTCGATTTGCCGCCGCGACTATATCGGCACCCGAGCGATAGTTCTTATTCAGCTGGAATACTTCAGCGGAGTCATATTTTGACTCAAAGCCGAGCAGGAAGTCGCTGCTCGCCCCAGTAAATGAATAGATGGTTTGACGGGCGTCACCAACCACGCATATGTCATCGCGATCTCCAAGCCATGTGTCGAGTAGGCCCTGCTGCAACGGAGATATGTCCTGGTATTCATCCACCGTGAAGTGTCTGTACTGCTGCTCGAATTGCGCCATGATACGCGGTTCATTTCGAAGCATTCCAGTGCACAGAAGCAAAGTGTCTTCCCAGTCAATTAGCCTTCGCTCGGTCTTCAGGCTTCGATAGGCCTCAACGAGTTCCGCGAGTTTTCCACCCAGCGTCGACGATTCAAAATCAGCTACCTCGGTCATTGAATAGCTGAGATATTCAATTTCCGAAATTGCTTCTTGAATCTTCGAATCAGACCAGCCCAGCCTTAGTGTGGCGGCTGCTTCCGACACAAGGGCTCGCTTCGAAGTGAGCAGCTTGGGGGCCGGAAAACCTGTCAACTGGGGCCAGAAATACTGAAGCTGACTCAGCGCTGCAGAGTGAAAGGTTCGCACCTGCACCGAGCGAGCTCCTAACTGGCGAAGCCGCAGTCTCAGCTCAGCTGCTGCCCGGTTGGTGTAGGTAAGTGCTAACGCCTTATTTGGATTGAAGACTCCAGTCGCAATGCCGTAGGCAATTCGATGCGACACCGTCCTGGTTTTTCCGCTACCTGGACCGGCAATGATCGCCACCGGTCCCCTCAGGGCCTGCGCAGCCCGAGCTTGATCCTCATCCAAAGCGGCGAGGATGCTCTGCGCATTGAGCTCTGACATCACAATTCCTAGGCGTATGCGTGGCGTTGACAGATAGTGATGGAACCTATGTCTAACCTTGCTGCGTGGGACAACCTGCCTTGATTTTAGCCGCGCTTGCAGCCGACGCTGCTCCGGGCAAAACTTTCCGTCACTTCCGCAAGCTAGATCTGAATCCCGAGCTGGATATTTTGCAGCTCTGGGACGCTGAGGACAATTCCTATCAGCTTCTATCCCCCAGGACCACCGCTGGTGTTGTCGAGCTCTCGCAGCTTGTCGCTGGACTAAAGACCATCTCTTATGCCCACAACCTGCCCTTTGGGATCAACGAGATTATTGGCCAAACTCGAAGCATTGAGGGCAATGCTGTTGTTGTGCTGAGCGATATCGGTGGCCAGGCGCCTGAGTTATCGCGGTATGCGGCCGGTCCCTTTTCTCAGTCCATGGGCGAAGCCTTAGCAGCCGTACACCAGATTAACCCGGACCTAATTCGGGATGCCGGCCTTCCCGAATTCGACGCGCAAAGCATCCTCCACCGCAAGGTTGCCGAAGTGGATCGCGTCGCCGCGACCGGCAAGGTGCCTGCCGGCTTGCTCAACCGCTGGGAAGAAGCCCTTGAGGATGTTGGCCTGTTTAGATTCCACCCGACCGTAACTCACATGCAGATTAATCAGGACTCGCTCTTGGTGGCTGGAGGAAAGCTGGTAGGCGTGACCAACTGGTCGCAACTATCGATAAACGATCCGGCAGAGGACCTTAAGTACCTGGCCGGTGGGGCTCTTGGCTCAACCTTTGAAGATGCGATCCTGCACTACCGAGCTGCTAGAGAAAATGCCGACGAGAACATCGTGCAGCGAGCCATTCTCTACAGTGAACTCGAACTTGCCAGTTGGCTTGCACATTGCCTGCAGCTCGGTGATAGCTCAATGATTGCCGATGCTCAGTCAATGCTCACGGACCTTGATGAACAACTGAAAAGCCAGACTCTAAGGTCGCTCAGGGCAGCTGGGTTCATCGGCCTAGGTGCCGCGGGAGCGGCGGGTGTAACCGCGCAGTTGGACCGGATGCCGGAGGCCCAGCCTGCCAGTGAGCCAGAGCAGGTGACTGAGGATGAATCAGAAGAGGAAGCCGTTTTCGAGGTGACCGACATCGAAGAACTGGGTGAGCCTAGTTCGGACGAATTGTTCTGAGCCTCTCGAGCTGCTTGGCAATTTCTGACTCAGATTGCAGGTCCGGACTCACCTCGGTGCCATCGCCAGCAAAGAAGAAACTTGCCCTAACGCGCTCGGGACCCACCCCGAGCAAACTGCACAATCCAATTCGATACAGCGAAAGCTGCACGGAGCGCTCGCGTAACTGAGCTTCTGGTGGCATGGATCCTGACTTCCAGTCCACAATTTGGAATTCGCCATCCACCTCAAAGACCGCATCCAGCTGACAAACGACCACGGTCCCAGCTAATGAGAACTCGATTGATTGTTCAACTAGCTTGGGGGTCAAATTTGCAAAACGGCTCTGCGCGAAATTGACCCCAAGTTTTTGCTCCTCCTCAGACCAGCTGCAAAACTCCAGCTCGCTTCCCGAGCGAAAGGCTTCTTCGATGCCGGAGTGGAATCTGGTTCCCCTATCCGCCGCAGCGGAATATGGCTGTGGCAGGGGCCGAGAAAGCTGATTTGCAAATGCTGCTGGGTCGGCTAGCAGCCTAACGATCGCAGATGCGCTCAGCCGCTTCGGAAGACGGGGGCGAGCCAAGAAATTTGGCAATTCACGCTCGCGTAGCAGAAGCGCAAGCTCCATGGTCTGATCTAACTTGGCTGGCTGCGCAGCATTGACAAGCGCTGCGGCCTGCTCCCACTTCTCCCGGGCAGGCATTGGGTCCTTAGGCCAGATGCTTTGTTTCAGCTCGAACTCAGGCCGATCTCCTGGCTCATCCAACTCAGTTCTGAGCTGGATGAGCCCCTGGTTTATGAGCTCCTCCAGAAACGGCGATATCGCTCTGGCGTTCAAGGCTGAGCGCTTGTAATAACTGGCCGATAGGTGGAGCTCGCTGGCGGCACGAGTGAAAGCGACATAGGCAAGGCGCCGCTCCTCAATGAGTTGATGAGCCGGCACTAGTTCATCCTTGTAGTGCTCTAGAACCATTTTGAACTCACGCTGGGTTGTAAAGGATTGGCTGATGCTTGGAAGTTCCGCCGCATCAAGTCTTAGATCCGGTGGCAGTTTTGCCCCAGTTAGCCAAGCATTCGGCTCTTTAGCAGCCAAAGGGAAGGCGCCATGGTTCAGATTTGGTATTGCAACAACATCCCATTCAAGTCCCTTTGCGGCATGAACAGACATCAGCTGCACCCCCCCGCGCTTGGCCGAGGTTCTTGGTAACTCAAAGTTTTCTTTTTTCGAAGCTAGGTCAAGCCAGCTAACAAAACCGGCAACACTTGGGCGCTCGGCCGTTTGCTCATACTCCGACATCTTTTGGACAAAAGCCTGCAGATTCATCAGCGGGTTGCTGGCATCGCTGTGT
>Ga0181577_10004168_pt1 | contig 11197 bp, 10 predicted proteins | sample 101ome_21_FD_132468 | JGI IMG/M metagenome (GOLD analysis project Ga0181577, IMG submission 132468) | Coastal salt marsh microbial communities from the Groves Creek Marsh, Skidaway Island, Georgia - 101413BT metaG (megahit assembly) | ecosystem: Environmental > Aquatic > Marine > Intertidal... | reverse complement strand
GTAAAGATGGCATCACGTATCTATGGATGCGCAGAGGAGGCAGTGACCAAAGACCAACGGTTTGTTGGTAAGACTACCATCCTCGGTGCAGGGTACGGCATGGGGGCACTCAAATTCCAAGCACAGCTAAAGACGTTTGGACAAGAGGTAGAACTGGACGAGGCCCGTCGGATCATAAACATCTATCGGGAAACCAACTGGAAGATTAACCAATTCTGGCGAGATTGTCAGAACATGATCCGCTATCTGGTCAACGGTGATGCGTATCAGGTAGGACGATCTGGTGTACTAACCGTGGACGCTAAGGAGACAGGCATACGCCTACCTTCTGGCCTGTTAATTCGTTACGACGATCTCGGTGCCGAACAAACTGAAAACGGCTTAGAGTACAGCTACAAAACACGTCGAGGACGCACCAGAATTTATGGTGGAAAGGCGACAGAAAACATCTGCCAAGCGATAGCGCGTTGCATTATTGGTGAGCAAATGTTACAAATTGCTAAGAGATACCGCGTTGTGTTAACCGTTCACGATTCGATTGTTACCTGTGTTCGAGACGAAGAAGTCGAAGAAGCACAAGCCTATGTCGAACATTGCATGAGGTGGGTACCCGAGTGGGCAGCAGGTCTGCCAATTAACTGTGAAAGTGGAACAGGTAAATCATATGGAGATTGTGAATGAGAGTTACCGTCGATGATATGGAAGAAACCTTCAACAATACATGTTTAGATTTCTGGTCTGAATTGTTAGAGGTGGTTAATCAACAAGCCCCCGAAGATGCTATGACTATCGAGCAACATAGTGATGTGTTCTATAAAGTGTTTAAGCAAGGTATGCACCGAGGGTGGAACAGTGGGGCACTTAACCTCATGACACAACTTAATGACAACGGAGCGGTGGAGGCGGTACGCCCATCATGAGTGTAGCCCCGTGGTCATTCAGCAAAATTAAGGCATTCGAGCAATGCCCGAAGCAGTTTTATCATGAGAAAATACTCAAGGAGTTCCCTGTCGTTGAGACGGAAGCGATGCGATACGGCACCGATTTCCACTTAGCGGCAGAGGAGTACATCCGAGATAGCAAACCACTACCTAAGAAGTTTACATATGCGCAGAAAATGCTTGACTCCCTGAACGCCAAACGGGGGGTCAAGCTATGCGAACGCAAGATGGGGCTGACCGAGAACCTTACCCCGTGTGATTTCTTTGCCGATAACGTGTGGTTCAGAGGTATTGCTGACCTGATTGTCATGGACGTGCTTGCTAACACCGCATGGGTCATCGACTACAAGACAGGTAAATCATCCAAGTACGCCGATAAAGGCCAACTGGAACTGATGGCACTCACGGTATTTGCTCACTACCCCGACATCAAATACGTCAAAGCAGGGCTTGTGTTTGTTGTCTGCAACGATCTTGTCAAAGAGAACTACGCCGATTTTGATAAGGATAAACTGTGGGCTAAATGGCTAGGCAAGTACGAAGCCATGAAGTCTGCCGCTGATAACGATGTCTGGAACCCACGTCCAAGTGGACTATGCAAGCGGCATTGTCCTGTTACCGTGTGTCCACATAATGGAGGTCACTGATGCCATACAAGAACAAACCACGTCCTTATAAAAAGGAATACCAACAGCAGAAATCTAGGGGCGAACATACGGATCGTATGGAACGTCAGCGTGCGCGTCGCGCCATGGATAAGACAGGTAAAGATGCTAACAAGAACGGGGTCGCTGATCGGCGCGAAGGCAAAGACATAGCGCACAAAAAACCCTTGTCCCGTGGCGGCACGAACAAAGACGGGTACACAGTACAAAGCCGCAAGCGCAACCGTGCAGGTGGTGGCGCGTTAAGCAAAGGCAAAAAGAAGAGTTAGTGTAGACACTAACACCGCGCCGTAAGGCGTTGCGATGGAGAACAAGGTGCAGATACTTAAAAACAAGGCGCTTCTTTTGCGCCTAAAAAACCCCAATAAAGTCACTACGACTGTACAAAAAAGCAAAGAACTTAACGATAATCAAGTCCTCGTTAACTGGGGCGTTGATGAAGCGCACACCTTGCGCAAGCTAAACATTAACGTGCCATCACCTATTACAGGACAGTACGATTGGCCGGGCCAGTTTAAACCTTACGACCACCAAAAGACGACAGCGGCTTTCTTGACTATGAACCGCAAGGCGTTTTGCTTCAACGAGCAAGGGACAGGCAAGACTGCATCGGCAATCTGGGCGTCTGACTTCTTAATGAAACAGGGCAAGGTCAACCGCGTGTTGGTTATCTGCCCCCTCTCGATCATGGACAGCGCATGGCGCAATGACTTGTTTTCCTTTGCTATGCACCGAACCGTAGACGTAGCGTACGGCAGTAAAGACAAGCGCAAGAAGATCATCGCGCAAGGCTCCGATTACGTCATCATTAACTACGATGGGGTCGAGATTGTTGCCGAAGATATAGCTAACGGTGGGTTCGACTGCATCATTATCGACGAAGCCACACACTATAAGAACGCACAGACCAATCGGTGGAAGACACTCAAGAAACTCGTCAATGACGATACGTGGCTTTGGATGATGACAGGCACACCTGCCGCACAGTCACCACTCGACGCGTACGGATTAGCTAAATTAGTTAATCCTAATGCAGTGCCGAGGTTCTTTGGGTCGTTCCGCGATCAGGTCATGTACAAGTACACGCAATTCAAATGGCTTCCGAAGCCCGATGCGACTGACACTGTGTACCGTGCGCTCCAACCTGCCGTGCGATTTACTAAGGAAGAATGCCTTGACCTACCCGAGATGGTGTACGTCAAACGTCAGGTAGAACTCACCAGACAGCAGGCCAAATACTATAAAGAACTCAAAGATAAACTTGTTTTACAGGCGGCAGGGGAAGAGATCACGGCTGCTAACGCAGCAATTAACATGAGCAAACTCCTGCAAATATCTTCTGGTGCGGTGTACACCGATGGCGGAGACGCCTTGGAGTTTGACATCAAGCACCGATACAAGGTTTTACGCGAAGTCATCGACGAAAGTTCCAAGAAGGTTCTGGTATTCGTGCCGTTCAAGCACACCATCGACATCCTCACACAGAAACTTTTGGACGATGGAATTTCCACAGAAATTATTCGAGGAGATGTTTCCGCGTCGAAGCGTACCGACATATTTGCCCGTTTTCAAAAAGACCCTAACCCACGGGTGCTCGTGATCCAGCCGCAATCAGCGGCACACGGTGTCACGTTAACAGCCGCTAACACGGTGGTGTGGTGGGGGCCAACCAGTTCACTAGAGACGTACGCCCAAGCGAACGCTCGTGTACACAGGTCAGGACAAGACCATAAATGTACCGTCGTCCAGCTCCAAGGTTCGTACGTAGAGAAACGTGTTTACGCACTATTAGATAGTAGAATAGACGTACACACAAAGATGATTGATCTTTACAAAGAATTACTTGACTAGCGTATGGGGCGCTAGTAGAGTAAACACCCCGACAGTTTTGTCGTGCGAATAGGAGAACACAATGAGTGAGGAAGATAAGTTAGCTGAGAAGCTAACGCGAGTGTACTTGAAAATCAGAGACAAGAAATCCCAACTTGCCGCTGAGTTCAAGAAGCAAGAAGAAGACCTAGATCAGCAACTGACCAAGGTCAAAGTGGCACTACTCGACTACTGCAAAGAGCAGGGCGTCGAAAGTGTGAAAACTTCTGAGGGAATATTCTACCGTTCGGTGAAGACGCGCTACTGGACTAGCGACTGGGAAGCTATGCACCAATTTATCATGGAGCATAACGTGCCTGAGTTTATGGAAAAGCGGCTCAACCAAACCAACGTGCGAACCTTCCTCGAAGAGAACCCCGATCTCGTCCCCAAAGGGCTGAACGTGGATTCGGAATATGTCATATCTGTGAGGAAAAAATAATGAACGGACCTTTTGTACCTATCGAAGACCTAGCAAAGCACTTTTCGGTGTCGATCTCGACAATCCGTGCGTGGGTGCGTCAGGGTCACATCCCCAAGGATACCTACATTAAAGTGGGTAACACGTATCGTTTCTCAATCGACAACGTGTCGTCTGCTCTGACGAAAAAGGAGTCTGGTAAACCTGTTACCACCAACACAATTTCTGTACCGACAGGCACGGGTGCAGTAGCCACTGTCTCATTCGCTGATAGCGAACCTGAGTACAGTCTTGACGATGACATCTAAGGAGAAACGTAATGTCCGAAATTACCTTGTTTGAAAACAATGCGCTAGCGAACAGTGATCTGTTCAAACAGTTACAAGACGTTAACTCGAACCTGTTAAGCGGTTCGGGCGGTGGCAAGCAACGCCGCCGTATCAGTCTCAATGGCGGTAAGTTCCGCGAGATCGTGAACGGGGAGCAAGTCTCTGTCAGCAAAGAAGATAACATGAACATGGTTATCGTGAATGCGGCAAAGATTAGTCGCCAGTATTACGAGGGTAACTATGACCCCTCTAACCCAACACCCCCCAAGTGTTGGTCAGCCGATACCGAAGCCCCTGCCCCAGACGTGCCACAAGACCAACGTATGGCCTCACGGTGCATGGATTGCAAGATGAACGTCAAAGGTTCTGGTCAGGGAGAAAGCCGCGCCTGTCGCTTCTCACAGCGTCTAGCGGTGGCACTCGAAGGACAACTTGATAAGGTGTATCAGCTACAGCTACCCGCCACGTCTATCTTTGGCGATGGTAAGGATGGCAAGATGCCAATGCAAGCCTACGCTCGGTTCCTTGCCGCACACAATACTCCTGCGGTAGCCATCGTCACCAACATGCGGTTTGACGAAAGTAGTAGCGTACCGAAGATGTTCTTCAAGGCAGTTCGCCCACTAGATGAAGGTGAATTGCAAGCAGTTGTTGACCTTAAAGACCATCCTGATACGCTAGAGGCTATTACGCTTACAGTCGCCCAGACCGACGGTGTGTCCAAAGCACCTGAGAAAAAGGCACCACCGAAGAAAGAAGAACCCAAAGAAGAACCTGCGGCACTGTTTGCGGACGCCGAGGATGAACCCGTTGACGAACCTAAAAAGGTTGTCAAGAAGACAAGTGCGCCTGCACCGTCTGACGATGACCTGAGTTCGATTATTGATAATTGGGACGATTGATCGCTCGTCGTCTTTTGGTAATCGGACTCCATCACGGCGGGGTTTACCCCTCGCCGTGGTGTATTAGGCAACGGGTGAGAGCATGGAAACTAAAACATTTTTAACGAATGCACTGAGTGGTGAGGGCTATTACTGTGTATTCGCGGCGCGTCTTGCTGACGACCGTCGGATACAAAAGTTTTATGACACTCTGGATGCAGTTGTTGATGCTTCCCGTAATCTGGATCAAGAAGGATATGATGTTTACTTTGGACTAGCGACGTTTAACGAACCAAACTCCCGTAAAGTTACTAATGTAAAACACCTACACGCTTTCTTCCTCGACCTTGATTGTGGGCCAAGCAAAGACTTCCAATCGCAAGAACACGCGGTTATTTCCCTAAGAGACTTTTGCAAGTCTAACAAACTGCCAATGCCGACTATGATTAATTCTGGTCGGGGTGTGCACGTCTACTGGTTCCTATCGGAATCGGTTTGCTACGATGACTGGTACCCAGTCGCAGAACGACTAAAGCGTTTATGTGCGAAGTGTAACTTTGCCGCCGATCCCGCTGTAACAGCAGACGCGGCTCGTGTGTTAAGAGTTCCTCACACACATAACTACAAGACCAATCCTCCATCTGAGGTGAAGTTCTTTGGGCTGACTCCCAAGTTTCATACCGTGGACTTTGATCGCTTTGCCGAGTTGGTCGGCGATGACCCGATACCAGTTCCCACGAAACACATACCAAGAGACCTAAACCAGACCATGCAGAACCTTCTTGGCAACAAGGAGAGCGTGTTCAAGGATATTTTGGTTAAGACGCAACGCGGGGAAGGGTGCGCACAGCTTGGTTACATCGTAAAGAACCAGTCTGAAATGAGCGAACCAATGTGGAGGGCAGGGCTTTCCATTGCAAAGTATTGCACAGACGGTGCGAAAGCGACACACCTGATCTCCGCAGGGCATCCTGAGTACACACCAGAAGAAACACAGAGGAAAGTGGACCAGATCAAAGGGCCGTATACCTGTGTGAAGTTCGACGAGTACAGACCCGATGTCTGTATGCACTGCCCACATTGGGGGCAGGTTAAATCACCAATCGTATTAGGTAAGAAGCTACGCGAAGCCGAAGTGGACGACGAAGGTAACTATGTTGCCGCTGTCGAAGAGCCTACATATGTAATTCCGAAGTACCCGTTTCCGTACGCACGAGGTGTAAACGGCGGGATTTATCTACGCACACGAAACCAAGAAGGAGAGGAAGACGAGAAGCTGATATACAAGCACGACTTATACGTTGTGAAACGTGTCAGAGACCCCGAGTTGGGGGAATCACTTGTCATGCGGCTACATCTTCCAAGGGACGGAGTGCAAGAGTTCACGCTACCTATGAGTTCAGTCACATCGAACGAAGAATTTCGTAAGAAGTTGTCAGCACAAGGTGTAGCAGTAAAGAAGATGGATGAGCTAATGTCATATACATTAAATTGGGTAGACGAGTTGCAAGCTACCAGTACAGCAGATATGGCGCACGTTCAGTTTGGTTGGGCAAATGACAAGTTTGATTCGTTCATTATTGGCAACCAGAACGTCAAAGCCGACCGAATTGACTTCAATCCACCTGCCAATCAGACGGTAGGTTACTTCCCACACTTCGAGCCGAAAGGCACGTTCGATGAATGGCGAGAAGCACTGGAGTTTTGGGAAGAAGACAAGTTTGTTTTACAGCAGTTCGGGCTAGGTATGGGTTTCGGCAGTCCGCTGATGGAGTTCTTAAACGAGCCATGCGGTGCCGTAGCGTTTATCAATAATGATTCTGGTACGGGCAAAACCATGATGCTTTACGCCGCAGCAGGTTTGTGGGGTGACCCACGTAAACTTGTTTTGGATAGAGACGACAAGGTGCTGTTCAAGATGAACCGTGCCGAGGTCATGCACAGCTTACCTGTGGGTATAGACGAGGTGACTAACCTTACCCCACGCGAGATGTCAGACCTGATCTACCAAGGAACCGCAGGTAAACAGCGGGGTCGCATGACCGCTCAAGCAAACGTCGAGCGCCACCAAGGTAGACCGTGGAGCCTGTTAATGGGTTACACAGCAAACGCGTCAATCATTGAGACCGTGAGCCGTGGTAAAGCTATGCCGAAAGCAGAGGCACAGCGCATCCTTGAATGTCGGGTCGAACGGTTATTCGACAAGTACAAAGACAAAGAAGTACAGGACGAGTTCAAGGCAAAAATACTGAACATCTATGGTCATGCAGGGGTACCGTACATCCAGTGGATCATGCAGAACCTAGACGAGACGCGTTCCATCATTAAGAAAGTGCATCAGCGTGTAGACGAGAAAGCACAGTTAACATCTGAAAACAGGTTTTGGTCTGACACCATAACCGCTACGATTTCAGGGCTACTGATTGCCAAGAAAATCGGCTTACATAACTTCGACGTGCAGAAGATATTTCAGTGGGCAACTACTGACTTGATTGCACAGAACCGACGCGGCCTGAGTGAGATGGAGCATTCGGTAACAGATGTACTCAATGACTTCTTTGCCGAGCATATCAGTTACATCCTACAGATTAAAAGCACGGTGGATAACCGTGGGAGCCACGATAACGGGTTAGATCAGCACGTCATCCCAGAGCAGGTAGCACGGGGGCGGTTGGTCGCACGGTATGAAACTGACACGAAACTATTCTTCGTCAAACCAAAACCGCTCAAGGAGTGGTGTGGTGAGTTGCAGATTAACTACTCACACCTAGTGAGTGAGATCATCAAGAAGTGCGAGGGTAAACGTAAGAAGGTGCGCCTGACAAAAGGTTTACCGTTAGAGTTAGGTAGCACCGACGTGATCGTATTGAAATTCAATGCGGAAGCTGACGATGAAGGTGTTGAGGACTTATGATCTTTCCCCCGATGGGGTACCAATCGAAGTGAACTGGGAGCGTATGAGTATCGGCGCTTCCATCTTCGTGCCCTGTATCGACACAGAAGAAGCCATAGCGCAAGCCACACGTATTTTCGAGGCGAAAAACTGGAAGTTAGAGCACCGAGTGCGTGTAGAAAGCGGGAAAATAGGCTTACGCATTTGGCGAATTGTGTGATACAGTTTGGATGACAGTGGGTCCCCTCACCGACTGGCTGTCGTTCTCCATGCTACCCCCCTCTTCGGAGGGGGGTTTTTATCTAAACCGTGTATACAAATACAACGCGGGTAAGAGCACAGAAAGAAACGCGACCCCTGTTCCAACGATTGTCCCTGCTAACTTCCATGCCTCTCTAAGTTGCTTACGTCTTGCACGGATGCGGGCTACTTCTTTTTCGTGTGCTAACTTGCTCTCCTCCATACGCTTCTTAATTGAACGGTACAGGTCACCCTGCCCCTGCATTAAGCAAATATCCTGTAGTTGCCTATCGAAGTTGGCGAGCTGCCGCGTGACACTTTCTAGTTGGAGGGCTTCTTTGTAGGTCATAACCCCTGCGCCTTTTTTCTCGGCTTCTTGGGCTTTCTCGGTGGCTTCGGCCCACCGACCTACGACTGTTGATAAATCCCCTGCGTTGTTACCTGCCTCTTTCAAAGTTTGAATGGCAGCGTTTACCCCTTGTACCGCCGCGATTGCAGCGGAGATTTCAGCGATCACCTGCGTATTACTGGCGGAGTGAATCCGTTACGGATGCCGTACAAATGATCCTCTATTGCACGACGCATCGCCGGGGAAAGTGATATACCGTTATACATCTCTTCACTTGTTTTTATGTGTTGATCCATCGACTTGTTAATTGATTCAGGCGATATTTCAAAGCTAGGATGGTCACGGTTAAACTGGATGATCTCCGAGTTAATCTTTCTGATCTCAGCCCAGTCACCCATACGCGCCGCCACATAATAACGCTTCATCAGGTTTGAGCGGGTTCTACCGATAGCGATGTCGATGCGTTTGGCCTGCGCATTCTCCTCTTGTCTGCGGATATACTCAGCAGGAGCAAAGCCAAAGAACTGCGCGACCAACTCACCACCTGTTAAGTCGTCATAGATTGGGTCTTTACGGCGCGTATATATACCGCCTTCTTGTTGATAACGACCAAGTGGGGATGCCTTCATTGCGTTCGTAACCGCAGTCGGCACGATGCTCTCTACCCCACGCTCGAACTCGCCGTTGTACAAGTCTTGCACACCACGGCCTATCCGCTTCGAGATACTCCATGCGGGACCGCCAAGGTACTGACCAAGCCACTCTTCCGCAGACGGATCGGCGTTGTATCTGTTCTCTTGGAACAGCAGCCCCGTTAGACGTACGCGTGATGCGATGTCAGCGCCTGCGCCGAACTGGTCCAGTATTTGGTTAAACGCGCCTTTGTACCAACCCTCGCCGACGTAGTTACGGACGATAGTATTAACATCGTCGTCTTCCTCACCGAGCAAGAACAGATCAAAGAACAACTGCGCCGCACCATATATCGGGATACCGTGCACACCTGCAAAGAACAGAGCCGACGCATGGATACCCACCATTTGCTTGAGCGCGATGTTACGCATCTGTTTGCCTTCGGCGTCTTTAGCAAAGACGTTATCAAGCAAGACACCGCCAGTCTTCATCATGTTGTAGTACATGCGCAGACCGTAGGTCTTATACATCATGGCAACACGACCAAACCCTTCTTGAGCAATCGGTGGTGCAGTCTCAAGCGTTGAGCCACCGTTGTATTCTTGCGTATCGTAAAGTGCTTCTCGTGCGGCTTGTTCTTGACGTTGAGCCAGCGGAGTGTTCGGGCTTTCCTTGCTAATACGTTCTAGTGCGAGGTTGTAGGCAGCGACCGCAGATACCTGACGGTTGAACCGTTCTGATTGGTTGAACATTGCCGCAGACAACGCTGTGCCAATATCTAGCGCAGCGGCTGCTTTACGCAGTAACGTGTTAGTACGACGCGCTTTACCGCCTTCTTGGAGGCCCAGAGCGTCGAACAGGAATGAACGGTTCAGGTGCCCACGCTCATACATCATTTTGACGAGCGGTGCGAGGCGTTCCAATTCTTTCTGTTTTTCAGCGGGAACGTCTTTGTCTTTTTTAACTACGAAGTCCCCGTTCTCGGTGCGGTCATAGTAGGCATCCAAACCATGCGCGATAGATATTTTATCTGCTATGGCTTTCGCCTTACCGCCCATACCTTCGGTTTCAGATATTTTGTCCGCTTGCATACGGGCACCAGTCACAAGACTAGCAGCACTCATTATCTCGTTATACGCCTGTTGGTAACCGTACCGAGCGCCGAGCATGGGGTATACAAACATAGGCATCTGGAACAACTGCACGGTGGCTGATGCTACGTTACCGCCGAGAGTATAGACAAACGCGATCTGGTTAGCCGTACGCGCAATCCCTTCGTACTTATTCTTAGAGCCGTACTTTGCAAACTGCATACGTTGGCTAAGGTTTTCCTTGATCGTATTGAGTTTGTAGTCGTCCTGATCTTGAGTCGGTTTGATTTGGTCCATCTCCGCTTCCATTTGTTGGAAGATAGAGGTGTACTTCAACTTCTCTACTTGGCGTGCGAGATCAAACCCTTTCGTCTTAGCAGCATATACTGCGTCATTCATGTAACCGGGGGTGTTCTTACGACGCTGTAACGACTTAGCAAATGATGACTCAGGCAGCGAGTTCACGAATAGCCGCATGACTTCCGACTGAACGTCATCTGATACTTTGTTCCCGCGTAAGGTACTCAACACTTCTCCAACAAACGATGTTGACGGTGCGTTGTTGAAGTCCTTGGCACTGAAATCGCCATCGCCTTTCTTGACTGTAGACTGGTCTACATCGGGGTCATTCTTCAGTTGCTCCATAACCCAGTCGCGCTCGGCTTTATCTTCAAACATCTGGAAGACATACTGGTCACGGTTAGATTTAACGCGGTCAGCTTTGTAGCTGAACTCTAGCTTGTAACGACCTTCACGAAGCAATGGGAAGTAAACGTCGAGTGTGTTTTTATCGAACAACTCAGCAAACACACCACGCTTCAGCTCCTTGGCTGCGTCTGGATTATCTTTCAGTAACGCGTCAATACGCCCGTTAATAACGTCCTT
>Ga0181577_10004166_pt1 | contig 11199 bp, 7 predicted proteins | sample 101ome_21_FD_132468 | JGI IMG/M metagenome (GOLD analysis project Ga0181577, IMG submission 132468) | Coastal salt marsh microbial communities from the Groves Creek Marsh, Skidaway Island, Georgia - 101413BT metaG (megahit assembly) | ecosystem: Environmental > Aquatic > Marine > Intertidal zone... | reverse complement strand
TTCAGCGACGGAGGGCGCGATGACGCGCGGTGAACGCGAGGCGCTGTTGACGCCGACGGATGGTGGTGATCCCGAGCGCGCGATCGTGCCGGGTGAACTCGTGCGCGAGCGCGCGTGCAGCGCGACGGAGTCGGTGCGACAGATGCGAGAGGATGCGGAAGAGACCGTGCGAACGGTGTTGAGTCGAGGCGCGCGGGTGGCGACGGTGGTGGCGTTGGTAGTGGGCGCGTGCGCGGCGACGGCGGCGACGGTTTCGGGAGGCGGGACGGCGACGGAGACGAGCGCGTTGGGCGGCGTCGCGCCGGCGTTGAGACGGTCGTGGGGACGTCAGTCGCGTTCGGTGTCGAACGACGCGCGCGGGGATAAAATGATCGCCAAGCTCGGTGGGCGACCGAAATTTTGTTCAAAGCGTCGTTTGGGTTTCTCCGCGCCGTGGCCCGGGCGGTACGTCGACATCGGCGAGTGGCCGGATTCCTACCTCACGCGAAACGCCGCGTGCGGATCCGCCAATGAACAAGATATGGACGCGGCGTCGTTGGGTAGAAATCGATACGTCAGACCGAATCAAAAGGCGATCAATGATTTCATCGATGACTGGACTTTGAAAATCGGCGCCGGAAAGGCGTACGCCGTGCCTCCGGGGGGCAAGGCGAAACACATCGCGATGAAGAACTCGAGCGCGCTGTTTTATAACTTTGTCCACGTGCCCAAGGCTGGAGGCACGTTTTTTGCGCAGATGATGACGGACGCGATGGAAAAGAATGGTCAACACTTTGGATACGCCTATCCGTTGCACAAACCGCCCATGGGGTCGTGGATCACGCTCCCCTTGGTGGATTTGACACAGAATAACGTCTTTAGCACGGCGCAACACTTTCGCGATCACGAACCCGCGCACTGGTTCGGTCAAGATGCGCTCCTCGCGCAATATGAAAAGGGGACGCGCTTTTTCGGTAAAGGACAATACGGCATGGGTTTTTGCGACGCCGTCGACGCGCCGTGCGTCTATCTGACGGTGTTGCGCGATCCCGTCGACCGGTACCTGAGTCATTACAAGTACTCCTGTCTCAAAGGATCCGAGGGGAAGGCGCAGTGGGAAGAGGAGTGGAAACACGCCGGACACTGCCCGCTCGATCCGATTGAATTCATGGATTATCTCGGTCCAAACTTGGATTGGACGTACCAACTCGCGCCCGGCGCCAAGGACGCCGCGACGCGCGCCGCGCAATCCAAAATCAACTTGAACAGCAACTGCGTGCGATACCTCATCCTGGAGAAGTATCAAGACGGTATCGGTAAACTTCGATCGACGTATCAAGAGTTTTCCCGCGTGGGCCTTCACTGGGGCGCGCGAAACGCGCAACCGCAGCTCGCCCCGTCCGAGGCGGCGCGTCTGCGAAAATACATGTCCAACGCCACGATCATGGAGACAATCAAGCGCAGACACGCCAAGATGCAAGAGGTCTACGATCACGCCGTGGCCAACTACGACAAGAACTGGGCGCGCGCGCCGGCGAGCTGTTAGCGCGGCGACGCGCGCGGAGACGAAGAGAAGAGCGCGCGACGCACACTTTGTATGGCACACGCATTCGTAAAGTACGCATCCGTAAAACCAGTCACGACGTTAAACCCTATCTAAACCCTACCCACTCGGACATTTTTATCTCTCTCGCGCGCGCGAACGCCGATCGTCGTCGTCGTCGTCGTCACACCGCCGCGCGCGAACGCGTCTCGGCGAGCCGCACCGCCGACGTCGCCGTCGACGCACGGACCGACGAACGCGGTCGATCGTCCGCATCGCGCGCGAGACGACTCGATCGTCGACGAATCCCTCCTCGATCGTGCGCTCAACACCCAGCGTCGATGTTCGCGAGCGCGGAGCGCGCGCCGTTGATGGCCAAGGACGGCGCGGACGTCGAGAGCGCGCGACGCGCCGCCGATGATGCGTGCGCGACGGCGAGCGAGCGCGGTGGTGACGAGGACGACGGACGCGGCGCCAAAGGGCGGTCGCGGTGGAGACGCGCGGCGGCGTGCGTCTCTCTCGCGGCGTCGGCGGCGGCGCTCGTCGTCGTCGCCACGGGCGTCTCGGAATCGGGAGACGCGAATCTCGGAATGCCAATGTGGCGACAAGAGTGGGCGGCGGGGAACATTCCCGAGGGGAGACAGTTCAGCGAAACCATTCCGCCGAAGACGTGCGACGCGCGACAGAGTCGCGGCGTGGAGGAGGATATCGAAAAGTATTTCATCTATCAAGCGCTGCAAGCGGAGGCGACGGCGACTCTCGGGTTGTCTGGAAAGGCGGCGAGGCACTTCGCGGCGACGCATGGTCGCGGAGCGGAGGCGACCTACATTACCGGTATGGCGAATAACGACACCGAGGCGCCGTATCTCTTGCCCAAGGATGGATACACGAAGAAGATTCGACAACGCGGAAACACAGCCATGTTGTACAATTTTGTGCACGTACCGAAGGCTGGTGGGACGTACTTTAACGAGGTTTTGGCGTCCGTGCAACACCAGATCAATAATAAGTACGGTAAGGCGCTCAATCCTCGCGAGGTGTACAACGGCGGTTGGCTGACGGCGCCGCTCGTCGACGCGACGGCGAATAACATTTACGCCACCACGCGCGCGTTGCACGCCAAGGAAAAGTCATTCTCCACGGCGACGCTCGCCGATGCGTACGATAAAGGACAGCGTCTCATGTCCAAGGGTTCGTACAACATGGGATTGTGCTCTGCGACCGAGGCGCCGTGCATGTATCTCATGGTGTTGCGCGACCCGTTTGATCGCTTCATGAGCCATTACAAATACTCGTGCCTCGAAGGCGCCGAAGGACGCGCTATGTGGGCGCCGCAGTGGAAAGCGGCCGGTGAGTGTCCGCTTAACCCGTTGCAGTGGTTTTATTTCACGCAAGGCGACGATTGGACCCAACTCATCTCTCCCGGGACATTCCCGCGCGACACGCAGTGCCACATCGACGGTTGCATCAATAACCTCAAGAGCGGCTGCGTGCGATATCTCCTCACGGAGAATCTTATGGACGGGTTGCGTAAGATGAAGAAGACGCTACCGGATTTCGCCGGACTCGATTTGCAGCGCGCCACTCACATGTTCACCAACGGCAGCAGCGGTCGTCTGAGCAAGGCGCTCAAGGAACGTCTCGCCACGTACATGGCTGACGAGGTGATGTTGAATAAGATCAAGGAAGGATTGGCGCATCAACAAAAAATTTACCAATTCGCCGTCGACAACTACGAAGAATCGTGGGCGAGCGAACTGAAGACGTGTTAATGTCAAGAAGAAAATTAATGCCGCGCCGACGAGCCGCGGATTCAATCGTAACGTAACCCCCACTTAGAAGAGATGTATTGACACTGTTTGCACACAGAAACTATCTAACTTATATGCACGATTCGATTCGATTCGATTCGATTCCACTCGACACCGCATCACACAGCGCCCGACCCGACGCCACCGCTCACGGCGGCGCGCGCGCCCTCGCGATACGCCTCCTCCCGCGCCTGTTGAATCGAGTGTCCGTCGGAACGGAACGACGCATACACCATGCGAATGCAGATGATGGAGAGCAACGCGTCCGTCATCAGCATCGACATCACGGTGGCGTGCATGATACCGATGACTTTGTGCGAATTCAGCGCTTGGGTGAGGTTAAGTAAACCGCACGTCGCCCACTGTTGCGCGCCGAAGAAACCCGGCGGCGCGAGGGCGGCGAAGGTGACGAAGCCGATGTGTAACATAAACATCAAGAAGAACCACAAAAACCCGAACGCGCGGTTCGCTTTGCACGAGTTGTACACGCGTCTGTACCACAGCGCCCACGCGCCCGGAATACCGCACACCATGTAGATGAACGCCATCAAAAACGACGACAAGTCACCCTTTTGAAACATTCTGACGAAGGCGACAAGGCAGTTGGAAAACATCGCGACGGAGAACAAGACGTACACGACGTAACACAGCGTCACGCACCGCTTGTGTCTCGGTGGAATCTCATCCGCGATACTGTGATAGGTGATGGCGTAGCACTTGAACGGCCAGTTGGGAGCGCCAGGACCGCCGCGCGGCCCGTCTCTCACCGCTCGCTCGCGCGCCTCCAAATCCCGCTCGCGCCGTAAAATCTCTTGTTCGCGCCTCTCGAGATCGCGCTGTTGCGCCGCGAGCGACGCGGACGAGACGCCACCCGTCCCACCGCCACCGCCGAACGCGCTTCCGCTCGGCGCCGCGTTGGACGATCGTCCACCGAACGCGCTCTTAAACGCCGCCGTCGCGCTCGATCGAAACGACGACCCGCCTCGATTCGACGTCGGCGCCGCGCCCATCTCTATGCCCATCTCGCCGCCCTGGTTCGCCGCCACATCGTACGCACCGAACGTCGAATTCACGTCCCCGCCCCCGTTCTCGTACGCGTTCGCGCCGGGAAGAGGGACATCCGGTAAGGGCACCTCTTCGCCGCCGTAGCCGACGCGCGCGGCGGGACCGGGAGACTCGAAAGGATTACTAAACTCCTCGTGCGACGACGCCGCGCTCACGCCTCTCGCGTGTCCCGGAGATGCCTGCGAGACAAGGCGCCGCGTTCGTTCGGTCAGTCGGTCGTCCGCGCGCGCGCGGAGAGACGAAATGAGAGAGAGAGACAGAGAGAAAGATCTCAACCCGACGAGATCATCTCTTCACCGCGCGCGCGTCGTCGTTCATCGCGCCTCGCGACGACGCGCATCGCGTGCGCGCACATCTCGCGCGTCCATCGCGCACCTGCGTCTCGAACGGATTCGCCATCCCGCGAGCCGGCGGCGCGTTCTCCGTCGGCTGTGGTGCGGAGATTTCAAACGGATTCGACATTCGTCGCGCGCGCGCCTCCCTCGACGACCTCTACCGCGCGAACGCGTCGCGACGCTCACGCGCGCGTCTCGAGAGACGCGTTCGACGCCGCGCACGTCGCGCGCGAGACGACGACGAGACGATGTGTGCGGAAGCCTCAATTTTGAAGAAAGATGTCTTTTTCGTCGTCACTCGCCGACGGACGACGAACGGCGCGCGCGATGAGCGCCACCCTCCAGCGTTTGCTCAGCGAGCGCCCGCTCACGACGGACGCGTGGGTGCAGTGCGATTCGTGTCAGGTGTGGCGTCGCGTGCCGCAGCTCGTCGCCGAGAGACTCGGCGAGAATCACGCGTGGTTTTGTCATCAAAATCTCGATCAGGCATTCAGCACGTGCGATGACCCGCAAGAGCTCGAGGATCACGAGATCGACGTGTTGATGCAGGCGCAGGAAGCGGCGGCGAACGCCGCGGCGCGCGACCGAGGCGGGCGGGGTGGGGCTCGACCGGGGGTGAAGACGCACGAGTGGTATAGGATCGAGAGAAACATCTTCGCGCACCGCGCGCCGAAGACGCAATCCGAGGACGACGTGATGGTGTGTTCGTGCGTCGTCGAGGACGGTGTCGGGTGTGGCGCGGATTGTTTGAACAGATTGGTGCTGAGCGAGTGCGATCCGGCGCACTGTCCGTGCGGGAGCGCGTGCGCGAATCAGCGTTTGTCGAGGAGAGAGTATAAGAGGGCGACGGTGAAGAGGACGGGGAAAAAGGGGCACGGATTGTTCGCGGAACAGGACGTTCGGGCGGGTGATTTCGTGTTGGAGTATTTGGGTGAGGTGTTGCACGAGGATGCGTATCACGAGCGGAAGGAGCGGTACCAGGAGGAGGGACGAAGCCATTATTACTTCATGACGCTGTCGAGCAGCGAAACCATCGACGCGACGATTCGAGGGAACGTGGCGAGGTTTTTGAATCACTCGTGCGCGCCGAACTGCGAGACGCAAAAGTGGATGGTGCGCGGAGAGCTGTGCATCGGGATTTTCGCGACTCGAGACATCGCCGCGGGCGAGGAGCTCACCATCGATTACAAGTTTGAGCGTTTTGGGGAAAAGCCGTCGAGGTGCTATTGCATGGCTGGCGCGTGTTGCGGGTGGATCGGCGGCGCCAAGGCTGCGGAGGCCGCCAAGGCGTACAACATCGACGGCGATGACGACGACGAAGGACACGAGGCTGACTTGGAGCCCGTCATGCGCGAGCTCGACGAGGCGAAAATCCAAGAGGAGGAGGCGCGGGGACGCGAAGCGATGAAGGATCACTACACGCCGAAGAAGACGGCCGTCAAAGCTGAAAACAAATCGTGGCGTCCACCTGAAGAAATTCGCGCGTTGGAGAAGCAGAGAAAGGCTGATGAGCGCGCGGAGAATAGCGTCGCTCGGCCGAGCGGCGCGAGATCGAACGTTCGTCGCGCCAAGCCTCCGGCTGGCTCGTACGCGAGCAAGTGGAGCGCCATGGCGGCGGGCGCGAAGAAGCGCAGCGAAGTCGATCTTCGAATGGAAGAATTGCAATCCACGACCGGTGGTTTGCGTTCAAAGGAAGCTATCGCGCAGTGCGTGCAGCTCTTCAACCTGTGCTACCCGGTGGATGCCGACGGCAAAACTCAAGTCTCCACGCGCGATCTCGGCTTGATTCTCGAAGCCGTGTCCCTCACGATGAACCCCAATTTACAAGCCGAGATCGTTCACAGCGGCATGATGGCTTGCTTCCAGAAATGCATCACGACGTTGGGCGGTCCGCGAGCGTCGGCCGCGCACGCCGCGCTGATTCGAAAGATTTTGAAAATCTTGTCCGAACTCATGTTACACTTTAAAGACATCATCGTCGCCCGTATCATGGAGATGCGCACGGCAGGGAACGTGTATATGAAGGATGTCCTCGGCGATTTGCGCGTCGCGAACGACACGCCTCTGATGAGGTTGGCTCGCGATTTCGAGGTGAAATACGTCGGCTTTGGCAAACTTGGCGAACTGCCAAACCGACCCTCGCCACAGCAACAGGCGCCGCAGGGACACAAAATGCACCGAACTGGCTCTGGCTCTGGTGGGAGTTGGGGCATGCGGACGGGTTCAAGCGGCGCGCTGAATCGTTTCGGCAGCGCCCCCGGCGGTTCCATGTTTAACAGCGGCGCGCCGCGAGGAAGCGCCATGTCCGGCGGTCGCGGCGGATTCAACGCCAGCGCACCCCCGAGAAGCGCCATGTCAAGCGGCGGTGGTTACGGCGCGCGCGGAGGACCGCAGTACGCTCGAGGATCTCACGACCCGCCGCCGACGCAACAGTCGAGTCTCGCGCAGGCGATGCGTCCGCAGTCGCACGCTGCCTACCCTCCCCAGCGATCGGGCGGTTGGGGCCCTCCGGTCGGCGAGCCGTCCGCGTACGACGCCTCCCGAGGCATAAAACGCGAGCGCGAAGAACCCGCGCGCGCGCCTCCGCGCGCGGCGAGCAAGCCGCTTCTCACCAAACCGCTTCCGCCGCAATTCGAAGATCCGATGTCCGAGCTCTTCTCCGACGCCGTCACCGCCTTCGTCACCATGGAGGTTGAGGATCTTCGCGTTCCCAACCACCCACACCACGATCCACGCGCCAATTACGACCGATTGACCCAACGATGGGCCCTCGAAGCGCTCGAGTCTGAGCAAAAACGATGGAGCTCGGAGCACGCGCGCCCGCTTCCGGTGGGCGAAGTGCGCGCGCGTGTCGCCGCGCACGTTCGAGCCGCCGCCGCCGCGCAGCGATGAGACGCTCGCGTCGATACACCCATAGCCACACACCTGACGTAGACAACTGTTGATCGATCTCTACGATTTCTTCACCGCGTCTCTCGAGTTCTATCCATTTGCGATGTCTCGCCGCGTACGCCGCACACGACGCCCCTCGCCCCCCATGCCCGTCCTCGCCCCCGCGTGCGCCCGCGCCGCGCATCCCCTCGACGCGAGAATCACTCGCGGAGGATCGTCTCGCGCGCGCGCGTCGCTCACGACGACGTCCGCCTCCGCCTCCGGCGACACCGCGCTCATTCGTCGCACCGGTACCGAAGAGCCCACGAACGTCCCCGGCGTCGTTCGTCGCGAGTTCGCCGTCGATCTCGGCGGGACTTCCCCCGCGAGCGTGTCCCTAACCTTCCCAGTCGACGCCGACGCCGTGTGTCTAGCGAGCGAGCGTCCGCTCGGACTCGTCTTTCAGCAGCGGCTCGTCGGCGTCGAGACGGAGGTGTACGTCGACGAGGTCGTCCCCGGAGGCAACGCCGAGCGCGCCGGCGCCAAAATCGGTGACGTCCTCAGACTCACCACCGCGGTGTTCGAGGTGAGCGCCCCCGTGGACGTCACCACGTGGCTCAATCCACCGGCGAAGCGCAAGTGCAGGGCGTACTACGAGTGCGACGCCAAATCCTTCGATAAAATCATGGACGCCATCGCGAGTCACGGCGTGCAGATCGACACTCCGAACGGCAAGGAGGATGTCAAATTCGTGGGGATGATTCTCGAGCGGCGATGATGGATCGAACGCGCGATGTGATTCATTCAAGTATTATTATTACAATACTCTCGCCGCAGACGCCGCCTCGCCGCGCGGCGGACGCCCACCATGGTTCGCGGTGCCGACGTCGATTTTCGCGACGACCGCGCGTCTCGAGGCGCGAGCGCGAGTGCATCCACCTCTCGCGCGTCGTCGAGCGTCGTCGTCGACGACGAGGCGCGCCATCCGCGTCGTCATCATCATCATCCGCGTAATCAACACCGGGACGAACTCGACGCCTTCCTCGACGCCGCCGCCGACGACGATCCGTTCATCGCCGACGGACCGGCGCGTCCCGACCTCTATGCCGCGCTCGGTGTCTCCCCGTCCGCCACGACGGACGAGATCACCGCCGCGTACCGCGCCGTCGCGCTTCGGTGTCACCCGGACAGAAACAAAGGCGACGCCGCCGCCGAGACGTTCAAAGCGGCGGCCGAGGCGCGACGCGTGCTCTCCGACCCGCGAATGCGCGCGTTTTACGACGCCGGTGGATCGATGGAGGAGATGGACGTGGACGTGGAGGAGTATGTGGACGCGTTTCGCGCGCTCTTTGAAGAACGGTTCGGCGGCGCCGACGTCTCGAGTCTGTGCGCGGGCGCGACGCGGGAAGAGTTAAGACGAATGCCGCCGTTTCCGTTTCCAAAGTTTTTGTTCCCGCCGGGAACGTTTCCGGATGGGTTGCGCTTCGATGCGTCGACGTTTACGCCGCCGCCGAGGGTGCGCGCGTTTTTGGACGACCACGGAGAAGACGCGCTCTCCGAGCTCGCGGGCGAGCTCGCGGCGCGCGCCGAATCGCGACGCGGCGACGAGGATGAGGATGAAGATGAGGAGGAGGAGGATATAGAGACGGACGCGGAACTGCGCGCGTTCATCATGGAGGCGTTGGCGGGAGAATTGGACGACGAGGATTTGTTCGAGGGCGTCGACGTCGACGCCGGCGTCGAGCGTCTCGTCGAATCCATGAAGGAGTTTGATTTCGGTAAAGCCATGAACGGTTTGGCCGACTTACACGAGTCGTCGAGCGCGGAGGACGAAGACCTTGGATCGTCCAGTTTCGGTTCACCGAGTTTCAGCGTCGGTCGCCTCGCGCGATTCAGCGATTCGGACGAGTCGCCGACGTCGGCGACGATACTCGCGCGATGGTTCGCCGCCGCCAAGTCGGGAGACGCCGACATCCTTCGAGACATGTTGCGAGAGGACCCGTCCCTCCTGCACGCGCGCTCGAGCGGGTTGGGACACACCGCCGCGCACTGGGCCGCGGCCAAGGGACACGCGGACGTCGTGGCGTGGCTCGTCGACGCGCGCGGGTACGAGGTGGATTTTCCAAACGCGTGCGGTGCCACGGCGTTGCACGCCGCCGCCGCCAATGGATGGGAGGAGTGCGTCTCGGTGCTTCTGTCTCTGGGAGCGAGCGTGGACGCGGAGGATGAGATCGGGGAGACGCCGTGCGACGCGGCGGTGCGAATGCAACGCGGTGAGGCGCTCGTCGTCGCGCTCGGCGGCGATCCGGGACGCGCGGCGATTTTTTGCGCCCCGTGCGAACCGAGTTTCGAATCGACGACGGCGGCGGTTCTTCCGGTCGTCGAAGAGGAGCCCGAACGCGACGACGAGGGTGACGACGAAAACGCACCCATTCCAGACGACGATCGGCGCGTCGTCGTGTTAGAGAGAGAGATTCAGAGACGATGGCTCGACGCCGCCAAGACGGGCGACCTCGACGCCATGCGCGCCCTCTTCGCTGAAAACGAAGACGTGCTCTTTTCTCAAGGCGTCGGCACGAGCTACGGGTTCTCCGGGAACACGGCGTTACACTGGGCGGCGGCGAAAGGGCACGCGGCGTGCGTGCGTTGGCTCTACGCGAGCGGCATAGATCCAAACGTCAAAAACAACGGCGACGGGACGGCGGCGCACTCGGCGGCGGGCGCCGGCGCGCTCGACTCGTTGCGCATCCTCGCGCACGAGTGCGGCGCAAAGATGGATCTCTTGAACAGCGTGGACGAAACCCCGTTAGACGTGGCGGCGCACGCGAACCACGGCGACGTCGTCGAGTTTCTTCGGACGGCGCCCGCGCTCGAACGACTTCGCGAAGAATTCTCGCGAGACGATGCGTGCTCGACGAAGCTCGCGAAAATCGTCGTCCACGCGCGCGCGTCGAGCGATCTGTCGTGTCGTGGGCTCACCGAAAAATCAGAAATCGTTCAAAAGGCTCGAGAGATCGTCGACGCGCTCCCGGCGCGCATCTCACGAGAGCGCGAGAGAGAGCGTCCGTTGTTTCGGAGCGCGGCGGAGGCGACGCGCGACGACGACCGAGTCGACGACACCGTCGTGGCGCTCGCCAAAAAGCGTGGAAACACGCACTTTGCCGCAGGCGATTACGAAGCGGCGATAAAGTCGTACTCGATGGCGATTCGTCTGGATCGCGCGAACGCCGTTCTCTTTAGCAATCGAAGCGCGGCGCGGCTCGGCGCCGGCGCCGTCGAAGACGCGTTGGCCGACGCGAAGACCGCGGTGCGCCTCGCGCCCGAGGTGGGCAAATATTACGCCCGTCAAGCCGCCGCGCTCAACGACATGGGTCAACACGCCGAGGCGCTCGAGGTGTGTCGTCGAGGCTTGGCTCGAGACGCCTCGTGTCACGCGCTAACAGTCGTCGCCGACGAATCCGAGCGCCGACTTCGCGAAGGTCGAGCGCGATACGACGCCATGTGGGGCGACCGCGACCGCGAGAAGACCTAGAATGAGCGTCAATGGTAGAACCAATCGAACATCCTCGGATTCGCGCGCGTCGTCGTCGTCGTC
>Ga0181577_10004161_pt1 | contig 11202 bp, 11 predicted proteins | sample 101ome_21_FD_132468 | JGI IMG/M metagenome (GOLD analysis project Ga0181577, IMG submission 132468) | Coastal salt marsh microbial communities from the Groves Creek Marsh, Skidaway Island, Georgia - 101413BT metaG (megahit assembly) | ecosystem: Environmental > Aquatic > Marine > Intertidal... | reverse complement strand
GCCGGCCTCTGCCAGAGGCAGCCACGCCCTGATCGCAGTGGCGAAGTGGCCACGATCTTTTGCAGCAATTCCCGCATCGAAGGACAGCTCATCCTGGGCAGTCACCGTAGATGCAGCCCATGCGGAGACAATAAAAATTATGCTTAGCTTGCTAAATCTTGATAGTGACATAGTGTTTTTAGCTTTTCTAAAGTTATCTCAACTGACACCGACAGACGGAGCTGTAAGGTTTATTTGACGCTAGTCACTGTAAATAATTTTTTAAAAAAAAGCTAATCCTACAAAAAAAATTAAAGCAATCTTGATTTATGCCGACTTAGATTCCGTGGGCCAAAATGTTAGATGGTCTAATTTTATCAAGCACAACTATCTATAGGGCTACCTTGCCCCAAACTGGAGATATAACATGAGTTCCATAAACACAAACGCAATGGCAACTGTTGCCTCAAACGCCCTGTCGAGAAATGAACGATCCATGTCCACGGCCATGGAGAGACTCTCTACAGGCCTTCGTATAAACAGCGCCAAGGACGATGCAGCCGGTCTCGCCATCGTCAAGAAAATGAACGCGCAGGTCTCAGGCCTGAAGATGGCTGCCAAGAATGCCAACGACGGCATCTCAATGCTCCAGACATTTGAAGGGGCCACAAAGGAGGTCACCAATATTCTGACCAGGATGCGTGAGCTAGTGGTGGAGTCCAGTAACGAAACCTATACTAATGCAGACAAAGCCAACATGGGTGTTGAGTACGATCAATTGAGAGCTGAAATTGACAGAATTCTTACCAATACAGAGTGGAACACGATGTCACTGCTTGACGAGGATGGCGGTAATACAGTTAATCTGCAGATCGGTGCTAATAGCAACCAGACTATGGCAGTGAACATAGCCAACTGGAAAGCTGGCGCTACTAGCAGAACCCATACTGTCTCATCTACTACACAGGGTAATGGGAGTAATGCTGAAGAAGTACAGAAAGTTGACTTTCTAAAAACTGATGGCACTGATGCAACGGCAGATGGTGATTCGGTTTTAGCGAAAGGTGAAACATTCACTTTAAGCTATACTGAAGGGAACAACACTTTTTCTTACTCTTATACGAACACTAGTTCAACAACAATGACATCATTAAACCTGGCTGATCAAATTATTGCTGACTACACTGCAGATCCAAGTACTTTTTTAGGTGGCGGTTGGCAAGTCACACCAGTTAAGACCACAGCAGGTTCAATTATTTTTGAGAGAACAGCTAATGATTTCGCGGATGTTAACTTAATGACTTCAACTGTCAGTAGCGGGTCTGCCAAGCCCTCTGCCTGGGCTAGTAAGAGTTTGGCAGATATTGATAATGCCATCTCATTTGCTACGACCGAGCGAGCCAACTACGGTGCCTACATCAACCGGCTCAACTATGCCGCTGACAACCTGGCCTCCGTGTCGTTGTCGACCGACGCCTCACGAGGCCGTATCGAAGACGCTGACTACGCGGCCGAGACAACCGAGCTGGCGCGCACCCAGATCATTGCGCAGGCAGGCACGGCCATGCTGGCCCAGGCGAACCAGGTCAAGCAGTCCGTCCTGGCGCTCCTGAAGTAACGGATGATAACCTTTGAGGGGGTGTATAGATGTCTCCCCCTCGAAATAACCGGGAGGATAGACCATGGCGACCATAGACACAGGTTCTCAAATAAGGGCACTGCCCCAAGTTGAGTCGCGTCCTGTGGCGCCTAATTCTGAACCCAGGCCAGAGCCCCAGCAGGCTGTGGCCCAGATTCAGGAGATTGCAGCCCAAAGCACAAGCTCACGCAATAAGGCCGTCACCGAGATGGACAAGGTGCAGGCCAGGCTTCAGGATGCAATTGCTACCTTGAATGAGCGCATGAAGTCATCTCAGAAGGACCTGAGCTTTAGTGTGGACCAGATCTCAAAGCGATTCGTTGTGACTGTGATGGATCAAAACACTGGAGAGGTGATTAGAAGCATACCGGGAGAGAGTGTACTTCGTGTTGCTCACAATATTGAGGCGCTAAAGGGTGTGCTGTTTGAGGAGAGCCTATAGGTCATGTAGATCAAAAAAAACACCCGAGAGGGTGTTTTTTTTTGCTAAAGAAAAGGCCACCCTCGCCGACTTACTATAGCAGTTGTCCAATAATTATTTTGAGGGTGTCACATGAACGCAGTTTCTCAGAGGGCGTTGCAGCTTTACGATGAGGTCACTTACGACGCTAGCGTTGAATTTGCCAACCAGCACGCTCTGGTGAGCATGCTGTTCAGGAGCCTCCTGGACAGCCTTAACGATGCCCTTGGGCACATGAGGCGCTACGAGTACGCATCAAAGGGAGAGTGTATCACCAAGGCCCAGGGCATTATTGCAGGCCTGATATCGACACTTGACTTTGAGCGTGGCGGGGACATTGCCAAAGACCTGGCCTCCATTTACGGTTACTGCCACCGCAGCCTCACGCGTGCACATGCCCAAAACGATGAGTCCAAGCTGACCGAGGTGCGCGACACACTGAACAAGCTATACGGGGCATGGGCCAGTATCCCCCCCAGCATCGCCAAGGGCACTCACTGACCACGTTAGATGTCCAGCCTAGTCGCTTGAAAATAAAAAAGTCTTCACAGCCGGGGTTCCTTTGTTATTATCGGGTGTCATAAAATTGACGCTTCGAGTAGCGAAGGAAACTTTCAAGCCCAATGCAGGCCGTGTTCGGGGACAGTCCCGCGATAAATCAGCTACAGCAACTCCTGAAGGCATGCGCCGGGAGTGACGCCTCGGTGCTTGTTCAAGGGGAGACAGGGACTGGCAAGGAGGTCGTCTGCTGGGAGCTGCACAAACGATCTAACAGGGCTGACTTTCCCTTCGTTGCTCTTAACTGCGCCGCCATACCGGTAGCGCTGCTGGAGAGCGAGCTCTTCGGCTACCGCAAGGGTGCCTATACCGGCGCCACCACCGACCGTAAGGGCAGGCTCGAGCTGGCCCACCGCGGCACACTCATGCTGGACGAGATCGGCGACATGCCGCTTGAGCTGCAGGCCAAGCTCCTGAGGTTCCTAGAGGACCGGATGGTTGAGCCGCTGGGTGGGAACGGTGAGGGGACCCAGGTGGACGTGCGTGTTTTAGCGGCCACCCACAAGGACCTGAACCTGTTGGTCAGCGAGGGCAAGTTTCGTGAGGACCTGTTCTATCGCCTGAACGTGGTGCCGTTGCAAGTGCCCGCCCTGCGAGAGCGTCAACAGGAACTGCCCATGTTCTGCAGACACTTTGCCCGGCTTCACGCCAAAGGCAAACCTGAGATCAGCTTTACCCAGCGCTCTCTTGAGATATTCAGCCTCTACCGGTGGCCTGGCAATGTCCGCGAGCTCTCAAACCTCGTGATGCGTCTCACGGTGCTCTTCCCAGGCCAACAAATAGACCTGCTGCAGGTGCCCTCGAGCCTCTTGGGCCCTGGACTGAAACAGACACTAACCGATCACGGCGGTGCCTCCTACACGGAGCCTTCGGGTCCAGTGGAATTTTTGCCCTCCTCTGATCTCAACGTCCTGGACTTCTTTGACGCGGAACAATTCACTGAAAGTGACTTACAGGAACCCATCCCGGCCAAGGACCTGGTGGAGTGGGTGTCAGAGCATCTCAAGCAAGCGGTGGTATTGCCAGAGGGGGGGCTTCAGGCAAAAGAAATGCTTGAGAAATTTGAAAAGGGGCTAATCTATGCCGCCTTAAGGCAGGCCGCTAACAACACCCAGGCCTCTAAGTTGCTGGGCATGGAGCGCACCACCTTCATCCAGAAACTCACTCGCTTCGGTATCGACCCCAAAGCTGTCAAATAATTGCCACTTTCTTGCCGAATCAGCTTAGTTAGCTGTTTTATAAGTAAAAATTAGTGATGGCATAGTAATTGCTTATCCTGAGTAAAAGTGTCCAAACTTAAACTCTTTGAGCAGTGACCATGCAACAGCGACTAAATAGGGCAAGCAACCAAGAGCCAAACACGAACACGTTAGAAGAGGCTAAAGTGGATGAAGGTACTTCCACAGACCAGCCCTTTGTGTTCGTGGATCCGGTGAGCGCCAAGGTATTTAACCTGGCGTGTAAGGTGGGTCTCACTAACATGCCAGTCTTGATTACAGGTCCCACCGGTGCAGGTAAAGAAATCATGGCACGTGTCGTGCATGAAAGTTCGTTGCGTGCCGATAAGCCGTTTGTCCCTATTAACTGCTCTGCCATCACACCCAGCCTTGCCGAGGACCTGCTCTTTGGACACGAGAGGGGGGCATTCACAGGAGCAAACGGTTCACACGCTGGTTGTTTTGAGCAGGCCGAGGGTGGCACGCTTTTTCTTGATGAGATTGGCGAAATGCCGCTTGAGCTGCAACCAAAACTACTGCGTGTGCTCCAGGAAAAGAAACTTACTCGGATCGGTGGTAAGCGTGAAATACCAGTTGATGTCCGTATCGTGGCAGCAACTAATGCCCATATGCACGAGGACATTCGGCAGGGATTGTTCCGTGAAGATCTCTATTACCGCCTCAGTGCATTCAATCTCCAGCTCCCAGCACTGGCCGAGCGCCCACTCGATATCAAAGCCCTGGCGCTGCTGATGCTGCAAAAACATGCTGCAGGGCAGGAGGTGCCTACGCTCAGTAAGGAAGCTCTTGATGTCTTGTTGTCTCATCATTGGCCCGGCAATGTCCGTGAGCTCGAAAATGTCATGGCAAGGGCGCTGCTCTTGTGTGATGGTGCAGTCATTACAACCGATGATTTGATGTTCGATCAGCCTACTGCACAAGCTACTCAGGAAAAGGTCTCTGTTAACAATATTCAAGTCAGTGGCACTTTGCAGCAGGGTGCACGTGAAGCGGAATTCCAACAAATTTTAGATGCTATGCGCGTATCTCGTTGCCGAGGTGACGCAGCAACACGCCTTGGGATTAGTGAGAGGACACTTAGGTATAAACTGCAACGCATGCGTCAGGCTGGTATGGACGTGCCTAAAGTGTACTCAAGATAGGTCAAGAAGATGAACCCAGTGAATGATGCAAGCTCTGTTTTAGCACAGATAAGAAGTTACCAAGCCAAGATATCTGACCAGCGTACCGCCGTGACGAACGATCTCGATGGTGTCAACAGTACAACTAGTCAAACTATCAACTTCAACAACATGGTTGGTAAGGCCTTTGTTGACAGTATGCGGCAAGTTAACGCACTGCAGTCTGAAGCAGACACCATGATGACCCAATTTGAAATGGGTGCAGATATACCGCTGACCGACGTGGTGATGGCTATGCAGAAATCGTCGCTGGCTTTTGAGGCAACTCTCCAGGTGCGAAATAAAGTACTTAAGGCTTACGAAGACATCATGAACATGCCTGTGTAAGGCGCAAAAAAAACAGAAAATAGAAAAACACTAGCTACTAGTAACTCGGAAATAAATTAGGTTAGAAAATGGCAACAGAAATGGCTTTAGATCATGCAGCGGTGGGCGCTCCTCAAGCTACTGGCAATCAGTCTGCTACACAGGCCTTGAAGCCGACAGCGAATCCGGATGTTGACGCGGCGCGTGCGCAAATGGCCGAGGCCACCAAATTCCCGACTGTCTCGGAAGTGTTTGCACAGCCACTGGTTAGAAAGTCTTTGCCTGGCATTATGCTCATTTTCGTGTTGCTTGGTTTTTTTGTTCTGTATCTGTGGATAAACGAGGGCGATTATCGGGCAATTTTTCCGGAGATGATGGAAGCAGACCGTAGCGAGGCATACGACCTTCTCACAAGCTCTGATGTGCGTGTAAGAATATCCTTGCAGAGCGGTAATCTAGAGGTGCCCATGGATCAGTACCACGAGGCTAGAATGCTTCTTGCCGCATCTGGTTTGCCTCGTTCAAGTAATACTCAGGCATTTGATAGCTTCGACATGGAAAGTGCGATGACCACCAGCCAGTTCATGGAGGAAGCCAAGTATGTAGCCATTATAGAAAATGAGTTAGCAAAAAGTATCACGCGTATATCCTCTGTGGAATCTGCTCGGGTCCATATCGCCGCGCCAAGGCAAAGCTCTTTCGTGCGCAACCGCACACCAACCAAGGCATCTGTTGTTGTTACGCCTTTCAAGGGCCGTAATATCACTCAAGCTCAAGTGCAATCTATCTCCTACTTAGTGTCATCCTCTGTACCCTATCTGGCAGTTTCTGATGTGTCAGTAGTAGATAACATGGGAAATCTTCTCACAAATTCTCTGACCCCGTCTCTTACTGAGGCAACTCTACAATCAGGATATGAGCGCTCTGTAGAGGAAGACTACAAAGAACGTATCATTCAGCTGCTCGAGCCGTTGATAGGTCGAGAAAACTTGCGGACGGATGTGGATGTCACGCTGGATTTCACCCAGCTGGAGACAACCACTGAACGTTACGACGACGATGGAAACGGTCCAGTCACACGCTCAGAGATTCTTGTAAACGACGAATCCACATCTCGTGCAGCTGGTGGAGTACCAGGTGCAACCACCAATGTGGTGCCCAATGACACGGCAGTAGTAGCGGAAGATCCGGCTGCTCAAACCGTCCAGCAGACAGAGACAGGGCCAACATCCACTTCAAGCCGAACAACCCGCAACTACGAGGTAGATAAAACAATGCGCTACCAACGTAATCAGGTAGGGCAGCTTGTTAAGATGTCGGTGGCGGTCGTACTAAATCAGACGGCATTAGCAGCCGGTGATGCACCAGATCAAGCCAGTATCAGTCAGGATGTACTTGATAACTTTCGCACACTTATTGAGGGTGCCATTGGCTACAATGAAGAGCGCGGCGATGTGGTCAATGTCATCACAACCCCCTTCCGTCCCAATGAGTTGATTCCAAATCCTGTTAAATGGTACGAAGATCCATCAATTATAGCGTTAATAAAGATGGGTGCGATTACCCTAGCATTTATTCTTCTGACCGTTTTGGTGATTCGTCCAGTTATCCGTTTGTACCTGCCAAAGGTAGAGTTAGACGATGATGCGCCAAAAGCTCTTACAGATGGTGAGCTCTCCGCGGAGGATCTGGCTATGATTAGTATGGGAGATGGCGAGTCGTTGGAAGAGATCAAGGCGAAACTTAAGCCTAAGAAGTCGACAATTTCAGCGGATATGCTCGATACAGCAAATACTTACGACGACAAAGTGGCTCTCATTCGCTTGCTGGTAGCAGAAGATTCTGGGCGCGTTGCAAACGTCATGAAGAAAATGATCAAGTCAAACTGAGGTTGCAATGGCTGAACTAAAAAATATTCAAAACGATCAGAATGAGTCAGTCCTTCCTGAGGCAGTACGTCAGGAACTCGAAATCATGACAGACACCCAGAGGGCGGCAGTTATCATGCTCCTACTGGGTGAACAGCAGGCTGCAGATATTCTGCGATACCTGTCTCCTCGCGAGGTGCAGGCGCTTGGGGCGCAGATGGTTTCGGTTGCTGACCTCTCTCAGGAGGCCGTCAACGTGGTGTTGGATGACTTCGTTGTTACTATTAAGAAGCAAACTAGTCTTGGACTGGGTACCGTAGATTACGTAGAGAATGTTTTCAAACGGGCCCTAGGCGATGATAAAGCCGCCACTGTACTGGGTCGGATCATGCCGGGATCTTCCAGCCGAGGAATGGAAATTCTACGTTGGATGGATGCAAGATCTATCGGTGAGATGATTCAGAATGAACACCCACAAGTTATCGCCATCATTCTTTCGGTGGTTGAGTATGACGTAGCTGCCGATGTCTTGAACTTCCTACCACCTGAGGTTCGTCCTGAGGTAATTCAGCGTATCGCTCTGCTAGATACTGTACAACCCTCAGCGATGGAAGAGCTCGAGTCGATAATGCAGCAGCAGTTCTCGAGTAACAGCTCGGCGAAGTCATCAAATTTTGGTGGCATCAAGACGGCCGCTAAGATTATGAACTTCACTAAGGTGGAGTTAGAAAGCAATATACTCGCTGGTGTAGCCAGTATCGACGACGAGCTCTGTACTAAGATTCAAGACAGCATGTTCACCTTTGATAACCTCAGTGGATTGGACAACCGAAGTATTCAGACCCTTATGCGAAACATCGAAATGGATATGCTCATGGTGGCGCTCAAAGCATCAGATGAGGCAGTTAAGGAGAAATTCCTCGACAACATGTCACAACGTGCTCGCGTGATGTTCCTTGACGAAATGGAAGCCAAAGGTCCAGTTCGGATTACTGACGTGGAAACTGCACAGAAAACTATTATGCGTACCGCCAGAAAGCTATCAGATAAGGGCGATATTGTGCTAGCCGGTAGAGGAGATGATTTTGTCTAGTAATCAATCGGATGAGACCAGCATAGAGAATGATAATGTTGAGTGGAAAGTCAATGCCCTCCTAATGGCAGGCAAACAGGCTAAGAAATACGCCAGACAGGCCATTGAGGCAGATGTAACAAAACAGGGTTTTGCTCCTTGGGTGCCGCAACGCTTATACAATTCGGATGAGAAAGTAGAGCAAAGCTTGCAAGACCTGGCACCTGCTAGCGAAAAAGAGTCGGGTATTCTCGGATCAGAGGACTTAGAACAAGAGCAGACTATAGTCTTAAGCGATGAAGAGATCAAAATTCAACAATTAGAAGTACGTATTAGTGATTTAGAGGAACAAAAACAAAAGCTGGCAATAGAAAGGTATGAAGAAGGTTATACACAGGGTAAACAAGATACTCAGCACTCCCTAGAATCTCAATATGCGATGCTCGATGGACTAATGCGAAAACTGAGTGATATCCGCGTTGATATTAAAGATTATGTTGGCTACGTCGAGACATTAGCATTGGAATTGGCAAGAGGGGTGTTGAGACAATCTGCTTCAGAGGTTGAATATTACAGACACTTAGTTCGTGAAGGTATTGAAATGCTTGGACCTGCTTCCCAGCAAGAGCTCAGCCTATATGTTAATCCGGATACTCAAAAGATGCTTGAAGGTAGACTTGACGATTTGGGATTAGAAGTAACTATCCTCCCAGACCCGCATCTTGATTTAGGTGATTTGAGGTTAGTGTTTGGCTGTACTGAAATAGAAGAACTGATGAGTCAGAAACTGGCAATGGCATTTGATCGTCTCAGCCAGAGTAGAAGCTAAAATGCCAACACTGAATTGTGTGTCTCTTGACGAGCTATCTGATTTGCCCGCTCATTTGCAAAGCAATTTGCAAGTGATGGCAAAAGATAGCTTGCCGCCTATGCAGCTTAGCGGCTTTGTTACAAAGGTTGCAGGCACATCTATAGAAGTAGAGGGCTTAAGTTGCCCTATTGGGTCTCTGTGTAGAGTAAGTTGTCAGCGTGGTAAAACAAACATAGATGCAGAGGTTATTGGCTTTGCCCAAGAGAGGCTATACCTCATGCCTTATAAAAGCACTGAGGGACTATCGCCCGGGTGTCGCGTTCTACCAAGGCAGGGATCCTCAATAGGTAGATTGGCTGATGAATTGATAGGTCGTGTCATCGATGGTTTTGGTCAGGTCCTCGATAGTGGTCCAGCCATTGTTTACCGTACAGAAGAGAATCTCGAAGGTAAACCGATCAATCCCATGCATCGACCACCAATAGACACCGTTCTGGAGACAGGTATAAAGGTTATAGATACTTGCCTCACTGTTGGACGCGGCCAGCGTATGGGCTTAATCGCTGGATCTGGTGTGGGAAAGAGTATATTGCTAGCGATGCTTACTCGAAACACGGCGGCTGATGTTGTAGTTATTGGACTTATTGGAGAGCGTGGCCGTGAAGTGAATGAATTTATACATCAGACCTTAGGGAAGGATGGTTTGAACAAGTCTGTAGTGATTGCTGCCCCCAGCAATGCTTCCCCCTTAGAAAGACTCAAAGCTGCCAAACTGACACATCTAATAGCCGAGTACTACAGAGACCAAGGTAAGCATGTTCTTATGTTATTTGATAGCTTAACCCGTGTTGCTCATGCACAACGAGAAATAGGTTTAGCGGTTGGTGAGCCACCAACTACAAAGGGTTACCCACCTTCAGTATTTTCATTGTTGCCTCAGTTGATTGAGCGTACTGGAATGGGGGTGAATGGTCGTGGGTCTATAACATGTTTTTATACATTGTTAGCAGAAGGAGATGATCGTAGTGATCCAATTGTAGATATTGCTCGCGCTTCTCTTGATGGTCAAATCATGCTTTCTAGGGCGCTTGCGGATAAAGCACATTATCCCGCCATTGACCTAATGGGCTCTATCTCTAGAGTTTCAAATTCCCTTTTGAAAAAAGATCAGATCCGCTTAGGCCAACGCTTACGCAGGTTATGGTCTTTATATAACGAAAAAGAAGACTTAATTCAGATTGGGGCCTATGAAGGGAAAAGTAACCCAGAGTTAGATGAAGCTATTAAATTGCGTTTTACGCTTAGTGAATTTCTGGTGCAAGATGAGCATGAGCTTGTTAGGCAACAGTTGAGTTGGCATCAGCTAGGAGAAATCCTGGCATGAATAAAATGCAAACCTGGAAGTATCTAGCAGAAAAAAAGGAAGCTGAATTTAGTGAATTAGATATAGAGTATCGTGAGTTAGTGAACGTAAAAACTTCGATCGAAGAGAAGACCAACTTTGTGACAAAAATCATCGAAGAACAGGAAGCCGAAGAAACCTTAAAAGACGCTGTTTTTCGTTTAGACGGAATACACAAGTCGCGCCAGGTGTATCTTTCTCAGTTACGAAAAATGCTGCAGGGTTTGGCAACACAAATCATGGATGTGCAAGTAGACTTAAGTCGCGTTCAGGAACAGATGTGGCTGTTGCAAATTGAAAAACAACGTTATGAAAAGCTTGCCGAGATATCAAGTAAGAAGCTCGAGAAATTTCAAGCTCAGCTTGAGCAAAAGGAATGCGATGGATTTGCTCTACAGAGTTTTCTGCAAAAGTAGATAAGCATGAAAGAACACTCTGGCATACTAATTGCTTGGTTATGCTCAGTAGAAATAGAGACAATAAGTAAGTACTGAGATGATTAAACCGAGCACCGCATTTAACCTAACACAAATTATTGAGTCACTCGATTCAAGTGCCTCATCTGTCAAAGAAAATCCCTTAAAATCAACGGTCGAGGGCGAACACTTCTCAGTTACTCTTGCCGCTGCTATGGCTCAAGTGGGAGAAGTAAAGGCGGGGACTGACGTCGCCGCTTTAAGTGAAGTCG
>Ga0181577_10004159_pt1 | contig 11203 bp, 8 predicted proteins | sample 101ome_21_FD_132468 | JGI IMG/M metagenome (GOLD analysis project Ga0181577, IMG submission 132468) | Coastal salt marsh microbial communities from the Groves Creek Marsh, Skidaway Island, Georgia - 101413BT metaG (megahit assembly) | ecosystem: Environmental > Aquatic > Marine > Intertidal zone... | reverse complement strand
CTGGCACATTTACTGTGACAGGTGAATACAGTCTGCCAACGGCAGATGGCACAAACGGTTTCGTTCTTGCTACAAATGGTTCAGGAACAGTTGCTTTTACCGATCCAACTAGTGTAAGTGGGTTACAAGGTGCAACAGGTACACAAGGTACAACAGGTGCTCAGGGCACAACAGGCGCACAAGGTACAGACGGTACACAAGGTGCCACAGGCACACAAGGTGCCACTGGAACTCAAGGCACAACAGGCGCACAAGGTACAGACGGTACACAAGGAACAGACGGTACACAAGGAACAACTGGTGCTCAAGGTACGCAAGGTATTCAAGGTATTCAAGGAGCAACTGGTGCTCAAGGCGTACAAGGAGCAGTTGGTGCTAACGGTGACACAGGTACGCAAGGCATACAAGGCATTCAAGGCGCAGTTGGTACACAAGGTGCTACAGGTGCTCAAGGCACAACTGGCACACAAGGCGTACAAGGCATCACTGGTGCTCAAGGCACAGATGGTACCCAAGGTACTACAGGTACACAAGGCACAACCGGTGCTCAAGGGGTACAAGGTATTACTGGTAGCCAAGGTACAGACGGTACTCAAGGTGTGCAAGGTATTCAGGGTGCAGTTGGTCCGAGTACAACAATTAATGCAACTGCTGTAAGCAACAATGTTGATTATGAACTTGTATTTGTAAGTGATCTTGGTAGCAACCAAACAGCAAGTGGAAGTACTGGTTTAACATTCAATGCAAGTACAGGACTTTTATCAACCACAGCACTAACAACCACTGGTAATGTTACAGCAGGTGGATTTACAACATCAGGTGCAAATGGTAATATTTCAGGTGCAAACGTAATCACAGCCACCACTGTAAGTGCAGATACATTTACTGTTACAGGTGAATACAGTCTGCCAACAGCAGATGGTACCAATGGCTTTGTACTAGCAACCAACGGTTCGGGCACTGTTGCATTTACTGATCCAACTAGTGTGAGTGGATTACAAGGTGCAACAGGTACACAAGGTACAACAGGAGCTCAAGGAACACAAGGCACAACCGGCACACAAGGCACAGACGGTACTCAAGGCGCTACCGGTGCTCAAGGTACAACAGGAGCACAAGGTACTACCGGCACACAAGGCACAGACGGTACACAAGGTACACAAGGTATACAGGGTGTTACAGGAGCACAAGGCACAACAGGTACACAAGGTGCAACCGGCGCTCAAGGCACCCAAGGCACCCAAGGTACTACCGGTACACAAGGAGCAACAGGTACGCAAGGTGTACAAGGTATTCAAGGTATTACTGGTAGTCAAGGTACTACAGGTACGCAAGGTATAACTGGTACACAAGGTGCTGAAGGTAACTTTGGTGGTGCTACATTTGAATATGATTTTGACACTGATACATCAAACAGTGACCCAGGTGCAGGAGAGCTCAAGTTTAACAATGCTACACTTAGTTCAGCAACTGCAATGTACATTGATGACACTGATCAAAGTGGTACTGACATTCAAAGTTTCCTACGCACAATCGATGATTCTACAAGTACCATCAAAGGTCACTTCCGTGTAAGCAACAAGTTAGATGCAACTGACTATGCTATTTTTACAATCAGTGCGGCAACTGAGCTAACAGGATACTTTAACGTATCATGTAGTTATGTCAGCGGACCGGCAACATCATTTAGTGCCGGCGAAGAATTAATTATTACATTTGCTAGAACTGGTGACAAAGGAGACACTGGCGCTCAAGGTACCACAGGTACACAAGGTGCAACTGGTGCGCAAGGAACACAAGGTACAACGGGTACACAGGGCACAACGGGTACACAGGGCACAACTGGTACACAAGGTGCAACTGGCACACAAGGTGCAACAGGGGCCCAAGGTACACAAGGTATTCAAGGTGTAACAGGCGCCCAAGGCACCACAGGTACTACAGGTAGCACTGGTAGCCAAGGCACCACAGGTACTACAGGTAGCACTGGTAGCCAAGGTGCAACAGGAGCACAAGGCACAACTGGAACTCAAGGCACCACAGGTACTACAGGTAGCACTGGTAGCCAAGGTGTACAAGGTAGACAAGGCACAACTGGATCAACTGGATCAACTGGTAGTCAGGGTACCACAGGTGCAACAGGTAGTACTGGTAGTCAGGGTACTACAGGTACTCAAGGTACTGCTGGACCAAGCAGTAGTATCTACGCAATCGATACAAACAGTAACGTAAACTACGAGCTTGTGTTTGTAACTGGACCAAGTACTACTAGTACAGCATATTTGAGTACAAGTCTTTACTATAACCCAAGTACAAATACATTGGTATCGCCAAACACAACCACATTGTCGAGTTCAGCCAAATACGCTGACTTGGCTGAGAGATATCAATCAGATCGCGGATATGATTATGGTACTGTTATGATATTTGGTGGTACTGAGGAAGTTACAATAAGCTCTACTGCTGATGATTTCCGTGTTGCAGGAGTAGTGTCAACCGATCCAGCATTCCTAATGAACTGTGAATTAGACGGTGAAGCAACATTGCCAATTGCTCTTACAGGACGAGTGCCATGTTTGGTTACTGGTACAGCAGCTAAAGGCGATATTCTTGTAACATCTGATGTTTCTGGCCATGCAATGGTAAACAATAATCCAGCACCAGGAACAATGATTGGTAAGTGCTTGGTAGACAAAGATTATCCTGAGTCAGGGCTTGTTGAAGTAGTAGTTGGACGCACATAAAAATCATTGACACACGCCTGTTTGGTTATATAATATACTGTACAACCAAACAGGCAAGCAATGGAAAATTTTGTAAAATATGCTCTCGATCGCGGTGGTAGTATACACCCACTGCTTATTCCAGCACAAGAACATGGCGGTTTAGGACTAATGAATCCTAGTGTGTATAATCATAATGGAAAAATTATGGTTATCCTACGAAGTGTCAACTATACTTTTTACCACAGTGAGAAAAAACTATTTCAACATCCATGGGGCCCGTTAACCTATATTCATCCTGAAAACGATATTCATCTACGCACTTGGAACTACTATTTAGAACTTGATAATAATCTTGATATTGTGCGTTGGAACAAAATAAACACAGACAGGTTTGATACATACGAACCTTTGTGGGACTTTGTAGGATTAGAGGATGCTCGACTTGTAAACTGGGATGGTGATTTTTGGATATCGGGAGTACGTCGTGACACTACACCGCACGGTGAAGGACGTATGGAGCTAAGTAGGATTGAAATTAATGAAGATAGTGTGATCGAAGTTGAACGTCACAGGATACCTTTGCCCGAAGGACACCCTCATAGTTATTGTGAAAAAAACTGGATGCCGCTGTTAGACAAACCTTTTCATTTTGTTAAGTGGAGCAATCCTGGCGAGTGCGTTCGTTATTGTATCAATGATGATAAAACATACTATGTGCAAAAAAGTGATGTTGAATGGGAGTTGTCTGCCGCTCCTCGAGGAGGATCGCAAGTAATGTCATTGGAAGATGGATACTTTGCTTTAATACACACAGTAAACTTATTTAAAAGTGATGTTGGTCGTAAAGATGCAGTTTATCGACACCAATTTTTAAAATGGGATACTGATTTTAACCTAGTAAACGTCAGCAAAGATTTCAGTATTATGAATGGCGATGTTGAATTCAGTGTTGGCATGTGTGATTATAATGCAGACGAAATGTTGATTACATTTGGATTTCAAGATAATGCCGCCTACTTATTGCGTATGAGTAAAAAGGCTTTAACAGAATTTTTAGAAGGTGAATATGATCCAGAATCATATCTATAATAAATCCGAGTTGTTGGATTTACTCCATCCTTACATACAGGATCCAAACAACGCAGAAAGAAACTGGGATCTCGCACTTTACTATCATAATCTAGGACAAACTGCAACAGCAGTTAGTTTTTACATTAGATGTGCAGAACGTACTGACAGTGATTTACTGAAGTATGAATGCTTGATTCGTGCAAGTAGATGTTTTGACTCACAGGGATGTCGTAATTTAAGCACATACGGAGTACTTAAACATGCTATTGCACTAATGCCAAAACGTCCTGAAGCCTATTTGTGGTTAGCACAATTAATCGAAGCGACCGCAGACGAACCAGGAAAATGGTTTGATGGGTACATGCTAATGTGTCAAGCATTAGAAGTGTGTGATTTTGACTTGCATCCATTGAGAACTGATGTTGGATTTCCTGGTAAGTACGCAATACTATTTCATCGAGCACACTATGCATGGTGGTGCGGTTTATGTGAAGATGCCAAAAATATGTTTGCTGACTTACTTGACAATTATAGCATGGATAGTCATTACAAACAGTTGGCACAAAGCAATTATGAGAGAATAGCAGGAATGAACAATAACAGATGGCAAGACTTTGAATGGGGTGTTGCTAGTAGAAACGAATGGTTTAAAGAGATAGTTGAAAAAGAAGTTTTTCATAACAACATTTACCAAAAGTATGTGAGTGTAAAACCTGGCGATGTAGTTATAGACATGGGTGCTAGCGTTGGTCCGTTTACATATCGTATACGAGATCAAAAACCGAGCAAAGTTTACTGTTTTGAACCGCACATGGAATTGTACAATGATCTTAAACACAATGTCACATATGATGGTGTGGTTATGATTAACAAAGCCATTGGTAATGTTGACGGTTTTGAAATTCAAAAAGGTTTGTTTAATGAAAATTTTGTCGAAACACAAGAGTTAAAAAATGCAAAGCCAGTGCGTACAATTCGCTGGGATACATTTGTAAAACAAAATGCCATTGAGCATATTGATTTTTTCAAGATTGATTGCGAGGGCGGTGAATACAGTATCTTCAATGACGAAAACATGCAGTGGATCAAAGACAATGTGGATTACATTGTAGGCGAATGGCATTTAAGTGATGAAAATTTACAAGCAAAGTTTAGACACTTCCGTGACACTTATCTCAAAGAGTTTCCAGATCACGAAGTTTTCAGTTTTGATGAAGTAGATATCAAACACGATCTTTGGGGCGACTGGTTTATTGAATACTATAATACAATTACAATCTACATAGACAATCGCAAAGACAAACCAAAACAGCAACACATTGAAAAGTTCGCTAACAGTGAAGGCCAAAGTGCTCCTGAAGCACCTGCTGTTATTACTACTGATTACAAAGCAGAACCATGGAAAGCCAGTATTGCTCCAACAATGGAAATCACTACAATCATTCCTGAAAAAGGCTGTGTAGTTGATTGTGTGTTTTGCCCACAACGTACACTCACAAAAGTTTACACCGGCGAGCGCAGGATGAGCCTTGACGATTATAAGAGAGCTGTAGACAAGATACCACAGGATGTGCGTATTACCTTTGCAGGTTTTGTTGAGCCTTGGATGCACAGTGAGTGTACAGAAATGGTGTTGTACGCACATGATACAGGACACCCTGTGAGTATCTTTACAACTGGTGTTGGCATGAGTATTGACGATATCGAGCGGATCAAGCATATTCCATTTGCTGGCGCACCAAACGGTAACTTTACACTGCACTTGCCTGATCAAGAACGCAAAGCAAAACATCCTATTACTAAGAAGTATGTTGAGTTTATTGAACACATGGGTAAGATACAGCATGAAATACAGAACTTTACCACAATGGTAATGGCTGGAGATGTCCACGAAGATGTACGCCATGTGTTCCCTAATGCTCCGAGTTATAACATGTGGAGCAGAGCTGGAAACCTTATTGGCGAAACCATACTGAAACCAGAACTGCTTAACAACAAGTTTAATAGTGTGTTCCACGGCGATGTTACAATGACATGCGGCTGTGATGAAAGATTGTATCACAACATATTGCTACCTAATGGAGATGTAAGTTTGTGTTGTATGGACTATGGACTTGCTGAGATTACAGGCAACCTTTACGAACAAGACTATGTTGACGTTGTACCTAAGCCATACAGTGTGTTTGATCTTTGTAAATACTGTGAGAACGCTGTGCGTTTAGATCATCCATTTATTCAAAAGGAGCGTGAAGAGTACGGAGTATGATACAAAGCCTACGTTTTGCACCAAACTACGAAAAGAAAAATAAACGTGCTATTGTTGTAGATAACTTTTATTATGATCCTATGGCTGTGCGTGAGTATGCACTACAACAGGAGTTTGTAGAAAACGAATATTACATTGGTAGGCGCACAGTTGGGCAACACCTATTTCCTGGAATAAAAGAAACCTTTCAAGAAATACTAGGAACACCTATTCTTAAGTGGGAGGAGTATGGTATGAATGGTAGATTTCAGTGGAACAAAGCAGGCGATCCATTGGTCTGGCATAACGATCAACAACGTTGGGCAGGCATGATTTATTTGTCGCCTGACGCACCACCTGAGTGCGGTACAGGTACATACCGTCACAAAAAAAGCAAAGTATACCACAAAAGTGATCCACGTATTATGGAGGCCTTTGATCAAAACTGTTTCATTGATGGCACGCCATATGAACAATTGGACGTATACGCTAACGTGTTTAACAGACTTGTATTATTTGACGGCGGGCAAATACATGCCGCACAAGGTTACTTTGGTTACAATGCTGAAAATGCACGGTTGTGGCACATGTTTTTCTTTGATGCCGCAGATTAAATTTGATTTTTTCTAACCGTATCTATCTTGGTTAGCACTTCGTCAAACTGAACTGTACTCCATAGTCCAGGATGCATAGGTTTTGGATAAACACCGCTGTCAATCCAACTATATCCACAGTGTTCCTCATTTAGCACAGGAATAAATTCGTCGTATAACAAACAGAAAAAAGTATGGTAACAAAACTTTTGATCTGGACTTGTAAACTGTTCAATAGGAACAAGTTTTATGTACTCTGGCCATATACCAAGTTCTTCGTTACACTCTCTTTGTAGTGCTTCCAGTATGGTTTCGGTGCTTTCTTGCTTACCGCCGGGTAAGCCCCATGTGTTTGGATTTTTCCCGTCATTGCGTAGCAAATAAAGATATCTATCAGTTTTTATACTGTAGAACCAAACACCAACAGCATTTATCAAGGAACAAAACTCCACTCACCTCCTGGGTAAAGTCCTTCATAACTCTTAAGCCAATCACTACCGTCCCAACGGTACTGTATACCAGTTGTTGTGTTTGTTACATATTGAATTTCGCTTAGGTTACTACTATCAAAGACCACGCTCCATCTCTTTACAGATCCGTCGTATTGTACTATGTCATTGGCTTTTGCTACCAATGGTGATCCTGGCTGGTCACCATTGTCAGTGCCTCGCCATGCTTCTGCGTTACCATCGGAGTCTGTACCTGTGTCGTTTATAAACAAATATCTTTGTCCATCGGCAGCCGCTGGAAGGCCAGCACCAGGGCCTTTTCGTTGAGGATCAACAATAGCTGTGATTGCAGATAGCGTATTTGTTGGAATGGTATCTTCATCAACTGTAAAAAGCAAGAACCTGTCATCATTTGGATGATATGCTACTGTGCCAACAATAACGTTGTCTTCGTTATATGGATTGGTTAATCTAACCTGGCTAATACCATTTGTAAGTTCACCATACAAATCGATTACTGTGTGCCATAGCAGGTTGCTCGGTTGACTGGTTGGCGGAGTAATACTTCCAACTTCTTCACCTACTGCTTGTTCTTCTAAGACTTGCAGTTGATTTCCAATAAGCAACACTTGATAATCGTAAGGGGTAATTTTTTGTCTTGTGCCAAGTAATAAATCATTATTCAAGATTGCTTCATTGTAGTCGCCTTCAGCATCGTACATGCTAGCAATAATTTTTTGAACTACTCCTAGTTTTTTAACTTTTGCTGGAGAGCTAATCCAAATTGGCATTGTAAAACGTAATGTACTTACGTCGATTGGATCTTCTGTTCCCAACGGTATTGTTTTGCTAGACCAATTTGTACCAATAAGTTCTACAACGCTGAGACTCGTCCAATCGAGAAAGTTATCAGTGCTTTGTATTTCAAGTGCAGGATTAAAAAGTGTTAGTACCTGTTCTAGTATTTGGAACTTTTGATTGGTATTGCTAGTCCAAATATCAAGCGTGACCTCAAGATTATAAGGAACTGGCATTAGTCTCTCGATTGTAAACGCATTAGCCTGTGTTGTATCATATGTTCCAGCGGCATCGTCCCAAACACGTTGTCTTAGACTTTTCTTTTCTACAAAATAAGGTTCTTGCACTCTGTCTCGTGCATAGGTCAGCTGACTCACGTAAAAGCTCATCATTGGAGTGCTTGGAAGACTGTTTGCACTATTTTGCTGTATAATAGTTTGGGCTTGTCGGGTTGCATCACCGTAACGAACTGGAACTCTATATAGTCCTTTAACGCCTTCGTCGTTACGACCATATTCTACTTCAAAACCAGAAAAAATCCTTGTAAATTGTAACAAGAAACGTCTGATCTGTTCATCATAAAAAAATTGTTGTGCCATTAATTGTCAGCCTCTGGTTTTAAAAGTTTGCTGAGACTCTGTCGACTTGGAATATTACCCCTATCCTCAGTTGGTACTTCAGCAGTATTATTTACAAAACCACTTCTGAGTGTTTGATCATTTGCGCCGTGGGTGAGTGTAGTACGCACATCATCCTCAATCTTCAACCATCTTACGCCGTCATAACGGAAAAGTCTATTTGGAAAATAATCAAGACGTAGTGCATAATCACCGATTGCTGGATTCAATGGGAATGATATACCAGGAGTAACTGGCAAACCGTTTGGCGCCGCATCAGTTCCTGTAAGATATCCTTGGATGTATCCAAAATCTTGCGGTGTATTTGGTTGTTGATCTGCATCAATATTGCTTGTGTCAACAGTAATGCCAGTTTGGCTTGCATTGTACCCGGCTGGATCACCAGGTGAGCCATCTGGATTGGTATTTACTAGATAGAATTTTGTATTATCATAACCACTAAATGGAACATTTGATTCTGCTTGCGTTACGATTGCATCATTCAGCTCGCGATCTTTTGTCACTGTACCAAACGTTGCAAGTTCACTAAGTGGTGTATACTCATTCCAATATGTAGTGTTGGTTATCTCTGTGCCAACTGGAGTATCTGCAATAGCAATGTAGTAAGTTGCTCCATCAAGCACAATACTTCCGCGGGGATAGTAGTTTCCGTTGTCCCATATATTATCTGTTGCAAATGGTTTATCGAGGATGTCATTGTATTCTTGAGCACCCACCAAAGGTGTTGCTTTTACTCGCCAAAGATGAGGAAGCCAGGTTTGGCTGAAGCCTTCGCTGGCAAAAGCCGCGTCTTGTATTACATAGTATTTTGGTATTGCTTTAGGTATATCTTCGTCGAGTGGATGAAAATCTTTTAGATTGGGTAATTCAAGTACATCACCGCTCATTAGTTTACGTCCAATTGTGTCAATCATGGCATTGTAATGAAACGTAATGAACAGTGTGTCATTGTTAAGGAACAATCCAAACTGTGTTAAATCGAAATCAACATCTTGCTGATTGTATACACCACGCATGCGGTAGATGTCTTCACTGTATGCTCTGTCCCTGTTTTCTAGCAGAAACAAATCTTCAATAAAAAGTGGATTTTCGGTGCTGTAAGCTGGTTGCGTGGCATCTTGTGTGCCACCACTTACACTTGAACTATCGTCACCAGAAGGTTTAGGTCCAAGATATTTGTGTAGATACATGTCCACACCGCCGACTTGGTACATTTCGGCAATGGTTCTATCTAAAAATTTGTAATCATTACGCCTTTGGGGGCTGTACAGTGACAAACGCGGCATCAGCTAATCCTTTAACTGTATTTACCGCTTTGTCTACCTATGCGTAAATGCTTTTGCGTACCCTGCGTACCAGCAGTACAAATCCAATGCCTGCACAACCTGTTGCTAGCAAGAATGCAGGATGCGGAATATTGTGGAAGAATCTAAATGCTACAAGTAGCACAAACTGAAACCAGCACAGCATCATAACTGCGTCTAAGAATGCTTCTTTCATACACGCACCATCTTCAGTACCGTGTCTGGGCGACGACGGTTCTGATACTCATATGCTTCCTGCTTGTCGGTAGTGTTGAATACAACATTACCGTCCTTATCAACCAACCAAAAACGGATCATGCCGCCACCTCCAGGTCATCATATGCTTCAACAAACTCCTCTTCAGGAGCACAGTCATTGAGCTCCGCCAAGCGAGGCTCAATGTACTTCTCCATGCTGTAAGGAAGACGCAGTACGAAACAAACGTACCCAGCGTCATACTCGCCACGGAATTCGTCCAGCATGTAACGAATTGCGCTATCACGGTCACAACCGCAAATGTCACGCACACGGCGGATATTTGCACGGAACTCTATGATAGCCTCAGCATCACAGCGGCGTTCATGAGCTTCTTGCTCAATAGCAGCCTCATCGAGCCGGATCGCCTCTGCTTCGAGCTCGGCATAGCTCATAGCATCGAAGTCGTAAAAACGACCCTTAACGCCATAAGCGTCCTTGTGACGATAATAAATGTAGTCACAAAGTTGTTCGCGAGTTGGGATAATTGCTTTGGTATTCATAACGTCTAGCTCCGTTTTGTTAACCTATACATATATAATAGCACAACTAGCCTACAGGTCAACCTTTTTTTGCATTTTGGCAAGAAAAATTTTAGGTTGACCTAAACACAAAACTAACTTACTATATACGAGTTCACTGAAAGGAGTAACCATATGGCCGCAAAGAAAAAAGTAGTACGCAAAAAAGGTGCCCAACTCGATCCCAAGTTTGATGATGCACTGAGCATGAGTGGAGCAGAGTTTCACTCGTTCCGCAACAGTGCTATCCGCTACTACCACACAGAGTACAAAGCCAGTGACCTGATCAAGGAACTGTACCTGTGGATGAAAGACTTTGGTTACAAAGCAGATGATATCAAGAACATTAAAACTGCGGGCACAGATGGACTTAGCACAGCGGCTATCTATACCACTTGCCTACGCAGAGGCATGCCAGACATGCACCCTGAACATGCAGAATACTGGGACAGCCTCGGAGGCACAACAGGCGAACTGCGTCCTGTAAGTGAAAGCATCAAAGAGCAAGTTGATAGTGTACTTGCAGTAGTGCGTCCTTCTGTGGAAGAAACAGTGGAAGAAGAGCCAACAGCACCCAAGAAAACCATCCAAGACTACATGCGG
>Ga0181577_10004154_pt1 | contig 11206 bp, 8 predicted proteins | sample 101ome_21_FD_132468 | JGI IMG/M metagenome (GOLD analysis project Ga0181577, IMG submission 132468) | Coastal salt marsh microbial communities from the Groves Creek Marsh, Skidaway Island, Georgia - 101413BT metaG (megahit assembly) | ecosystem: Environmental > Aquatic > Marine > Intertidal zone... | reverse complement strand
GAGCGGCAAGTTCTTCGATAATGGAATTGAAGCGTCTTTCAATGTCAGGTGGCAAGGCTGATCTTCTTCATGGTTCGTGTTGGAGAGAAACACCGAACTCAAGCGATCAAAGCTTATCGTGTTATCTGGCTTGGGATACGTGATCTTTTTCGATTCTGACGCGGGCTTGAGTGCGGCGTGATCAGCGACGGTATCGTGTACGGTGAAGGGCAACCGGCCCTTGAAAATCGTCTGATCAATCCAGACAAACGCTGCGCCCACTAAGCTGCCAAACTTGTGCATGAAACCGCTGAAGTTGCGGGTGGTGTAAAGCTCTTCATACAGCCATGAATTTTTGAAATTCGATTCAAAAGCGGTCAAGTCCGTTTCTCGCGATTCACTTGCGAGAGCCTCGACCACGGTCTCTGCAGCAATCATCCCGCTTTTCATGGCGGTGTGGTTGCCCTTAATTTTGACAGAGTTCAAAGTGCCAGCGTCGCAGCCGATCAACAAGCCGCCGGGGAAGTGCATCTTTGGTAGAGAGTTTATGCCACCTTTTGCTATCGCTCGAGCGCCATAGGCGATCCGTGTGCCGCCCTTTAAATATTTCAGTGTCTCTGGGTGGTGTTTCCAGCGTTGGAATTCCTCAAAAGGGCTGACATGCGGGTTGCTGTAGCTTAAATCGGTTATCAGGCCAATGTAGACTTGATTGTTTTCCGCGTGATACAAGAAAGCGCCACCACTGGAATTACTCTCTGATAATGGCCATCCGATACCGTGAACGACCAATCCTTCTTGATGTTGGTCAGCTGGTATCTCCCAAATTTCTTTTATTCCAATACCGTAATGCTGTGGATCTTTATCCGAATTGAGGCTGAATTTCTCGATTAATTGCTTGCCTAAGTGGCCGCGGCAACCCTCTGCGAACAGGGTGTATTTAGCGTGCAATTCCATGCTGGGCACATAGCTGTCTTTCTGCTCTCCCGCAGCCGAAACGCCCATTTCGCCAGTAGCAATACCTTTAACGGAGCCATCTTCGTGATAAAGGATCTCCGCTGCGCTGAATCCAGCATAAACCTCAACGCCCAATCCTTCCGCTTGTTCTGCTAACCAGCGGCAGACGTTGCCCATCGAGGTAATGTAGTTGCCATCGTTGTGGGTTGGCTTCGGTATTGCAAAGCCGGGTAACTTAATCGCGGACTCGGATCCCGTGTAGAAAAAGAATGTGTCTTCTGTGACTTTGCTCCCCATTGGGGCCCCGAGCTCTGCCCAATTGGGAAAAAGTTCGTTCATGGCACGCGGCTCTAGTACCGCGCCAGACAAAATATGTGCTCCGACTTCTGAGCCTTTTTCAACGACGCAAACCGTTATCTCCTGCTCTTTTTCTTGGGCCAGTTGCATGATACGACATGCGGCACTCAGACCACTCGGTCCAGCGCCTACAATGACCACATCAAATTCCATTGATTCGCGTTCCATACGTTTTCCTCTTTGGCTCTGGTCTGTGATTCTGTGCACAGATGCATTAAAATACCGAATGTTCGATTATATCGACTTAAGGTTGGAAAAGCACCGATCTCTCTATTGCATTTAGCGCAACATAAGAGCCGATTGGTTGACCTTTACCAGGCGAAGGGGCATTCTTACGGCCCTTAATGCGGGCCAACAGATCCAGCGTTGGCGTTTTAATGAATCTAACAGATACTGGAGAATCCATGAAGGTTCTTGTCGCTGTAAAACGCGTTGTTGATTACAACGTAAAAGTTCGCGCCAAAGCAGACGGTTCAGACGTCGATCTGAATAACGTCAAGATGGCGATCAACCCCTTTTGCGAAATTGCGGTTGAAGAAGCCGTGCGCCTCAAAGAAGCGGGCGTCGCAACGGAAGTCGTTGCAGTCTCGGTTGGCCCTAAAGCGTGCCAAGAACAACTGCGAACCGCTTTGGCATTGGGCGCAGATCGTGCCATTCAAGTTGAAGTTGAAGGTTCTGTAGAGCCTTTAGTCGTTGCTAAGCTATTGAAAGGCGTGGTCGAGAAAGAGGCGCCGCAGCTTGTCATTCTAGGCAAACAGTCTATCGATGGCGATAACAACCAAACTGGTCAAATGCTGGGCGCCCTGACCAATATGGCGCAAGGCACATTCGCATCCGAAGTCAAGGTTGACGGTGATAGCGTGAGCGTGACGCGTGAAATCGATGGCGGTTTGCAAACCGTTAACTTAAAGCTACCAGCGATCGTCACTACCGACTTGCGTTTGAATGAACCTCGTTATGCATCGCTGCCCAACATCATGAAGGCCAAGAAAAAGCCCTTGGATGTGTTAACAGCAGACGATCTCGGTGTCACGATCAGTTCACATGTGACTCAATTGCGAGTCGAGCCGCCAGCAGAACGTCAAGCGGGCATCAAGGTCGGGGACGTAGCGCAATTAGTCGATAAACTGAAAAACGAAGCGAAGGTGATAGCATGAGCACTCTAGTTTTAGCCGAACACGATAACGTTTCACTGAAAGCGGCCACGCTGTCTGCTGTAACTGCTGCGAGCCAAATGGGTGGTGATGTCCATGTGCTGGTGGCTGGCGCGAACTGCTCCGCTGCCGCAGAAGCCGCCGCCGCCGTAGCAGGCGTTAGCAAGGTCTTGGTTGCAGACAACGCCGCATATGAGCACCAGCTCGCAGAGAACGTGAGCCTGCTGGTTGCGGAGTTGGCGGCTGATTATGACAACGTCGTCGCTGCCGCTACCAGTGCCGCGAAAAATACACTTCCACGCGTTGCAGCGCTGCTGGATGTTGCGCAAATTTCCGAAATCATGTCAGTCGAATCAGCTGATACCTTCAAGCGACCTATTTACGCCGGTAACGTTATTGCGACCGTGCAGTCGTCTGACGCTAAAAAGGTGATCACCGTCCGCGCTACGTCGTTTGATGCAGCGGCAGCTGAGGGCGGCAGTGCGGCCATTGAATCCGTCGTTAGCGTTCACGATGCAGGGATATCTACCTTTGTGGGTGAAGAAGTTGCGGTCTCTGATCGACCGGAGCTCACGGCGGCATCGGTCGTTATATCGGGCGGTCGAGGTATGCAAAATGGCGAAAACTTCAAGCTGCTCGATGGTATCGCGGACAAATTGAACGCCGCGATCGGAGCATCGCGCGCAGCGGTAGACGCGGGTTTCGTACCCAATGATATGCAGGTTGGTCAGACAGGCAAGATTGTTGCTCCAGAGCTCTACATTGCGGTGGGGATCTCAGGTGCTATTCAGCATTTGGCTGGTATGAAAGACTCGAAAGTGATCGTTGCGATCAATAAAGACGAAGACGCGCCGATTTTCCAGGTTGCTGATTACGGTCTGGTAGCTGATTTGTTCAACGCTTTACCGGAGTTAGAAGCTGCGATTTAAACTACGCTGACGAAGAAAACCCAGCCATTGGCTGGGTTTTTTTTGGCTCCTACTTCGAGCGTGTTAGCATCGATAGTTGCCTTTTATTTTGCCGGCTGCTCGGTGCTGCTCAGGGAGGCCAAACGGAATTTACGCCCAAGATCTCTGTGTCTGTATAGGTTTGGCACTAATCTGAGGTGATGCAGTAGAGATGGTCCATCTAATCCCGCCGTAAATCGTCTCGTATCGCAATTGGCGTGGGGAAGTTCATGATCACAATGTAGGAAGAGGCGAGTAGGGTGATTATCGTCACTGCCTGAATCAAGACTGCGCCTTCGGCCGAGAGCAAGCCTTTCGTCACAGCGACGTAGGCTATTAATAGCGAAAACTCACTTGCCTGCCCCAATCGAAATCCCATATTCCATGCCAGCTCTTTTCGTTCGCTCACGCCACCGAGTAAAGCCCTGTACACCAGTGGTTTAAATATGAGTATACCCAAGCTGAGCGCCCCGACCGCTAAGGCAACGGAGGGTAGGGCCGAGAGCTCGACTCTTGCACCCACTGAAAAGAAGAACAGCACAAGAAAGAAGTCGCGCAGCGGCTTAAGACTGATGGCGATGTATTGCGATATCGGGCTTGTCGCTATGGTCACGCCCGCTATGAAGGCGCCAATCTCGGCACTTAAGCCGATGGTTGCCGAGAGCTCAGCAATCCCAAGGCACCACCCGATGGCGACCAAAAATAAATATTCTTGGAATCGGTCAAAACGGGCTAGAACCGGCAACAGAAGGTGCTTCACTGCCAAATAGCAACCCGTTATTAGGAGTGGCAGTCCGATCGCCGGCCGGATAATTTGCTCGACTAAATTAGAGGAGTGTGCGTCTCCCAACGCGTTGAGCGCAATTAATGCAATAATGGCCAGAATATCCTGCAACAGGAGAAGACCAATCATCATTTCACCAATATGACGATGATGCAGTACGGTGGTTGGCAACAGTTTGATGCCGATGATAGTCGACGAAAACATCATCGCAACGCCAATAACAGAGGCTTCCGGTAAATCGAAACCAAGGACCCACACGATCAGTGCGCTGCTGCTAAAAAAGGCGAGCGAGCTCAGTAGAGCTACTGGGGTACTCTTTTTGAGTGTGCTGACAAGGGCGGCGGGTTGCATGTCCAAGCCCAATAGAAAGAGCAAGAATATGATGCCAATATGGGCGATATCGGCTAGCAGGTTTAGATCCGTAACCCAGCCAAGGCCAGATGGTCCGAATAAACCACCGAGCACGATATAGGCAATGATAAGAGGTTGACGTGTGTATAGCGCTAAGGTTGCAAGCGCAGCAGCGCCGCTAAAAATTAAAAAAAACGAAAAAGTGACGCTGTGGGCATCCATACTGCGGCCATCAAACTCCCAAGGCGACAGTGTATCGAGTTTGCCTACATTACTCCAGTCGTGCTCCTGCGTCGAAACAGAGGTAGCGGTTGTAAGGCGTCTCCCTGATACACTTCTTGAGTTGCGTTGAGCTTGCCGCGGGCGATTTCCGCGAGAGTTTCACTATTAAATTCAAAAGTGTCGAATCCGCATCGAGCTAGGTAGTCTATCTGATCAACAATAAAATTACCGGCCGCCACGAGGGTACCAGAGTACCCTCGCTCCCGCAGTTCGCGCGCTGTAGAAAAGCCGCGACCGTCGGTAAAAACGGGAAATTCAACGACAATATGGCTCAGAGTATTGAGGTGGTCGAAGAGGGGGCTGAAGTCATCCCCAGCGGCTACAAGCACTTTACCTGATTTGGTCTCTGAGCTCGCTTGCCAATGGGTTACTGGACAGCATTGCTCACGCAAGGTCGAGTTCTCTTGTTCGCCAATGATATTAAGCTGGTATCGAGACTGTATTTGTAAGGAAGTATTAGTGAGCGTCTGCATATACGGCCTCTTTGAATGCGTCTATCCCAATTCGATCATAGGTATTTATAAAGGTCTCATCGTGAGTCCGATGGTCGATGTAGGTTTTGAGAATGATTTCGATAATTTCAGGAATTCGTTCCTGTTCAAATGACGGCCCCAAGATCTTGCCCACTGCTGCGTCTCGGCCTTGACGACCACCGAGACACACTTGAAAGAACTCACGTCCCTTTTTGTCGACACCAAGTATGCCGATGTGCCCTATATGATGATGACCACAGGCATTCATACACCCACTGATGTTAAGTTCTACCGGACCGAGGTCGTACAAAAAGTCCAGAGATTCAAAGCGTGATTGAATTGCCTGCGCGACGGGAATGGACTTGGCGTTTGCAAGTGAACAGAAATCCCCACCCGGACAGCAAATCATATCGTTCAGCGTATTTATAACGGGTTGCGCTAGTTGCTCAGTTTGCAATGCTTGCCAGACCTCGTACAGGCTCGCAACATGGATATCCGGCAGGACCATATTTTGTTGGTGTGTGGTTCGGATAACATGGTAGCCATATTGCTCTGCTAGAGTGGCGACAAGCTCCATCTGATCGGCGGTAATATCACCGGGTGCCAGGCCATGCGATTTAAGCGGGATAGTGACTATCCGATGTCCCTCTTGCTTGTGATCGCGTGTGTTGCGCTCTATCCAGCGGGCGAAAAGCGGATCACTACTAAGACGGTCATGATAGGCTTTGACTTCATTTTCGTTCGGTACGCGATAGTCTGGTAGCACAAAATGTGCGGATACACGGGCGATTTCCTCAGCGGAAATTGTGCTGGGATTGTCTTTCAGTAAGACCCAGGTGCGGTCGACACGCTCAGCAAACTCCGCAAGCCCCATGGCTTTAACCAGAATTTTAATCCGGGCCTTGTACTTGTTGTCGCGCCGCCCGAATTGGTTATATACCCGAATAAGGGCTTCAAGGTAGGTGATTAGGTGCTCAACGGCCAGATTTGCTTTGACCAGATTCCCAATTATGGGCGTGCGTCCAAGCCCACCGCCAACGTAGACGTCAGCTACGAGTCCCTCAGAGCCAGAGCCTATCTTTAGATCGATTCCTACGTCATGCGCCAATATCGCCGCGCGATCCTCTGGGTTCGCGGTAATTGCAATTTTGAACTTCCGGGGTAGAAACGCGAATTCGGGATGGAGTGTGCTCCACTGGCGTAAGATTTCGCAGATAGGCCGCGGGTCGATACGTTCGCCTAGAGCAACACCGGCAAGCTCATCGGTTGTGATATTTCGGATGCAGTTGCCACTCGTTTGAATTGCGTGCATCTGTACTTGAGCGAGCTCCTCGAGAATGTCGGGGACTTGGGCTAATTCGGGCCAGTTAAACTGAACGTTTTGACGCGTGCTGACATGAGCATAGCTTCTGTCGTAGCGTCGGCTGATGTCAGCGAGTTTTCGCAGTTGTCGAGAACTCAGCGTTCCGTATGGAACAGCGACTCTCAACATCGGGGCGTGTCGCTGAATGTATAGACCATTTTGCAGTCGTAGGGGCTGGTAGGCCTCAGGTGCAAGCTCACCCTTCAGAAAACGCTGAGTTTGGTCGCGAAATTGGGTTACCCGTTGATCGACAATGGCTTGGTCGATATGGTCATACTGGTACATGTAAAGTGTCCATCGCTTCTTTGAGCGCGGACTCTATCAAACAATGGAGGGAGGGAATTAGTTTAGTTTCTTCTATGCTTAGAACCAAAGTGCCGTCTGGTGATCTGAACGGTTTATGCCTATAATTGCGCCGCTTGATAACCTATTGTTTGAGGTGGACTATGTCTGATATTGAAAGAGAAGAAGATGGTAAAGCGGACGCGATTGCCGCTGTTGCGATTGTGAGTTTGGTGGTATTTGCTCTGTATATCTGGCTTTCGGGTATGCCGAGCTGAGCTCAGAGTAAGCTGGCTAACCTGCGTTAGCCAGCACCAACTTAACGACGCCGTAAACGCTGCCAATAAAAATAATGGTAAAAATGAGTCCAGCGACAAAAAACACCTTCGCATTGCCTTGCTTAAAGTCGCGCTCGCGATTGGCACTACTTTGAACGCCGAGGCCAGCAGCAAACACGCTCTTGATAATCGGCCATAGCCCCATTGTTTTTGATTGCTCATCAGTTTGGCTGGATGAGTTCTGTTCTGTGCTCATTGCTACTTCCTCCTAATACGCGAGATTGGGCCGAAGCCACTGCTCAATTGTCTCAATGCTCGCATCTCTCCGCAACGCCAGATTTTCGATCTGATCGCGTTCAAGCTTACCCACATTAAAATATTTGCTGTCTCGATGCGAGAAATAAAGACCGCTGACCGCTGCTGTAGGCAGCATGGCGTAGCTTTCGGTTAGGGTCACGCCACACTGTGAACTCGCATCCAAGAGTTCGAACAACTTTGCCTTTTCGGAATGGTCAGGGCAGGCAGGGTAGCCTGCGGCTGGTCGAATGCCAGTGTAACGTTCTCTAATGAGATCGTCCGTGGTAAGGTCTTCTTCTTTTGCGTATCCCCAGAGTTCGGTGCGCACTTTTCTGTGCATATACTCTGCCAGAGCTTCTGCCAATCGGTCAGCGAGTGCTTTAACCATGATACTGTTGTAATCGTCGCCCTCAGACTCGTACTGTGCGGCAATCGACTCGATGTTGTCGCCTGTTGAAACGCAAAAGCCCCCCACGTAGTCCGGCTGTACGTGTTCGATAGGGGCCACAAAATCCGCTAGCGAGTACGTCGGGCGCCCCTCACCGGGATCCGCTTGTTGTCTCACTTGATTCAATCTTAGGCGTTCTTCTTGCCGAGTTTCGTCATGGTAAACGACGATGTCGTCGGCCTGACTCGACGCGGGCCAAAAACCGATCACAGCGCGCGCCTTTGTCCATTGTTCATCGACCATACGTTTGAGCATGGTGGTCGCGTCATGGAAGAGCGCTTGCGCCTGCTCACCCACGACGTGGTCTGTCAGGATGGCGGGAAATTTGCCTGCCAACTCCCACGTTAAGAAAAATGGCGTCCAATCGATAATGTCGACGAGCTCGCTCAGAGGGATCTCAAAAACTCGTGTTCCGGTGAAAGTCGGTTTCAGCGGCGTGAAGTCGTCCCAGATGGGCTTGAATCGTCGTGCTAACGCCGTTTTATAAGGAAGCGGTGCACGCAGCGGCTTTCGGTTGCCAACTCGGGTCCGCACAGTTTCATATTCGGCATCCAAGGCTTTCGCGAAGCTGGCCTTTTGTTCGCCAAGAAGCGATGTAGCAACACTCACGCTGCGAGAGGCATCCGGCACATAAACGACGCAGTCTTCGTGGTACTTCGGTGCAATCTTGACCGCCGTATGCGCTTTTGATGTGGTCGCACCGCCTATCATGAGCGGAATTGTGAAGCCCTGTCGCTGCATCTCGGACGCAACGTGAACCATCTCATCAAGTGAAGGCGTGATCAAGCCGCTCAACCCAATAATGTCAACCGAGTGTTCCTTCGCTGCTTGCAGGATCGTTTCGCAGTGCACCATCACACCCAGATCTATGACTTCGAAATTATTGCACTGGAGCACGACACCAACGATATTTTTACCGATATCGTGGACGTCGCCTTTAACGGTCGCCATTAATATTTTTCCGTTAGACCCTGCTCCCTCGGTCTTTTCAGCTTCGATAAATGGCTGCAGATAGGCAACAGCTTGCTTCATCACGCGGGCGCTCTTTACTACCTGCGGCAAAAACATCTTGCCTTCACCAAAGAGATCGCCGACGACATTCATGCCGTCCATCAATGGGCCTTCGATGACCTGAATGGGTCGCTTGAAAGACTGGCGAGCTTCTTCAGCATCTTCTACCACGAAGGTGTTAATTCCTTTGACTAGGGCGTGTTCTAATCGTTTGGCAACGGGCCACTCTCGCCAGGCGAGATCCTCCTCTCGCTTCGTCGAAGTGCCGTCACCACGGAAGCTCTCAGCGACCTCAAGCAAGCGCTCAGTCGCATCTGGGCGACGATTTAGGATGACATCTTCGACCGATTCGCGAAGTGCCTTAGGCAGTTCGTCGTATACGGCGAGTTGAGCCGCATTGACGATTCCCATATCGAGACCTGCGCGAATCGCGTGGTAGAGAAAGACGGAATGGATTGCCTCTCTGACGGGATTGTTGCCACGGAACGAGAAAGAGACGTTGCTGACTCCGCCAGAAACCAAGGCACCCGGTAAGTTCTCTTTTATCCAGCGAGTGGCATTGATAAAATCGACAGCATAGTTGTTGTGCTCTTCGATACCCGTAGCCACGGCAAAAATATTTGGATCAAAAATAATGTCGTAGGGATTGAAGTCGAGCTTGTCGACCAGCAGTCGGTACGAGCGTTCACAAATCTGGGTCTTGCGCTCAAATGTGTCGGCTTGGCCCTGTTCGTCGAAGGCCATGATGACAACGGCGGCGCCAAACCTCTGGCAGATTCGAGCGCGTTCAAGAAATTCTTGTTCACCCTCTTTGAGACTGATGGAATTAACGATGCATTTACCCTGAACGCATTTCAATCCAGACTCGATAGCATTCCAGCGCGAGGAATCGAGCATAAAGGGCACTTTACTGATGTCAGGCTCTGAAGCTGCGAGATTCAGGAAAGTCACCATGGCACGCTCGGCATCTAACATCCCTTCGTCCATGTTGATATCAATGATCTGTGCGCCATCTTCGACTTGTGTTCGAGCAACGCTGAGTGCTTCGTCGTAGTTTTCATTAATAATCAGACGTTTAAATGCGGCTGAGCCGGTCACATTGCAGCGCTCGCCGACATTTACGAACAGCGTGTCAGTGGTTATGTTGTAGGCTTCCAATCCACTTAGATAGCACCCCGGTTTTGCTTCAGGCAAGGCGCGTGGCGTACCGTTTTCAATTGCGCTTGAGATGGCTTTTATATGCTCAGGTGTGGTGCCGCAGCAGCCCCCGGCCAAGTTCAAAAACCCGCGCTTGGCGAAGTCAGATAGATCCTCGAACATGTCACTCGGCGTTTCGTCGTACTCGCCAAAGGCATTCGGTAAACCGGCGTTAAAATGACCGCTGAAGTAGCAGGTCGACGCCTTTGATAGCGCTTCCACATATGGGCGAATTTCTTTAAATCGTCGCCCACAGTTCGTACCGATGATCAAAGGCTTGGCGTGGGCGACTGAATTCCAAAAGGCTTCGGCCGTTTGTCCCGACAGAATTCGCCCACTGGTGTCGGGGAAGGTAACCGAAAGCATTATAGGGCGGTGGATGCCCGTATCGAGGAACGCTTCTTCGATTGCGTAGATTGCCGCCTTGGCATTCAAGGTATCAAAGATCGTTTCAATCATTAACAAATCAACGCCTTCTTCAATAAGTGCCCTTGCAGCTACTCGGTAGTCGGCGACAAGGGTATCGAAGTCGATGTTGCGTGCACCAGGGTCGTTTACATCGGGAGAGATCGAAGCGGTCCGCGGAGTAGGGCCGATGATGCCGGCAACAAAACGCGGCTTATCGGGCGATTTTAGTGTGAACTCGTCGGCTACGGTCCGAGCGATGCGAGCTGCGGCCCGATTGAGCTCTTCTGCAAGGTGTTCAAGGCCATAATCGCCTTGTGCTATTGCAGTGGAGTTGAAGCTGTTTGTTTCGATAATATCTGCGCCGGCCTCGAGAAAAGCGGCGTGAATTTCGCGGATAACCTCAGGTTTGGTGATGCTCAGTAGATCGTTATTGCCTTTGAGATCACCTTCGAATTCAGCAAAGCGTTCGCCACGATAATCGGCTTCGTCTAGGCCGTAGCTTTGAATCATGGTTCCCATGGCACCGTCCAATAATAGAATGCGATTGGCCAATTGCTGCTCAAGGGAATGGTTTGCTGAGGTCATGTTGTGCTACTCCTTATTGCGGCGCGAAGTTTATCAGATTTTGCTGAGAAGTTTGG
>Ga0181577_10004139_pt1 | contig 11233 bp, 22 predicted proteins | sample 101ome_21_FD_132468 | JGI IMG/M metagenome (GOLD analysis project Ga0181577, IMG submission 132468) | Coastal salt marsh microbial communities from the Groves Creek Marsh, Skidaway Island, Georgia - 101413BT metaG (megahit assembly) | ecosystem: Environmental > Aquatic > Marine > Intertidal... | reverse complement strand
TGGTGGGATAGCTAATTTCTTACAGCCGCTTAGTAATTACTTGCGTAATCAGGTGTCGCAGGAGCAGATCGATCCGTTTATTCAAGAAGTGACTCAGATGGCTCAAGAGCGTTTTAATCTACAAGGTGGCGGGCTACAAAGTCTCCCTGCCGTTGGCTTACGTGGGGGTCCAAGTATTGCGGAGCCAATAATGCCTGCCGTTCCTTTTCGATTTAACGCTAATCAGATATCTCCAGCCTCGCTTGTTGTTCCATCTGAATCAAAACTAGAACCTGCCGTTGGTGCTTTTCCAGCCTTTCCGACCCTTGGTTAACAAATGAGGCTTTTCTAATGGCACGACCGCGTATCAGGCAGTTTGCTGATGACATGGGAATCAGTTATGATGAGGCCAAGAACCTCATCGAAAAGGGCCGTCGTCGCAGAGACGGTGGCGCACAAGTATTGGAGAGACACATGCGTAAGTCACCGGCCAAGCCTAGTAGGAAAAAGAAGCGCAGCCCCGGCAAGGGTGTGACTGCTGGGCGCACTCCCGGAGGAAGTTTATATCAAATCCCTGGCACTCCATACTATGCGGATGACGAGCAGATGGAAATCCTTCGCCGTCAGTCCCCCACCAAAAAAGCCATGGGTGGCGCACAGGTTGGTGGTATGACGGTCGAGCAGGTGATGCAGACGATTGAGGATGATACCAAAATTGGAACTAAAAAGGTTCCGTTGAACCGCGAAGAGCAGCCGCAATCGCGCGGTGGCGGCAAGGCTATCCAAGGCACCAAGTTTACTGGGGTTAAGTAGATGGCGACGTTCCGCACGGATCCGGATACGGGAAGGACCGTAATTAGCGAAGAAAACCGAGTTGACGGCTCTCGTGGAAGTACTGTTCAAGATACGTATGGATCGGATGGGCCAAGCGGCGGGTTTGGCCCTCCTGTAGGTTTTACTCCTGGCAGCGGCACTGCGGCAGGAACTCTTAGCCCGCAAGAGTTTATGAATGTTACTGGGCGTACGGCGACAAACCCTTATGGTAAACAAGGATTTTTTAGTCGCGTTTTTGGTATTGATCCCAGTAAAATAGATTACACGAACAATTTTGGTCAGAATCCTGCGGAGTCGCAGGGGATTATGTCGGCTCTAAACAGCAGAGCATACAACGCTTATTTGAATCCTGTTAATCTTTCTACGGGATTCGTAAATCCAATGCTTGACGAGGGTTCATTAACTAGATTTGGCCGAGTAGAACGTGATCCAAATCTTAGGCAGGGTGTCGGTGGTTTTGGGTTGCCAGCAATAATATCCAATCTGTTTGATCGCAGCGATCTCGTAGTTCCGGGGCAACCGGCTAGCGATGCGCGTCGGCAGGATATTGGAATCTTCGATTTTGAAACGCCGAGAAACATGGATGAGTTGGTTTCTTCGGCGCTTCAAGAGCAGGCGCCAAGAAGTATAGCTGGACTGACTGATATTGAAATTTTCGAGCCGTTTACTACTGATGACGAACGGATGACTGATGACGCTGCTATGCCTACAGTGGCCGAGGTTCTTGCTGCGGAGCCGACGGCAGCAACAGCGCCGGTGGCTGGCAGTGTTCTCGTGAATTCCCGTCCGACTGTCACGACACCGGAAACAGCAAACGAACGACTTATGCGCGAACGCCAAGAAGTGTTTGACGAGTCACTGCGCCGGCGCGCCGAGGAAACTCAAGGATTCGGCGAAAGAATGGAGAGATTCGCAGAGGAAGAAGCTGCACGTAGGGAGCGAATAGATGCTCTTCTTGGGGATCCTTTGGATGAAATGCCGCAACCGGCTCCGGCGTTCCCGCACGTTGTTTTACCATCATTGATAAGCCCTGAGTTTCCTGCTCCGTTGCCAGAGGCACTTCCTCGGGGAATTGATCCAAGGGCGTCATCCTTGGCTCAAGAACTGGAGCTTCTTGCTCGAGAAAGGGCGATGCAATGAAAATCGAAATCAAACTAATTCCAGACGGACTCGATCTGGCGAAAGAGATTCAAGACGGCATCCCCGTGGACAAGATGATCAACGGCGGCGGCGACGATGGTTCGTGCCCTGTAGCTACACAGGATGTAGAGACCAACGAAGAGAACAAACGCCTTGCTATCAAGGAGCATCAGTACGGTCCGGCCATTAACCCGGAGTCTTCGTGTGGTGTGTGTGCGTACTACAACATTGCACCGCAGATGCAGTCTTGTATGAAAGATGACTCTGGCGACATAGGCTACTGTCAGCTTCTCAAGTTTATGTGCGGCGCCGAGAATTCGTGTGCGGCATTTGAAGAAGGCGGACCCATTACAGAGGTGATGTAATGGACGTTGTAGATTTTCTTACAAGGTATCAAAAAACCTTGCAAACTCGTGTTGACGATATTAGCTTATCGGTAACAAGCGGTAGCGCATCAGATATGGAGCACTACCGCGCGATGATAGGTGAGATTCAGGGGATCACCTACGCGCTAGAAGAGCTACGCTCCCTGCTAAAAAAGGTAAACTATGACGACGCTTCTAGTTCCTGACCACATTCTCCGGCAACAGCAAGCCAAGAAAAAAGCTGAAGAAGAAGCCTCCAAAAAACCCGCACTAGATAGGATCCCGCAGCCCACCGGCTGGCGGATTCTTGTCATGCCCTATCAGGGCAGGGCCAAGACTGAGGGTGGAGTGTACGTTCCCGATCAAGCCAAAGACCGCGAAGCACGGGCTACTGTTGTGGCATACGTGGTGAAGACCGGCCCGCTTGCCTATCAGGATCCGGACAAATTTGGTCCTGATTGCAAGCCGTGGTGCCAAGAAGGCGACTGGGTCTGTATTGGTCGGTACGCCGGATCGCGCTTCCAGATTGAAGGTGGCGAGGTTCGCATTATCAATGACGACGAAGTCATTGCAACCATCATCGATCCCGATGATATCAAGACATACGGAGCCTAGTATGCAAAACAATCTTGCTGAGAAGGAAGAAGAGGGCGTAGAAATCGTCACGGCTGATGAAGAAGAGCAGCAGCCAGAAGATGTTTCACGTGAAACATCGGAAGACGCTCCAGCGGAGCAGGAAGCAACGCCGGATGAATTAGAGCAATATTCGGAATCTGTTCAGCGACGTATTTCAAAGCTGACAAACAGGTTTCGGGAAGAAGAACGTCAGCGGCAGGCTGCAATTGAGTATGCTGAAGCGGTCAAGCAGCAAAATGATGAGCTTCGTGCCCGCATTGACAAACTTGATCAGTCTTATGTTGGCGAGTTCGGCAACCGCGTAGAGGCGGATGCTGTTGCTGCCAAGGAAGCGTACAAAAAAGCGTACGACGAAGGTGACGCTGACGGTATGTTCGAGGCGCAGCAGCGGATTAGTCGTATCGCTCTGGAGCAGGCTCGTTATGAAGAGGCCAAACGCCGTAACGAGCAGCGTCAGGAGCAGCCGCAGCGTCAGGAACCTGTCGCGCAACAGCCGGCGCAACAGCCAACAGCCCAACCAGATCCGAAGGCCGAGGCGTGGGCATCGAAGAACGAGTGGTTTGGCAACGACCAGACCATGACGTATGCCGCTTTCGGTATTCATCGACAACTTATTGAAGACGAGGGGTTTGACCCCACATCAGATGAGTATTATAGTGAGCTTGACAAACGTGTTCGCACGGAGTTCCCGCATAAGTTTGCGGAAACGAAACGCGACACTGGACCTAGAGTCGCTTCTGCTGGGTCCACGGCGTCAAAGTCGTCGTCACCAAAGGGGCGCAGAACAGTCAAACTGACTCCATCGCAGATTGCGATTGCGAAGCGATTGAATGTTCCGCTCGAGGAATATGCCAAGTACGTGAAGGAGTAAAGTTATGGCTGATAGAAAACCACGCGAAGCAACAACTCGCGCAAACACCCAGCGGCGCAAGCCCTGGACCCCGCCTTCCAAGCTAGAGGCGCCCGAAGCACCCGCTGGTTACCAGCATCGTTGGGTCAGAACTCACCTCCGTGGTGACGACGACAAAACCAACGTACACGCGAAGCTCCGTGAGGGGTGGGAACCAGTACGTGCAGACGAGTACCCCGAGATGGGAGATCGCTATCCAGTGATCGAGGAAGGCAAGAATGCTGGGATTATTGGCGTAGGCGGCTTGATGCTGTGTCGAATTCCAGAGGAAACGGTCGAAGAGAGAACTGAATACTATCGGGAACAGACCCGCAATCAGATGCGTTCCGTTGACGAAAACCTTATGAGGGAACAACATCCCTCAATGCCTATCCACAACGATAGGCAGAGTCGTGTAACCTTCGGGGGAAAAGATTCCTCCTAACCTATGAGGTAGAGCAATGGCAAATGCCAATGTTGGCTTCGGTTTGAAGCCCATCAATACCGCTGGTAGCACTCCTGCTACTTCCGGTACTAATGCATACTTCATTGACAGTGCTGCAAGCGCGATCTTTCAAGGTTCTCCGGTCATCGCAACTGACGGCGGCGAAATCGCCGTCTCTAGTTCTGCTTCCGGTGACACTCTGAAGTTCGTGGGCGTATTCGCTGGCTGTGAGTATGTTTCTTCATCGACCGGTAAAAAGGTCTTCTCTAACTACTGGCCTGGTTCGGGCGCGGACACCAACTTCGATATCATCGGACACGTGTACGACAACCCGATGCAGCGTTTTGTCATCTGTTCCGATGCATCGCTGACCAACAAGGCTGGTGCTATCGCAACCATCTTCGAGGGCGCTGAGTTCTCCGCTGAGTCCGGCAAGGGCGCAGCAGATGGTAGCACGACCACTGGTATCTCGGCTGCACAGCTTGACGTATCGACTGTAGACGCTTCCGATCTTTCGCATCCGCTGAAGATTGTTGGTGTTATGGACGATCCGGAGAACGCTGACTTTACTGCTGCCGGCATTCCGCTGATCGTGATGATCAACAACCACGCGCTTCTGGCCGGCTCGGCTGAAGCGACCGTATCGTAAGGAGGGTAGTGAGTTATGGCTATTTCTCGCGCACAACTCGCCAAAGAGCTTGAGCCTGGCCTCAACGCCCTCTTTGGTATGGAATACAACCGATACGAGGGTCAGCATGCTGAAATCTTCGACACCGAAGGCTCAGATCGAGCATTCGAGGAAGAGGTCATGCTGTCGGGTTTCGGTGCCGCACCGGTTAAAAACGAAGGCGCTGGAATCTCGTTCGACGACGCAAACGAGGCGTATACTGCACGGTATACCCACGAGACCGTCGCAATGGGTTTCTCGATCACCGAGGAAGCTGTTGAGGACAACCTCTACGACCGTCTAGCATCTCGCTACACTCGTGCCCTCGCCCGTTCGATGGCACACACCAAGCAAGTTAAGGCCGCTTCCGTTCTTAACAACGCGTTCACCGCAGGCGCAACTGCCGGCGGCGACGGTGTAGCACTCTGTGATGCTTCGCACCCGCTTACCAGCGGTGGCACTTTTGCCAACGAGCCGTCCACTGCGGCAGACCTGAACGAAACTTCGCTCGAAGATGCGCTGATTAACATCGCAGGCTTCGTCGATGAGCGTGGTCTGGTCATCGCACTGCGTGGCATGAAACTGATCATTCCGCGTCAGCTTCAGTTCGTTGCAGAGCGTCTGCTGGTATCGAACCTTCGTGTCGGCACCGCCGATAACGATGTTAACGCCCTGAAGTCGATGGGTATGCTTCCGGAAGGTTATGTGGTCAACGACTACCTGACCGACACCGATGCGTTCTTCATCAAGACTGACGCTCCGAATGGCCTCAAGCACTTCGAGCGTATGCCTCTGGCGACCAACATGGACCCGGATTTCGACACCGGCAACATGCGCTTCAAGGCACGTGAGCGTTACAGCTTCGGATTCTCGGATCCTCGCTGCGTATTCGGTTCGCCGGGCGCAGCCTAAACGAGGAAACATTTCCTCCCCACTGGGGGCCGCGATTGCGGCCCCCTTTTTTTTCGGGTATTATGCTCTTGTCCCTGACAGACCTATGGGAGGTCTGACACTAGCCAAGACAGGAGTACCTTATGGCTAAAACAACCTTTTCGGGTCCGGTGCGGTCGAACCGTGGTTTCACCGCTGCTGGCTCCACCGCGATGGTTAACATCACCGCAGAGACTACCCTTACCTATGACGATCACGTTGGCCGCATCATCAAGGTGAATGATGCCGACGGCGCGATCACTCTCCCGACCATTTCGAATGACACGCTTGGCGCTCGGTACACGTTCTACGTGGGCACCGACTGCACCGACTGTGACATCAAGACCGATGGCACTGACAAGTTTGTTGGTTCTCTGTCTGTTATGGAGGACTCTGGCCTGACAGAGACCTACGCTCCGGCAGCATCCAACGATGTCATCTCGATGAACGGCACCACCACTGGTGGCGACAAGGGATCTTACGTCGAGATCACCGCTATCGAAGACAATGTGTACCTCGTGCAGGGCATGCTGCTTGGTTCCGGTGAGGCCGTAACACCGTTCGCCGATAGCTAATAGGAGGCCGTAATGGCAAGCTCGATTGTCGCTAAAACAGCAACAGCAACGGGCGAACTGCTTGGCGGCAGAACCCGTCTCAAGTCGTTTGTCGTTAAGACGGCTGGTAGCGGTAGTCCTGCTGCCGTCTTCCGTAGCGGCGGTGCCTCTGGAACAACCCTGCTGACCATGACATTTCTTGTGTCCGATGACACGCAGGTCACTATTCCGGAGCACGGCATGGTTTTTGACGAAGGGTGCCACGTTACTCTTACAGCCATAGACTCGATTACTGCGTTCTTTGGCTAAGTAGATGGCTGGCAACGAAGTCATAGCAAAACACACACACGTCTCCGCCAGTCTTGCCGACTGTCGGGGGCGTCTTAAAGGTTTTATTGTCAACCACAGCACTGGCGTGACAGAAAACATTTTAATCTATGACAACGCTTCGGCGGCATCAGGCAATGTTTTGCTGGAGATTGACGAGACAACACAGGGCACGATTACGTACGAGATTCCGGGCGACGGGATAATTTTTGCAGATGGTCTGTACGTTTCGCTCCCTGCCAATACGACTATTACCCTGTTCATGCAGCTTGGGGGCAGATAATGGCGGCGAAGAAAAAGAAAAAATCTGTTAGTCTATCGGTCAAACGCGGCGAGAAGCTGCCCGCCTCAAAAGGCGCAGGACTCACGGCCAAGGGCCGTGCCAAATACAACCGGGCGACAGGATCGAAGCTAAAGGCTCCGCAGCCGGGTGGTGGCAAGAGACGCACGTCTTACTGTGCGCGGTCCAAGGGCCAAATGAAAATGCACAACATCAACTGTAAGAAGACGCCGAAGAAGCGTATCTGTGCGGCGCGTCGGAGGTGGAAATGCTAGATGAAAAAGCGTTGGCGAAAGCCATTATTATTGGTCTTGGTGGCGTGGCTCTTTCTCTTGTGGTTTGGATCCTCACGACACTGATCGAGGTGGATAAACGCACGGCTGTGATCGCTACGAAAGTCGAGTCGAATCACGACATGCTGACGCCGCTGTGGGAAGACTTCATTCAAAGGAAAGCAAATGGCAATCTCGCGAGGTTCAATGTCCAAGCAAACTAGCAAGGGCGGTTCCAAGAAGGACGCCTGTTACCACAAGGTGAAAGCCCGCTACGATGTGTGGCCTTCTGCATATGCATCTGGTGCGCTGGCGAAGTGCCGAAAGGTTGGCGCTGCCAACTGGGGCAACAAGGGCAAGAAGAAAACCAGGAAGGCTGCTGCTGGCGGCATTACTGAGCAACGCGCCAAGCGTCCGTTTCGAGGCAACCTCGAAGCGAATCAGGTCGTTGCACGTGGTTGTGGTGGAGTTATGAACGGACGGCGAAAGAAAACTAACATGAGTTAGTGATGTTCCATGCGTTTCTGTTGATGGTCTATGTCGGGATAGGAGATGACAAACGAGTTGTAAGCAAGGACATGTACTTCCGTGATGTGAATGAGTGCACCTACTTCGCCCAAGTGCTTCACAAGCAGGGCAGCCAGATCACAGCGTACTGCCTACCAAAACTCGTGGATGAAAATACAAAGGTGTACTGATGTTAGCCGAACTGGCCGCAGCAAATGCAGCGTTTGCAGTAATTAAGCAAGCTGTATCGAATGGAAAAGAAATCGCTGCTGCTGGTAATGCCATTGCAGAGTTTGTTGGTGCGAAAGAAAAGCTCCAGCAGAAGGCGCAGAAGAAGGGTGGCGGTTCGGATCTCGAGGAGTTTATGGCTCTGGAGAAGATCAGGGAGCAGGAAGAACAACTGAAGCAGATCATGATCTACGCTGGGCGCCCCGGGTTGTGGGCAGACTGGCAAAGATTCCAAGCGAAGGCTAGAGTAGCAAGAAGAGAGGCAGAAGAGGCAGCGATCAAGCGCCGCAGAAAGATGATAGACGGCACGATCATCGCAGTGTTTGTCGTCACCATCCTCGCGATACTTGGCTCTGTGTTTGTTCTTCTCCTGCACACACAAGGAAAACTCTAATGGCTGTCAGGAAGACCAAAAAGGGTGCGGCACTCAAGCGGTGGTTCAAGGAAGAGTGGAAAGACGTACGGACGGGCAAGCCGTGTGGGCGTCGCAAGGGTGAAAAACGGGGTACTCCATATTGTCGCCCCTCTAAAAGGATTTCGTCGAAAACCCCCAAAACCGCTTCAGAAATGACAGCCGCCGAGAAGCGTAGTAGAATTAGCCAGAAGAAGCGCATTGGTCAGCCACCCGGCAAGGCCCGGCGCGTGAAACCACTGAAGAGAAGGAAGAAGTAATGCACTGCTCCCCTCGTAAAGCCGCAGCCGGCGCAATGATTATGCCGACTCGCAACAACGGTAAGCGCACTCGTTTTAGCAATGGTGGCGGCAACCTCAAGCCAATCCCCGCAGACAACAAGGGTCTTCCCAATCTTCCCGAAAAAGTTCGTAACAATATGGGCTATCGGAAGAAGGGCGGATATAACAAGTAAATGGCAACCTCCGGATCCAGAGACTTTGATCTCGATGTAGCAGACATTATCGAAGAGGCGTACGAGCGGTGTGGTCTCGAAGTTCGCACCGGTTATGATGCGCGTACCGCCCGTCGGTCTCTAAATTTGATGTTTGCAGACTGGGCCAACCGTGGCCTGAACCTGTGGACCGTGAAGCAGGCAACACAGTCCCTGACATCTGGCACTGCAACGTATGCGTTTGACGCAACGTACACCGACCTGCTGGAGGTTGTACTTCGTCGCAGCAGCGTTGATTACCAACTCGATCGCATGTCACGCGGCGAGTATCTGCATCTGCCCAACAAGTCGCAGTCTGGCCGTCCGAGTCAGTTCTTCTACAACCGTCAGACCACGCCAGAGATCACACTGTGGCCTACGCCTGACAGTTCGAGCGACAGCATTGTGTATTATTATGTGCAGCGCATTGAGGATGCGGACGCGTTGGTCAACACAACCGACGCACCGTTCCGCTTCCTGCCGTGCATGGTTGCTGGCCTCGCATACTATCTCGCCATGAAGAAGGCGCCGGAGAGGGTGCAGCTTCTGAAGGCGGTGTACGAGGAAGAGTTCCAGCGGGCAGCAGACGAGGATGAAGATCGCGTTGCACTGAAACTGCAACCGAGCATGCAGTATCTGAGGGTGAACTGATGGCGAGGTTTGCTTCGGGAAAAGATGCCTGGGGCTACTCTGACCGGTCTGGCTTTCGTTATCGTCTGGTGGACATGGTCACAGAATGGAACGGTCTGAAGGTTGGCCGGGACGAGTACGAGTCGAAGCATCCGCAGCTAGAGCCGATTAGTGTTGGCCCGGATCCGCAGGCGATTCATGACCCGCGTCCGGATCAGCGCACAGAGGTAGGAGTCGCGCGGTTGTTGCCGGCGAATCCGTTCTTGTCTGGTTCTGCTGGCAGCGCCGTGATTACGGTGGTCGAACCTTCGCATGGACGTACGACCGGTGATACTGTAAGGTTCCGCAAAGCCGAGGCTTTTGATGGGTTTACCGAAGCTGCACTGGAGGACGCAAGTGGTTACACGATTACTGTCACTGATTCGAATCTTTACACGTTTACGGCGTCGTCAGGAACAGCCACCACGGGTAGTTCACGAGGCGGCGGTGACAATGCGACTGTCGGACCGGTGACGCTGGAGAAGTAAATGGCATTCACGTACGCACAACTGAAGACAGCGATTCAAGATTACACGGAGAACACGGAAACGTCCTTCGTGACGAACCTGCCTGTGTTCATCCGCGCAGCCGAAGACCGCATCTTCAAGCTGGTTGATCTGGAGATCTTTCGTAAGAATGCTACTAGTGCTCTGACGCAAAACGATCCGTACCTGACGGTGCCGACTGACTATCTGGCGTCCTTCTCGCTGTCGATTACGAACAGTAGCTCGAAGGAGTTCCTGCTCCAGAAGGACGTGAACTACATCCACGAGTACAATCCCAACGCTGCAACGACAGGCACCCCGAAGTATTACGCCTTCTTCGACAAGGACAACTTCATTATCTCGCCGACGCCTGACAGCAATTATGTCGTCGAGCTTCATTACTATTACCGTCCGGCCTCCATCACCGCCGGCGCCGACAGCGCCACGACTTGGCTCAGTGATAACGCTCCCAACGCTCTGCTTTACGGTTCGCTGGTAGAAGCGTATATTTACATGAAAGGTGAACAGGACATGCTTCAGATGTATGAGAAGCAGTTCGCCGAAGCTATGACCAGGATCAAAGATCTGGCGGAAGCACGGGAAAACAGCGATGCGTATCGCAGAGGTCTGCCAGATCGGCCTCGGACATAAGGAGTAGAAGATGGCAACATCAAACGCAGCAACCACCTACTTGGAGAACAAGCTACTTAGCTTCATCTTCAAGAACAACGCCGGGAGCTTTTCGTCTCCGGGTGATTCCATTTATGTTGGCCTTGCAACCGCAGTATCTGACGCAGAAGCAGGCACCCTGACAGAGGTAAACACCTCGACACAGGATGCTAACTATACACGGCAGCAGGTAAACGCAGCAGGCTGGACTCTAGCCTCGTCTTCGACAGACCAGCAGACGGTGACCAACGCAGCCAACATCGAATATTCTGCATCAAGCGGCGTAGCCACCTACACCGTGACACATGCTTTCATCGCAGACGCAGCCAGCAGCGGCAACATCCTGTTTGTCGGCGCACTGGACGCATCCAAGGCGATTGCATCGGGTGACATCTTCCGCATCAATGCAGGGAACCTGACCATCGAGTTGAAGTAATGGCACTGGTACTCAAGGATCGCGTCAAGGAGACGAC
>Ga0181577_10004130_pt1 | contig 11246 bp, 8 predicted proteins | sample 101ome_21_FD_132468 | JGI IMG/M metagenome (GOLD analysis project Ga0181577, IMG submission 132468) | Coastal salt marsh microbial communities from the Groves Creek Marsh, Skidaway Island, Georgia - 101413BT metaG (megahit assembly) | ecosystem: Environmental > Aquatic > Marine > Intertidal zone... | reverse complement strand
TGAAGCCGAGTGGCATTGCGAAAGTAAGCGACGTAAGGCAGGCGAAAAACGCTGCTCGGCGAGGCCCCCAACCATCAAGTAACTGACCCCAGATTGGGCCGGTGATCGCGCCACCAATTCCGCCGAACAGCAGGATGAACCCTGTTGCTGTTGACGAAATGAAGAGTTCATCTCGAAGGTAGAGGCCGACAATCATTGGCAATCCGGCTGGGCCGGCAGCTGCGGTGAGAGCAGCAATCCAAAGCAAAATCATGCGGGGTTTGAGAAGTGGTTTGATCGGCGGAGCCGATGCAGCTGGGCGAGGCTCACCTTCTGGCGGCTGAGTCGCGAGAACAAGGCCAACCACCGCGATCACAGCGAAGGCGATGCGCCAGTCGAACGCGGCAGCGACTCCGCCCGCAAAGGGTGCAGCTGCTCCCCCAATTGCTTGGAAACTCGTATACACACCGACTGCTCGGCCGAGCCGTGACGGTGCAATGACCTCACTCAATCCGGCGATGAGTAACGGCGTAATGAATGCATTCGCAGCACCTTGTAAGAGACGACCAATGACAAAGACCGTGAGCGTTGGCGCGACCACACATAACACCGACGACAGCGCATACATAATGAATGTCGCTCGAATCACCCGACGACGCCCGAAACGCTCGCCGATCGTTCCCGACACGGTGAGCAACAGCGCGAATGGAATCATGTAGCCACTGAACGCCCAGTTCACCGCTTGGGTGGATGCGTTAAAGCTTTCGCGCAGTTCCGGGTAGATCGAGATGACCATCATCGTTCCAAATGGCCCGAGGAAACCTCCGAGATACAGCGGCAAGGTGGCCAGCGTGAGTACCCGGTTTGCAGCACCTGACTCAGTCGTCGGTGAGGAGGATGTGTTCTCGCTCAGAACCTGATCGTGGCAGATACCGACCGATTTCTTGGTGTCGAACGAACTCGCGCTGCGATCGACTGTGACAGCGCACACGAGATCGGTCAGACTCGTGTGCATGGCACGACCACAAGAAGACATGGGACGAGTTGGACTTTGGTACGGAGGTATCGATGCTCTGCCATCACCTCAGGCGCGGGAAGCAATCCATGAAGCAGAAGCCCTCGGATATGGGGCACTGTGGCTCGCCGAAGCGGTCGGCCGCGACCCGTTCGCACACGCCGGCATTCTGCTGAGCGCCACCGAACGCATCGTCGTCGCAACTGGAATCGCGAACGTCTACGCCCGTGACGCAATGACAATGGTCGCCGGGCAGCGCACCCTGGCTGAAGCATTCCCGGGTCGGTTCATGTTGGGTCTCGGTGTCAGCCACGCGCACCTTGTTGCCGGTGTGCGCAAACACGACTACTCAAAGCCGTATTCGTACATGGTCGACTATCTCGAACGGATGGCGAATGCCCGGTTCATCGCGGCGCAACCTTCTGTCGAACCTGGGGTTCTGCTCGCTGCTCTCGGCCCGAAGATGTTGGAGCTTTCCGCAACGAAAGCGAACGGTGCGCACCCGTACTTCACGACTCCCGAACACACGGCAATCTCGCGCGAGACGATGGGCGACGACGCATTGCTCGCGCCTGAGCAGATGGTGGTGCTGTCCACCGACGCTGAAGAAGCGCGAGCAATCGCCCGCGCCGGAATGAAGATCTACCTCGGTCTCCCGAACTACTACAACAATTTGGCTCGACTAGGCTTCGATGAAAGCGACTGGTCGAATGGCGGAAGTGACCGACTCGTTGACGCAATCGTTGCATGGGGTACCGAGACTCAAATTGCGGCTCGTATTGCAGATCATCACGATGCTGGGGCTGACCACGTCTGCGTCCAAGTTCTAACTAACACTCCGGAACAGCCACCTATCGATGAGTGGAGAAAACTTGCCAAAGTACTGCTGTGACTCTCACCAACATTGAGACCGGGTGTGGTTCTGTCATTTCGACAGTAGATCGCCAGTGGTTCGGCTTGAACTATGTTTGCATGAACATTCGCCTCATAGAGCACTAAAGTTATTGTTGGTGTTGAAGTACCCTCCCGACGTGTTTGGAGAAAAAAGTTGCAGTTAGACAACGGCTTTCAATCCTCAAGTTCAGATCTAGCTGATGATTCGGCGCCGAGCGGAGCTGGGCGCAAGCACATAAGCCAACTCGTCAAGGAACTTTCGCGAGAAGAACTTGAGTTAGCTCTTCTTCGCTCAATCGATCAAGCTGTGCATGTTGATGCTGAGTTCCTTCAAACAAAAGCCGATCTGCAGCAATGCCAGCGTGAACTTGGACTGCGATGGCACTTGGCAAGGGCATTTCGGGTCCTTCTCCGAAAGTTTCGCGGAATAAGTCGATAAATGGACGCCCGAGATGGCCAAGAAAGCTTTGGGCCGAATATGAGCGGTTCAACAGATCCTGCAGAGTCGTTCCAAGAGAACGTTCCAAAGTTTTCGATAATTACACCCGTCTACAACCCTAGGTATCGCGATTTCTTAAGGTGTGCCAAATCTGTTCGGAAACAATCATCTCACGACTGGGAATGGTGCATTGTTGATGACAGATCGACAAAACGGTTCATCTGGCCAATAATCCGGGTTCTGGCATTGTTTAGCCGAAGAACCACAGTTCATAGGCGAGACACAAACGGCGGAATATCAGTTGCTTCAAATGACGCTCTAAGCCTCGCCGTTGGGCGCTTTATTGTCCCTCTTGATCACGATGACCGATTAAAGAAAAAATCTCTTCAGTTAGTTTCTGAAGCCATTGAGCGCACGCCAGGAGCGCAAGTTCTTTACTCAGATGAAGAAGTAATCAATGGGCGAGGAAGGCTGATCAGGTATATGCGGAAACCTGAGTGGTCTCCTGAAAGGCTCCTTTGCCAAAACTATTGCAACCACCTCTCTGTAATAGACCGAAATCTTGTTAATCAGGTCGGCGGGTATCGCAAAGAATACGATGGAGCGCAAGACCATGACCTGATTCTCCGGGTGACAGAATTGACTTCCGACGTTGTTCACATTGCAAGCCCTCTGTATCAATGGCGAGCAATTCCTGGATCTACTGCAAAATCCGTCACAGAGAAGCCTGGTGCGATTGATGCTGGTCGTCGTGCAATTGAAGATGCCGTTCATCGGCGAAACATCAACGGTAAAGTGATCGCTGCTGGAGAATTGTTCCATCGGGTGAAGAGAATCCCAACATCGACACCAAAAGTCAGCCTCATTATTCCAACACGCGGCACAGCTGGATCGATTTTTGGGCTACACATGCCCTTCATTAAAAATCTTCTAACGGCTCTCAACCAGCAGTGCACGTACCCTGATCTGGAGGTTCTCGTTGTAAGCGACTCCGTGACTCCAGTTGACGCAATTCCATTGACGCTTGACAACCTTGCTGTGTCGATAATCCCCTTTCCTCATCCATTCAATTTCGCCGCGAAATGTAATCTCGGCGCAGTTAATGCCTCCGGGGAAATCCTGATTTTCCTCAATGATGACATAGAACCCGTGTCGGAGGATTGGGTCCAAACACTCGTCGCTCACCTTGAAGCGGCGGACAGCGGAATAGTTGGTCCCATGCTGATTTACGAGAATGGACTGGTCCAGAGCGCGGGACACATAAACCCTGGACCCGTGATTTTTGGTCGTGGTGAGAGCCCGGTCTCACAACACGGCTACGGGATGCCGCTTTGGATTAACCGAGAAACCTCCGGATTAACGGGGGCTTGTGTTGCGATCCGACGAGCAACTTTCTACGAAGTTGGCGGATTTAGCGAGTTTTTTCCAAATAACTACAACGATGTTGACCTCTGCTACAAGCTCCAGCTCGCCGGTTATAGATGCATTTGGACCCCGGACGCCACTCTTTACCACTTTGAATCTAAATCGCGTGAAACTCCTATTGAAAATTGGGAGAGAGATCTCGCATCTAAATATTGGGGTCGTTTCATAACCTCCGGACCCGATTCCCACACCACATAGGACCAATTGTGCCTCGCTCAACAATCAGACGTCCGGGGCCAGCGATCCCGAGGAACGCAAATACATCCTCGTTCCAAGTCGCTCCGAATCTCACTAGAACCAAGTTTCTACTGTTTCTCTCTGGTTTGTTACTGATCCTGTTCGCGTGGGCTACTGCAACACCGATGTTTGCTGTCCCCGACGAGATATCGCATTTTGTGACCGCACTGGGTGCAACGAACTTTCAATTCGATTCACGGGTCGATCTAAACGGCTTTTACGACTGGGGGTTTGACTGCTTTGCCTTCCAAAACGAGGTCCCGGCTTCGTGCTACGAGGTGAGCTGGAATTCATCAATAACCACAATGCCAGTGACAACATCCGGATACCTACCCACTTTCTTCTTGATCGTCTCGTTGCCCCTTCATTTTTCTACTGGACTCAACAGCTTCCTTGTTGCGCGAACTTGGGTCGCAATTATCAATTTCTCAGTTCTAGCAATTGGCTTTCACTATGTCTTCCAATCACGTCTCAACCGTTCAAGTGCTCTCATCATCCTCTTGGTTCTGTCACCATTTCCTCTTTACTTCATGGCGTCAATCAATCCATCTGGACTTGCATATTCTTTGACCTTCTTACTGGCTGTATTTATCCTCAAGAGTCTTTCCGAACCCGTTCCTCAAAATTGGAAATGGGTAATCATTTTTCTAACACTCGCCTTTCTGACTGTCCGACGTGACTCGATCGTGTGGGTCGGAGTGATCGGCGTCGCTATCGTTTCATTTTCTCAAGTACGAAGTTTTGTCCAAGATTTACTGAAGCCGAATGGACAACTCAAAAGTGCCCTCCTTAAAACCATCCCGCTCGTCCTTGCAGGTCTCACTGTTGCGTACATCACAAGCCAGTACGCACGAGCGTTTTTAAGAAATGGGGAAGGCGTGGACCTAACTCAGATTCGAGTAGGAGTCGGAAACATTTATCCAGTATTTTTACAACTTCTCGGAAAATATGGGTGGCTATCAGAGGACCTACCGGATGAAATCTACGCCCTTTTCACTTCGATTTTGATTGTGATTTTCGCGTTCGTCACGATTGTCGGCTCGGAGCCATTCCGTCGAACCTTCCTAAAGATCATCTGCAGCGCATTCTGTCTACTGGTCTTCGGATCTGTCTTGCGTCCTGGTTATTTGCAGGGACGATACTTCTTCCCGGCGTTCGCGTTTGGAGTGGTCTGTGCAAGTTACGCCCTCGCTTATCGATCCGGTCAACTTTCGAAACAAGCAAGCACAACGCTGTTCGGATTGGTTACAGCTGGACTTTCAATTCTTCATCTAGTGTCATTCTTCGAGGTAGCAAAACGATTTTCAGACGGCTCATCGACCTCGTTTCCAAACGCGATCTCTAGCCCTATTGGTTTGCTCCAACTCCCAATCTTTGCTTACTTGATTGTTTACGCTCTCGGATTGTTCCTAATTTTTTACTCATTGAGAGAATTCAGTAATTCACCTTCACAGAACAACGAGGTGCTAGTCGCTCTTCCCTCTGAGTCAAACCAGGATGAACCTTGAAAGACCATTGATTCAAATTTGATCTCATGCAAATTGGGCAGTACCCGATGTGAGGAGTTCGGGTCCAAGTAACACCACGCTCATTGTCGAATCTCAGAGTCACTATCACGTTTTGCCGTCAACTCAGATCTAACCTCCAAAAGATCCACTGAAGCAATGGAAGTGGACGATTGCGGCTTTGGTTCATGCTGCCTGTAAGTCAGCCGCCTCGGGTCGAAGCAAAAATCAACATGATTCTGCGGACTCATCATCGCTGTGTTCCTCGTCTGATGTCGATGACAATATTGAAGTCTCATAAACGCTGTAGCGATCTACGACCTCTCGCGCAGGGCCGGACGACTTAACTTTGCCTTCGAGGATCCAAATAGCGGAGTCACAAAGGCCTGCGACCGACTCGAGGTCGTGGGAGACAAAAAGAATTGTTCGGCCCTCTTCTTTGAATCTCTCGATTCTCTGGCGACTCTTCTTCTGGAAACTTTCGTCACCGACAGCTAGCACTTCGTCCAAAATCAAAATCTCAGGATCCACATGGACAGCAACTGAGAAGCCGAGACGGATATACATCCCGTTTGAGTAATTTTTAACCGGTAGATCGATGAATTTTTCGAGTTCTGCAAATTCGACAATGTTTGTGAGTAAAGCATTTATTTCTTTACGCTTCAGACCGAGCACAGCACCGTTCAGGTAGATGTTTTCCCGCCCGGAGAGTTCTGGATGAAATCCCGCTCCAAGTTCGAGCAAACTCGAAAGCCTCCCGTGTCTCGCTATTGAACCCTTGTCAGCAACCAAAACCCCCGACAAAATTTTTAGAAGAGTTGATTTACCTGAGCCGTTGCTACCGACTACGCCGAACGATTCCCCTGCTTGAACCTCAAACGAGATATCTTGCAGCGCCCAAAATTCCTCGTAACGGGCTCTGCGACCCCGCAAAGCCGCAGCCTTGAGGTACTGGTTGCGTTCGTGATAGAGACGAAAACTCTTCCAAACATGGTTTACTGATATTGCCGTCGTCATTGTCATCTGTGCGTCAAGATTCAACCATCAGTGGTGACAGTGATCTCAGTGCCGCCGTTATACCCTAGTCACTTAATGAGTGGCCCACAGCGCGTATTCGAATCACGAGAACTCTTGTTAGCGCTCACGCTTCGTGAACTTCAGACAAAGTACCGAGGAAGCTTCCTCGGTTGGTCGTGGTCACTCCTCAACCCCCTCGTAACTCTTGCCATTTACGGATTCGTATTCGGGATTATTTTCGGAGCGCAAGCGCCAATTGGTGAAAATTCAAATCTCACTGGTTTTGCTTGGTTCCTATTGTGCGCAATCATTCCGTGGAACTTCTTTGCAGTTGTGAACAGCGTTGGACTCACTTCCGTCACAGATAACTCTGCCCTAGTGCGACGCGTCGCATTTCCCAGGGAAATTCTCGTTTTTTCAAACGTTGTATTTGCCTTGGTGCAGTTTGGAATCGAGCTTGGCCTTCTTTCCACCATCCTCCTCGTGATTGCTGGTGCACCGATTCTCCCGTACGTCCCCTTGGCGGCCTTACTTGGGGTAGCGCTCGCAATTTTCTCCAGCGGAATTGCCTTGGCGTTAGCTTGTATTGCTGTCTATTTCCGCGACGTTAAGTATCTGTGGACTAATGCCCTTCAAATCTGGTTTTTTCTTACCCCAGTCGTGTATCCACCATCGTTAGCCGATTCGAAGCTCCCCATCTGGGCGCAAACTGTGCTTCAGATCAACCCAATGGTTCACTTCGTTGGGGCTTTTCGTGATCTGTTGTACCACGCCCAAATCCCTGACATTCAGCGCATTGGAGCTGTTCTTCTAAGCACTTCTGCGAGCCTGATTATCGGATGGTCGGTGTTCAATCGCCTATCACCGCGCCTACCAGAAGAAGTCTGAACTCGGCGATCCCAGCTCTTTAGCTCAGAACGGCTATCGAACTGTTTGTTAACGCCTTTTCAGTGTCGCCACTAACTACCAAATTATGTTTTAACGAAGATCAACTTCTCGCTTGATGCTCTAAGTCCTCACGGGTACTTCGCACCTCGGTAGCATCAAAGGCGATTCATCATGACGCAGTCACATCAAAATGGTCTAAATACGCCTCGCTCTATAATTGCATCTGGGCTCGCAACTCACTGTGGAACGATTCGTGCTCAAAATGAAGACCGTGGACACGCAAGTGACTGGCTTCTCGTGGTCGCTGACGGCATGGGTGGTCACCAAGCTGGCGAAGTTGCCAGTGAGATCACTGTTTCAACCATCCGCAACGCGTGCAGCCCAGCCCCGATTGGTGCAGATGATTTGAATCTTGCGCACCCACACCTTTCCGATCTCGTGAAAGCCGTTGTCGACGCGAACTCTGCGATCTTTCGCACCTCAATCGAAGACCCTGATAAGAAAGGCATGGGCACCACAGTCACCGCCCTCTCAGTGATCGTTGACCCCGCCGACCCCGACAGCCCATTTGCCCTTGGTCTCGTCAACGTTGGCGATAGCCGCACCTACGTCATGCGGAAAGGCCGACTGCGTCAAGTGTCAAAAGATCACTCATTTGTTCAAGACCTTGTCGATCAAGGTCAGATCACAAGAGAAGATGCTCGCTATCACCCTCGACGAAACATCGTGACTCGTGCACTCGGTATCGAACCCGATGTGAGAGTTGACTCCGTGCAACTGCCACTCATCAAGGGTGACCGCTATCTACTCTGCTCTGACGGTCTTATCGATGAAGTCGACGACGAACAGATAGCAGAAATCCTCAACCGACACGACGAACCCCAAGCTGCTGCAGACGCACTCGTGCAAGCAGCCAACGACAACGGCGGACGCGACAACATAACCGTCATCGTCGCCGATGTTCTCGAAGGCGACGAATTATCGGAGCCCACTGAGGAATACGACGTTGACACAATTTTCGGCGCCGATGAGATCACCGGAGAAGTTGCCGCCATTGAGGTCGACGCCGACCCAGGCCAGGAACCAACTTACCCAAAAGGCATTGCCCCCGGACGGCTACGCCGCTCATCTAGGCGACGACTTATGACTCGCTCTGCAATCGCTGTTGCCGCAGTAGCCCTAATCATCGTGCTGACGTCGATCGCTGGGGCCTGGGCGCGATCGGGCTATACCGTATCATTCACTGAATCTGGCACCGTCATGATCTACCGCGGTCGTGACGTACTGTGGTTCTCGCCAACCGAAGACGCCCCCAGCCAATATCGACGGGAACAACTTGACTCGCTATCAGTTGGCATGGTCGAGGAAGATCGACAATTCGACACCCTTGATGCCGCTGCACAATTCGTGCAATCACTCACTACGGCGAAAAGCACCACAACAACCAGTTCTACTGACGGGTAGCACCATGACAACCGCTTCACCTCGTTCGCCGCTTGTCCGCCAGCGGCGGGCAACAGAAGCTCAACTCGTCATCGCTGTTGGAATCGTGATCGCTGGCCTTTACACCCTCGCCTCACTCACACTCGATGGCGGCTTCTCCACTGCTCTTATCCCATTACTGGTCGGCGTGCTCGCACTCATCGCTGTTGCACATATCGCTGTTCGACGACTTGCCCCTGCAGCCGACCCAACGTTGCTGCCAATCGCTGCCCTGCTCCACGGCGTCGGCTACGTGATGATCACCCGACTTGACGATGGGCTTGCTGCGCGCCAAACAACGTGGAGCCTGCTCGCAGTTGGAGCGTTCGTGCTCACATTGCTCATAATCCCGCGCGTAACGGGCTTACTTCGCAGACAGTGGTGGCTGCTCAGTGCCGCTATTGCTCTACTCATCTCACCTTTCATCCCCGGAGTCGGTATCACATCTGGAGGGGCACGCATCTGGGTGTCAGCCGGACCAATCAACTTTCAACCCGGAGAGTTTGCAAAGGTGCTGATGGCGGTGTTTTTCGCGTCGTACGTGGCAGACCGACGCATGCTGCTAAGAGATCGCTCTTGGAAACTTGGGCCTATTCGACTACCTCAACCAGCAGATCTCTTCCCCGTTGCATTCGGATGGGGAATTGCCGTGCTTATCATGGTCGGGCAACGCGACCTTGGTTCATCACTGCTGTTTTTCACCCTGTTCATCGTCATGTTGTGGATAGCAACCGAACAAGTGTCGTACCTACTCGTCGGCCTGCTGCTGTTCGCTGGAGCGGCCTACGTTGCCTGGCGACTGTTCGGACACGTGCAAACCCGTGTCGATATCTGGCTTGACCCATGGGCGGATGAATATGGAAAGGGCTATCAATTGGTTCAGGCCCTCTATGGCCTCGGTGACGGTGGGCTCGTCGGCACTGGACTCGGCCGAGGAAGCCCAAACCTCGTGCCAGAGGCACAGAACGACTTCATCTTCGCTGCAATCGGAGAAGAACTTGGCCTGCTCGGAGCGAGCGCCGTGCTTGCCTCGTACGTATTCATTATTAGAACCGGACTACATATCGCATCAAGAACCACACGAGAGGTCGAGAAGTTGCTCACAGTGGGGCTCACTACCACCCTCGGCATGCAGGCATTCATCATCATCGGTGGAGTTATTAAAGTCGTTCCAATCACCGGAATCACCTTGCCGTTCGTGTCATACGGTGGGTCGTCGTTGCTCGCAAACTATGTGCTACTCGCTCTACTCATCAGAGTTTCTGACTCTGCTGCCGTGAGACGAGGTGAACGCCCAGACGACCCCACATGGGCAGAGCGGCTCGCAGCGTCGAGACTTCGTCAAAAAGGCGGCTCGCTGTCAGCAACTCAGGTCATCCCGGTCGTCAAACACTGATATTCATTTACCTTGATTTCATTGCTTAAAAAAGCCTCTGAGTAAACCGAAACTCCACGAAAAGTGAATGACTGGAGCGATTGCCATTGCCTTCAATCGAACACACACGGGCCCCTTCACCCCTGCTGCAACGATCGCAAGGTAGCCAAGTGGTAACAACAGTACCGGTAACAGCCAGAAGGAGACGAGGACGGACAGCGCTAGTGCGAAGGTCGCAACCGGTGGGACAAACTGTCGAAGCCTCATCGACGAGCGGTGTAGTCGGAGTACGTGGGCCTTGTATCGCCCGTAGTCGAAATATTGACGGGCAAGCGCTCGAAGTGATGACCGGGGTTGGTACTCGACAACGAGCGCAGGGTTGAACCAAATTTTTCCGCCTGCATTGCGGAGGCGGATGTTGAACTCGTAATCCTGATTTCGGATGAGTGTCTCATCAAACCACCCAACCTCGTCACCGGCCGTGCGATCGAAAACTCCGAGAAACACGGTATCAACAGATTTCTCCGACCCACCGACGCGATATTCAGCTCCACCTGAGCCGACGACAGACATCATCACCGCTGCTACGGCCTTCTCGAATCCTGTCGATCCGACCGCCAATTGACGGCCCCCGACATTCACCGCCCGGGTTCGTACCATTGACTCAACCGCCGTTGCGATGTATCCGTTACATAGCCGCACATGGCCGTCAACCCGCACAATTACCTTGCCAGCACTCGCAGAAATCGCAGCGTTAAGCCCTGCAGGTGTCACGCCCTCAGGGTTCTCGATGGAGAACACGTTTGCGTTCGCCTCAACCAGTTCCCTCACCAAGACCTCGGTTCCATCATCAGAGGGCGCAACTGCGATCCACACATCAAGCTCGCCTTCATATTTCTGTTCCAACACAGCCTGAACTGCTGACGAGATATGGCGTGCCTCGTTACGAACCGGCATGACAACAGAGACAGATGGCCAGACGAAGTCGCT